>WNGE01002627.1_pt1 | contig 26499 bp, 24 predicted proteins | sample 5400651 | NCBI WGS metagenome assembly WNGE01 (sample SAMN13153370, study PRJNA577476) | soil metagenome | isolation source: 60 cm soil or saprolite under grassland replicate 2 | place: USA:California | collected 2016-06-15 | reverse complement strand
TCACTGCAGTTCTTCCAATCGGATGCGCGTCACCTTGCCGCTCACCACCGGCAGCGCCTCGATTTTTTTCATCGCGGCGTTTACGTTCTTCTCGCGCGTCTGGTGGGTGAGCATGATGATGTCCACCTGCTGCTCGCCTTCCGCCGGCTCGCGCTGGATCATGGCGTCGATGGAGATCGACGCGTCGGCGAGGATGCGAGTGATGTCGGCGAGCACGCCCGGGCGGTCGTGCACGCGCATCCTGAGGTAATAGGAGGTCACCACCTCCTCCATCGGCAGGACCTTGATGTTCGACATGCGGTCGGGCCGGAACGCGAGGTGCGGCACGCGGTGCTCCGGGTCCGCAGTGTGCAACCGGGTGACGTCGACGAGATCGGCGACCACCGCGCTTCCGGTCGGCTCGGCGCCCGCGCCCGCGCCGTAGTACATCGTCTGGCCGACCGCGTCGCCCTTCACCAGCACCGCGTTCATCACGCCCTCGACGTTGGCGATCAGGCGCCGCGCCGGGATCAGCGTCGGGTGCACGCGCAGCTCGATCCCCTCGGCGGTGCGCTTGGTGATCCCGAGCAGCTTTATACGGTAGCCGAGCTGCTCGGCGTAGCGGATGTCCTCTTGCGTGAGCTTCGAGATGCCTTCCTTGTGGCATTTGTCGAGCTGCATCGGCACGCCGAAGGCGATCGCCGCCATGATGGTGAGCTTGTGCGCGGCATCCACACCTTCGACGTCGAAGCTCGGGTCGGTCTCCGCATACCCGCGTTTCTGCGCTTCCTTGAGCACAGCGTCGAACGCCAGGCCCTTCTCGCGCATCTCCGAGAGGATGAAGTTGGAGGTGCCGTTGATGATCCCGGCGATCCATTCGATGCGGTTCGCGGTGAGCCCCTCGCGCAGGGCCTTGATGATGGGGATGCCGCCCGCGACCGCGCCTTCGAAGGCCACCATCGTGTCCTTTTTTTGCGCGGCGGCGAAGATCTCGTTGCCGTGAGTGGCGAGCAGCGCCTTGTTCGCGGTGACCAGGTGCTTGCCGTTCTCGATCGCCGCGAGCACGAGGTCCTTCGCCACCGTGACCCCGCCGATCAGCTCGATGATGATATCGATATCGGGATCGCGCACCACCTCGAAGGCGTCCGCGGTGACGCGCGCCTTCCCGGCGGTGAGCTTTTTCGCTTTTTCGACCTCCTTGTCGGCGACGACGCTGATCTCGATGGCGCGCCCGGCGCGGCGCGAGATCTCCTCCCGGTTGCGCGCGAGCACCGCCCAGGTGCCGCCGCCCACCGTGCCGATGCCGAGCAGTCCCACCTTGATCGGTTTCACTTGAGCTTCTTCATGAAGTGGAACGAGGTCACCGCCATCCCTTCGCGGAAGTAGAACTTGTGCGCCTGCAGGCGCTGCGTGCCGGAGTCGAGGGTCAGGCTGTCGAAGCCCGCTGCGCGCGCCTTTTGCTCCAGATAGCCGAGCAGCGTCCGACCGACGCCGCTCGAGCGGCGAGCCTCGTCGGTGACGAGATCGTCCACGTAGAGCTGTTTCCCGTAAAACGTGTTCTCGTACATTCGGTAGACCGCCACACCCGCGACGTCTGCGCCATCGGCCGCCACGCACATGCGTGCGCCGCCGGCGAAAACGCGCTTCATTTTCGCTTCATATTCGGGAAGTAGCGCGGTACGCAACTGACGGTGCACGGCTTCGGCCTTCTTGAGCCAGGCGGGCGCCGCAATTACGCCCGATTCATCGGTGACCTCGACGATCCGCATCACAGCAATCCGTCCTTGCGGAACATATCGCGAATCCCGCGGATAGCTTGTCGGGTGCGAGCCTCGTTCTCGATCAACGCGATCCTCACGTGATCGTCGCCGTGATCGCCGAAACCGATTCCGGGCGATACCGCGACCCGGGCGTCTCGGAGCGCTTTTTTTGCGAATTCGAGCGAGCCGAGCTTGGCGTAGGCCTCGGGGATCTTCGCCCAGATGTACATCGACGCCTTGGGGTTCTCGACCATCCAGCCGATCTCGTGCAGCCCCTTGACCATGACGTCGCGGCGCCGCTGGTACTTCATGCGGTGCTCGGCAACGCAATCCTGCGGGCCTTCGAGGGCGACGATCGAGGCGACCTGGATCGGCGTGAAAGTGCCGTAGTCGTGGTAGCTCTTGATCCGCGCGAGCGCGTGGACGAGGTCCTTGTTGCCGACCATGAACCCGATGCGCCAGCCCGCCATGTTGTAGCTCTTCGACATGGTGAAGAACTCCACCGCGATATCGCGCGCGCCGCTCACCTGCATGATCGAGGGCGCCTTCCAGCCGTCGAAAGTGATATCGGCGTAGGCGAGGTCGTGCACGACGAAAATATCGTGGGCTTTCGCGAGCGCGATCACGCGCTCGAAGAAATCCAGCTCGACGCATCTCGCCGTCGGGTTCGACGGAAATCCGATCACCAGCATCTTGGGCTTGGGGATGAGCTCGCCGATCGCGCGCTCGAGCTCCTCTAAGAAATCCACCTCCGCGGTCATGCGCACCGAGCGGATGTCGGCGCCAGCGATGATCGCGCCGTAGATGTGGATGGGATAGGAGGGATTGGGCACGAGCACGGTGTCGCCGCGATCCAGGCACGCGAGCATCAGGTGCGCGAGGCCCTCCTTCGAGCCGATGGTGACGATCGCCTCCGAGTCGGGATCGAATTGGACGCCGTAGCGGCGCTGGTACCACGCGCAGATCGCGCGGCGCAGGCGCGGGATGCCCTTCGAAACCGAGTAGCCGTGCGTGTCGGGGCGCTGCGCTGCCTCCACCAGCTTCGCCACGATGTGCCTGGGCGCGGGTCCGTCGGGATTGCCCATGCTCATATCGATGATGTCTTCGCCGGCGCGGCGCGCCGCCATCTTCAACTCGTTGGTGATGTTGAAGACGTAGGGCGGAAGGCGCTGGATGCGGGCGAACTCTCTCATGATCGCGGGCGGGCTTATCGGCTTGGGTGCAAGCATTTCAAATCGCGCTGCAGCGCAAAAAGTTATAATGCTACCGGACACTTACATCACCGGCAAACTTGAAACTCCACCGCGAAGCCGCCTCCGCGCTGAACGTCTTCACCGGCTACGGCCAGGGTTACTCGAGACGCTCGCGCCCGGGCATCTCGCCGCGCTCGCCGGCCTGGGGCTCGAGATCGTTCTGCTGGGCACCGGAGCGCGGCTGCGCTTTCCCCGCCCCGAGATCATGCGGCCGCTCGTTCAGTCCGGCGTCGGCGTCGAAGTGATGGACGTGGAGGCCGCCTGCCGGACCTATAACATCCTGGTGGCCGAAGAGCGCAAGGTGGCCGCGGCGCTGCTGCTCGGGTGAGAACCTTTCCGTCATTCCCGCGAAAGCGGGAATCCAGCGCCTTCAAATTCCTGGGTCCCCGCTCCCCGATTAAGACATTCGGGGACAGGTTTTGCGGGGACAGCCGGCCTTCGCAATCTTCGCCAGGCACGACCAGATGATTTCTCGGCGAGGACTGTGGGTGCTCTTGGCAGTTTTTGCGGCCGGCTGGTTCTGCAATCTCGGCTACCGGCACCTGTTCAAGCCCGATGAGGGCCGCTACGCTGAAATCCCCCGCGAGATGGCCGCAAGCGGCGACTGGCTCACCCCGAGGCTGAACGGCTTCAAGTACTTCGAGAAGCCGGCGCTGCAGTACTGGGCGACGGCGGCGGCTTTCGGCGCGCTCGGGCAGAACGAGTGGGCGGCGCGGCTTTGGCCCGGGCTCACCGGCTTCTTCGGCGTGCTGCTCGTGTTCTGGACCGGCAATCGCCTGTTCGGGCCGCCGATCGGGCTCTATGGGGCCCTGGTCGCCGCAAGTTCCGCGATGTACGTCTTGATCGGGCACTTCCTCTCCCTCGACATGGCGCTCGCCTTCTTCATGTCCGCGTCGGTGTTCGCGATCGCGCTCGCCCAGCGCGACGAATCGGGCGACATCGAGCGGCGCCGCTGGATGCTTCTCGCCTGGGCCGCCGCGGCGCTCGCGGTGCTCTCCAAGGGTCTGGTCGGGATCGTACTGCCCGCGGGCGCGGTCGTGCTCTATGCGCTGATCGAGCGCGACCGGGAGCGATGGGCGCGCCTGCACCTCCTCCCAGGCGGCTTGCTGTTTCTCGCGATCACCGCGCCGTGGTTCGTCGCGGTCTCGCTCGCCAACCCGGAGTTCTTCCGGTTTTTCTTCATCCACGAGCACGTCGAGCGCTTTCTCACGCGCGAGCACGATCGCTACGAGCCCCTGTGGTATTTCGTTCCCGTGCTGTTCCTCGGGATCGTCCCCTGGATCGTGAGTCTCTTGCCGGCGCTTTGGAGCGCATGGGCGCGATCGCCCGGAGCCCGCTTCCAGCCGCGGCGGTTTCTCCTTCTGTGGTGCGCGGTCGTTTTCGCGTTCTTTTCGGCATCGAGCTCGAAGCTCGGCTCCTACATCCTGCCCGTGTTTCCGGCGCTTGCGCTGCTCGTCGGCCACACCCTCGCCTCGGCCAGCTCGCGAATCGCTTTCGCGCAGGCGGTGGTCGCGGCCCTGCTCGGGATCGCCCTGATCGCCGCGGCGCCCTACGCCGTCCGCCATGCCGCGGGCGACCTTCCGGCCGGACTGCTCGCGGGCTACGTGCCCTGGCTGACCGCAGCCGGTTTGGCCTTGGCCGTCGCTGCGGTGATCTCCGCGTGGCTTGCGCTGCGCGAGCGGCTCGCCGCCGCCGCCCTCGCGCTCGCGTTCGGCGGCCTGGTCTGCGCCCAGTCCGCCGGTTCGGGGCATGAGGAGCTCTCGCCCGTCTATTCCGCGTATCATATCGCCCAGAAAATCCGGAACCAGCTCAGACCGGATGTCCCTTTCTACGTGGTGAACACCTTCGATCACACGCTGCTGTTTTACCTGCGCCGGACCGTGACCATGGTCGCCAGCAAGGACGAGCTGGCGCAGCCGATCGCCTGGGAGCCGCAGAAATTCCTGCCGGACACGGCGGCGTTCGCGCGCGCCTGGCAGGCCGATCGCGAGGCCTTCGCCATGTTCAACGCGGACGACCTCGCCGGCTTCCTCCGGGACCATCCCGTTCCGATGCAGATCGTCGCGCGCGACGCGCGCCGCATCATCGTGAGAAAACCGTGAGCGCGGCGAGCTTCGCCCTGATCCTGACCGGCGTGCTGCTCAACGCCGCGGCGCAGCTGCTCCTCAAGGCCGGAACGAACGCGGTGGGACAATTCGCGTTCAGCGCGCAAAACATCGTCCCGGTCGGCCTGAAGCTCGCGTTCGAGCCGCATATCGCGGGCGGGGTCGCCTGTTACGTCGTGAGCCTCGTCGTGTGGATCATGGGGCTGTCGCGCGTCGAGGTCTCGATCGCCTACCCGATGCTCTCGATCGGCTACGTCCTGAACGCCCTCGCGGCCTGGTACCTGTTCGGCGAGTCGCTCACCGCGCAGAAGCTCATCGGCATCGCCTTTATCGTCGCAGGTGTCTTTTTGGTCGCGCGCAGTTGAGTCCGTGGCCGGCGAATCTTTCCTGCCCTTTGCGCGGCCGACCATCGACGAGGCCATGATCGCCGCGGTGGCCGACACCCTGCGCAGCCGCTGGATCGTCACCGGCCCGCGGGCCGCTGCGTTCGAGAAAGCGCTTTCGGAGCGCTTCGGCGGGCGGCCGGTCCGTGCGCTCGCTTCCGCGACCGCGGCGATGCAGGTGGCCCTCGAGCTGCTCGACATCGGCCCGGGCGACGAGGTGATCGTCCCCGCGCAAAGCTTCTTCGTGACCGGCAACGTGGTCGAGCGCGCCGGCGCCGCCGCGGTGTTCGTCGACGTGAACCTCGGCTCGCGCAACCTCGATTTCGCACAGGCCGCGGCCGCGGTCACGCCGAAGACGCGACTGCTGCTTCCCACGCACTACAACGCTCCGCTCGATCCCGACGTGCTCGACGCGTTCGCCAAGCGCCACAAGGTGCGCGTCCTCGAGGACGCCGCGCTTGCGATGGGATCGCGCACCTCGCGCGGCCCGGTGGGGGCGACGGGCGACATCGTCTCGTTCAGCTTCCATCCCAACAAGAACATGACCACCATCGAGGGCGGCGCCCTGGCGCTCAACGATGAGCGCGAGGCGGCGATCGTGGACCAACTGCGCTTCCACGGCATCAAGCGCCTGCCCGACGGCACGCGCGACGTGGAGCGCGCCGGGGCCAAGTACAACTTCTCCGACGTGTCGGCGCGGCTGGGCCTGGAGCAGCTCACGCACCTGGACGACTGGTGCCGCGCGCGCGAGCGGCTCGCGCACCGCTACTTCGAGTGCCTCGCGGGCGACGACCTGCTCGCGCCGGAATGCCTGCCGCCGCGCAACAACCCCGGGCACAGCTGGAACATGTTCGCGGTGCTGCTGCCGCTGCAGGCGATGCGCTCGACCCGCAAGGCGTTCATGGGCGCGATGCAGAAGGAGGGCATCGGCACCGGCGTCTCCTACGAAGCGATCCACCTCACCACCCTCTTCCGCAACAAGGGATTCCGCGAGGGCATGTTCCCGGTCTCGGAGCGCATCGCGCGCGAGACGGTCACGCTGCCGCTTTTTCCCGAGATGCGCGAGACCGACGTCGAGCGCGCGTGCGAAAGCATGAAGCGCGTGATGCGCGGCAAGGCCGCGTGACATGGCCGCGCCCGGGCTCTCCGTCGTCGTTCCCGTCTACAACGAGGAGGCGGTGCTCCCGTCGCTCTTCGCTCGGCTCTATCCGGCGCTCGACGCGCTGGGTGAGAGCTACGAAGTCATTTTCGTCAACGACGGAAGCACGGACCGGTCCGCCGCCCTGCTGCGCGAGCAGTTCCAGAAGCGGCCCGACGCCACGCGGGTGATCCTATTCAGCGGCAACTACGGCCAGCACATGGCGATCGTCGCCGGATTCGAGCGCTGCCGCGGCGACCGGGTGGTCACGCTCGACGCGGACCTTCAGAACCCGCCGGAGGAGATCGCGAAGCTCCTCGCCAAAATGGACGAAGGCTACGATTACGTCGGCGGCGTGCGGCGCGAGCGCCGGGACAGCGCTTTCCGGCGCGGCGCCTCGCGGCTGATGAACGCGCTGCGCGAGCGCATCACCCGCATCCGCATGACCGACCAGGGCTGCATGCTGCGCGCCTACAGCCGCGACATCGTCGCCGCGATCAACAGCTGCCGCGAGGTCAACACCTTCATCCCGGCGCTCGCCTATACCTTCGCGCAGCGCCCCACCGAGATCGAGGTGGCGCACGAGGAGCGCGCAGCGGGCGAGTCGAAGTATTCGCTCTACAAGCTCGTCCAGCTCAACTTCGATCTCGTCACCAGCTTCTCGGTCAAGCCGCTGCATCTGTTCTCGCTGCTCGGCATGTTCATCGCGCTCGCCGCGGTGCTCGCCTACGTGGTCGTCATCGCCGAGCGCTGGGTTCTCGCCGACAGCGTGGCCGAGGGGCTGCGCGCGATCTGGGACCGCGACATCCTCGAGTTTTTTCTTATCGGCATCCTGCTGTTCGGCCTGGGGCTGCTCGGCGAGTACATCGGCCGGATCTACGAGCAGGTGCGGCAGCGGCCCCGTTACGTCGTTCAGGCCGTTCTCGAGCAAAAAGAGTGACAAAAGCGGTTGTCTTCGCCTACCACGACGTCGGCTGCCGCTGTCTTAAGGTCCTGCTCGATCAGCGGATCGAGGTGCCCCTGGTGGTCACGCATCGGGACGACCCCGGTGAAGACATCTGGTTCGGCAGCGTCGCGGCGCTCGCGCGCGAGCGGGGAATCGAAACCATCGTGCCCGACGACCCCAACTCGCTGGAGATCGAGGGCAAAGTCCGCGCCCTGCAACCGGATTTTCTTTTCTCGTTCTACTACCGCCTGATGCTCTCGCCCGCGCTGCTCGCCGCCCCGAAGCGCGATGCCTTCAACTTGCACGGCTCGCTCCTGCCGAAGTACCGCGGGCGCGCCCCGGTCAACTGGGCGATCATCCACGGCGAAACCGAAACCGGGGCGACGCTCCACGAGATGGTGGAGAAACCCGACGCGGGACGCATCGTGGACCAGGAACCCGTGCCCATCCTGCCCGACGATCTCGCCGTGGAGGTGTTCGGGAAGGTTGCGGGCGCAGCCGAGTGCGTGGTCAAGCGCAGCCTGCCGAAGCTCGTCGACGGCAGCGCGGTGCTGCGCGCCCAGGACCTTTCCAAAGGCAGCTACTTCGGCGGGCGCAGACCTGAAGACGGGCGTATCGACTGGAGCGCCCCGGCGAAACGGGTGCACGATCTGGTCCGCGCGGTCGCCCCGCCCTATCCCGGGGCGTTCACGGAGGTCGAAGGGAAACGGCTGCGCGTACTGCGCACGCGGCGGTGCGCGCAGGAGACCGGCGCGCGAGCGTCGCTGTTTCTCTACGCCGAAGGCGGCCGCTGCTACGCGGCCTGCGCGGACGGCGGGATGCTGGAGCTGCTCGAGGTCGAGCTGGACGGCCGGCCGCTCTCCGCGCAAGAATTCGCCAAACGCATCGGCGACCGCAGGGTCCCCCTGCCCTAGGGAGTGCCAGTGAAAAGAATCCTCATCCTCGGAGTGAACGGCTTCATCGGCCATCACCTGTCGAAACGCATCGTCGCCAAGACCGACTGGGAGGTCTACGGCATGGATATGCAGACCGACCGCATCGCCGAGCTGCTCGGGAACAAGCGCTTCCATTTCTTCGAGGGCGATATCACCATCAACCGCGAATGGATCGAGTACCACGTGCGCAAGTGCGACACGGTGCTGCCGCTGGTCGCGATCGCGACGCCCGCGACCTACGTCAAGGAGCCGCTCAAGGTGTTCGAGCTCGACTTCGAGGCGAATCTGCCGATCGTGCGGGGGTGCGTGAAGCACGGCAAGCGCCTGGTCTTTCCTTCGACCTCGGAGGTCTACGGCATGTGCGAGGACCGCGAGTTCGATCCGGAGGCGTCCCCACTCGTCTACGGCCCGATCGACAAGCCGCGCTGGATCTACGCCTGCGCGAAACAGCTGATGGACCGCGTGATCCACGCCTACGGCATGAAGGAAGGGCTCGACTACACGCTGTTCCGGCCGTTCAACTGGATCGGCTCGGGGCTGGACAACCTCGACGCGGCAAAGGAGGGGAGCTCCCGGGTGATCACCCAGTTCTTCGGCCATATCGTCCGCGGCGAACCCATCAAGCTCGTGGACGGCGGAAAGCAGAAACGCGCCTTTACCTACGTGGACGACGGCATCGACGCGCTGATGAAGATCATCGAGAACCGCAAGGGGATCGCCAACCGGAAAATCTACAATATCGGCAACCCGAAAAACAACTACTCGGTGAGGGAGCTTGCCGGCATGATGGTCAAGCTCGCCCTCGGCTATCCCGAATACCGCGCGAACGCGAGGAAAGTGAAGCTCCTCGATACGACCGCGCTGCAGTACTACGGCAAGGGCTATCAGGACGTGCAGAATCGCGTGCCCAAGATCGCCGGCACCGTCAGGGACCTGGACTGGAAGCCGCGGGTCAATATGCCGGACGCGCTGAAGCGCATCTTCGACGCCTACCGGACCCACGTCGCCGAGGCGCGCAGGCTGGTGGAATGAAGCTCGCCCTGAAGATCGACGTCGACACCTACCGCGGCACCCGGCAGGGGGTGCCGCGTCTGGTCGATCTGCTCAAGAAACACGGCGCCGGCGCGACTTTCCTCTTCAGTCTCGGGCCGGATCACACCGGCCGCGCGGTCAAGCGCGTTTTCCGCCGCGGCTTCATCGGCAAGGCGGCGCGCACCTCGGTGCTTTCGCACTACGGGCTCGCGACGCTTCTCTACGGGACGCTCCTCCCGGGCCCGGATATCGGCCGCCGCTGCGCGGAGGTGATGCGCGCGGTGCGCGACGCGGGATTCGAGGTCGGCGTCCACGCCTGGGACCACGTGAAATGGCAGGACGGTCTGGGCGGCGCCGACGCCGAGTGGACCGAGCGCCAGATGCGGCTTGCGCGCGGGCGCTTCGAGGAGATTTTCGGGGAGTCCGCGCGGGCGCACGGCGCCGCCGGCTGGCAAATGAACGTGCACGCACTGCGCCTGACGCAGCGGCTCGGTTTCGACTACTGCTCGGATACCCGCGGCAGCTGTCCTTTCATCCCGGTGTGGCGCGCCGAGATCGTCGCCTGCCCGCAGCTTCCGACGACGCTTCCGACGCTGGATGAGCTGATCGGCGTGAACGGAGTCACGAAGAAAAACGTCGCGGAGCGCGTGCTCGATCTCACGCGGGAGTGCCCGGCCGGCGGGCACGTCTACACGCTTCACGCCGAGCTCGAAGGCGGAAAGCTCGCGCCGGCGTTCGAGGCGATGCTCTCCGGATGGAAGAGCCAGGGCTACGAGCTGGTGCCCTTGCGCGCCCTCGCGGAGGCGCTCGACCTGAAAAGCCTGCCGCGCAACGAGATCGCAATCGGCCCCGTCGCCGGGCGATCGGGGTCGGTCGCGCTCCAGGGCAGGGAATATCTTTCATGAGCGCGCTCTTTTCGGGCTTCAAGCGCAGGCGCATCAGGACGGGCGGCGCCGCGATCAATCTCGTCCACGGCGGCGTGGGCCCGCCGCTGCTCCTGCTGCACGGCTATCCGCAGACGCACGCGATCTGGCACAGGATCGCGCCGGAACTGGCGAAACGGTTCACCGTGGTCGCCGCCGATCTGCGCGGCTATGGAGACAGCGAGAAGCCGCACGGGCTGCCCGATCACGGCAATTATTCCAAGCGCGCCATGGCGCAGGATCAGGTCGAGGTCATGCGGACGCTGGGGCACGACGAGTTTTTCGTGGCCGGCCACGACCGCGGAGGGCGCGTGGCGCACCGGATGGCCCTGGATCATCCCGCTCAGGTGACCAAGCTCGCCGTGCTCGATATCGTGCCGACGCGAACGATGTACGCCAGCGTGAACCGCGAATTCGCCAAGGCCTACTATCACTGGTTCTTTCTGCTGCGGCCCGAGCCGATCCCGGAGAGGCTGATCGGCGCCGATCCGGATTTCTTCCTCGAGAGCCATATCGGCACCCGCCACGCGGGCCTCAAAGCCTTCGCACCCGAGGCGCTCGCGGAGTATCGGCGCTGCTTTCGCGACCCCGCTGCGATCCACGCGAGCTGCGAGGACTACCGCGCGGCCGAATCGATCGACCTTGCGCACGACGAGGCCGACATCGATCGCAAGGTCGCCGCTCCGCTCCTGGTCCTCTGGGGAAAATACGGAACGGTCGAACGCTGTTTCCACCCCCTCGCCGATTGGGCGGAGCGGGCGGAAAATGTGCAGGGACGAGCGCTGGACTGCGGCCATTACATTCCCGAAGAAGCGCCCGCCGAATTGCTGAAGGAACTCGTGACGTTTCTTTCGTAACCCCGTGACAAGCTTGCTTTCACTTCCGGATTCGCGAGACAATGCGGCCTCGTCCTTCGCGAATGGCTCGGAGTCAAGGTGCCGGTCGCGCCCAGGAGGTTCCCGACCTTGTTAAAGCAGTCCGAGCAGCAAGCCGGTCCCGCTGCCGCAGCCGAAGCTTCGCGCAAATCCGTGCCTGCCCGCCGCCCCAGCGCCGGATCCAGGCCCACCAAGCTCTTCGTTCTCGACACCAACGTGCTGATGCACGATCCTACGAGCCTGTTCCGGTTCGAGGAGCACGACGTGTTCCTGCCGATCATGATTCTCGAGGAGCTCGACCACCACAAGACCGGCATTTCCGAGATCGCGCGCAACGCGCGCCAGGCGAGCCGGTTTCTCGACGACATCGTCGGCCACGCCGAAGGGCCGATCGCCGAAGGGATTCCGCTCAGGCGCCACGAGGCCGACAACGCCGGCGGGCGCCTTTTCCTGCAGACCGAGGCGATCAACGGCCACATTCCCGCGAACCTGCCGATCGGCAAGACCGACAACCACATCATCGGCGTGGTGATCTACCTGCAAAAACGCGATCCGCGGCGCCAAGTGGTCCTGGTGTCGAAGGACATCAACATGCGCATCAAGGCCCGCGCGCTGGGCCTCACGGTCGAGGATTATTACAACGACAAGGTGCTCGAGGACACCGACCTGCTCTATACCGGCACGCGCGAGCTGCCCGCGGACTTCTGGGAGCATCACGGACGCGACGTCGAATCGTGGAAGCGCGAGGGCCGCGCTTTCTACCGTATCCGCGGGCCGCTGTGCGAGGACCTGCTGCTCAACGAATTCGTCCACCATGAGGGCGAGCGGCCGCTGCTCGCCGCGGTCAAGGAGATCTCGGGCCGGACCGCGGTGCTCGAAACCGTGCGGGACTATACGCACAACAAGAACAACGTCTGGGGCATCACCGCCCGCAACCGCGAGCAGAACTTCGCGCTCAACCTGCTCATGAACCCCGAAATCGATTTCGTGACGCTGCTCGGCCAGGCGGGAACGGGCAAGACATTGCTCACCCTGGCCGCCGGCCTTATGCAGACGCTCGAGGCCAAGCGCTACACCGAGATCATCATGACCCGCGTCACCGTTCCGGTGGGAGAGGACATCGGCTTCCTGCCGGGCACCGAGGAGGAGAAGATGACGCCCTGGATGGGAGCGCTCGAGGACAATCTCGACGTCCTCAACAAGACCGACGACGAGGCGGGCGAATGGGGCCGCGCCGCGACGCGCGATTTGATCCGCTCGAGAATCAAGATCAAGTCGCTCAATTTTATGCGCGGCAGGACCTTTATCAACAAATATCTCGTGATAGACGAGGCGCAGAACCTCACGCCCAAGCAGATGAAGACGCTGATCACCCGGGCCGGCCCCGGAACCAAGGTGGTGTGCCTGGGCAATATCGCGCAGATCGACACCCCCTACCTGACGGAGGGCAGCTCGGGGCTGACCTATGTCGTCGACCGCATGAAAGGCTGGTCGCATTCCGGGCACGTGACCCTGCAGCGCGGCGAGCGCTCGCGCCTCGCCGACCACGCCGCCGTAGCGTTGTAATATACGCAATAGACCGCGCCCGCCCGGCGTTCGCCGGTGCGCCGTTCCCGCAGACCGAATTCCAACCCGAACCGAAAGGACGATATGTTTCCCGCAATACCGAGAAGCATCGCTTTGGGGCTCGCGGCGGCGATGCTCGCCGCCGCGCCCGTCGCGCGCGCCCAGGAATTCCAGCCCTACGTCGGCCAGCAGGGCAAGGACGTGGTCTGGGTGCCGACTCCGGACGAGGTCGTCGAGCGCATGCTGAACATGGCGCAGACCAAGCCCGAGGACTATGTCGTCGATCTCGGCGCGGGCGACGGCAAGATCGCCATCGCGGCGGCGAAGAAGTTCGGCGCGCGCTCGCTCGGCATCGAATACAACCCGGACATGGTCGCGCACGCGCAGCGCAATGCACGGGCCGCCGGAGTGCTCGGCAAGGCGCAGATCGTCCAGGGCGATATCTTCGTTTCCGATTTCACCCACGCCACCGTTCTCACCCTGTACCTCCTGCCGTCGCTCAACATGAAGCTGCGGCCGCAGATCCTCGCCCTGCGGCCGGGCACGCGCGTGGTCGCGCACGCTTTCAACATGGAAGACTGGGAACCCGACGAGACTTCCGACGTGGACGGAAGGCGCGTCTATCTGTGGGTCGTTCCCGCGCAGGTGGCGGGCCGCTGGGCGATTGATCTCTCCGGCGGCGGGTCGGAGAAGGCGAGCCTGAGCCTCGATCAGCGGTTCCAGAAAATCAACGGCACGGCCTACCTGGGCCCGGTCCTCGCGGGCTTGCGCGAGCCGCGGCTGAACGGATTCAGGATCAGCTTCGCCTACGTGGACAACAAAGGCGTGCGCCGCGACTTCACCGGCCGCGTCACCGGCCCCCAGATGGAGGGCTCGTTCCGCAGCGACAACGGCGCCGAAGGCCGCTGGACGGCGACGAAGAAATAGTAGTTGAAACGGACGACTATGTCGCCGTTTCAACTCCGCGCGTTGGAGCGGACCTTGCGGCCGCTCAACGCGCGGCAGGGAGGTGCGTAAGAGGTCGGGTTTTGCCCGCGAGATGAACGGCGCCGCAGGCGTCCGTTCCATCTCGCGGATTTAAACGGGCGCGAAGCTTCGCTTCGCGTCCCGCTTTAAAGGGTCTTGTGGGTTCCGTCGCAGTAGGGCTGGTTGCGGGTGTGCTTGCAGCCGCACAACCACAGCTTCTCGGCCTTCGCCACCGTGAACTTCACCGGGGTGAATTCGGTGACCTTGTGCGAACCGTCGCAAAACGGCTGGCTTTTGGATCTTCCGCAGCGGCACCACCAGTAATTGCCGGGAGCAACCTCCACCGCGTACGGGGACTTCTGCGCAATGGGGGGTTCGGCTATGAACGTGGATCTCTGCGCAATGTGGGGTTCGGCCATGATCTTTGTCTCCTCTACAGGGGCGCAAGGACTTTGCCGGGGGCAGGCAGTCGCCCCGCCGGTGGAAGTATAACCCGGCGTAAAGGGCCATCGAGGGCGCTTCCGCAGTATTTCGAATTCAGTATAGCATCCGGTTCGTTCCTGTCAGTTCCACACCGGACATGGCCGACAAGGTAGTGGTCCTTTAGGGACCACTACCGCCGACAAAGCGATCTTGACCCTCGATCCCGGATCCTCAACCCTTATAATTCACCCATGAAATTCCTCTTCGACCTCTTTCCGGTCATCCTGTTTTTCGCCGCGTTCAAGCTTTTCGACATTTACGTGGCCACCTCGGTCGCCATAGCGGCGACGTTCCTGCAGATCGGCTGGCTCAAGCTGAAGGGCCGCAAGGTCGAGACCATGACGTGGGCAAGCCTCGCGATCATTGCCGTGTTCGGCGGAGCGACCCTCGCGCTGCACGACGAGACCTTCATCAAGTTGAAGCCCACCGTGCTCTATTGGCTGTTCGGCGCAGTCATCGCCGCAGCCGATCTGCTGTTCCACAGAAATCTCATCCGCGCGATGCTGGGCGCTCAGGTGCTCATGCCCGATGCTGCCTGGGCGCGCCTCAATTGGAGCTGGGCAGCCTTCTTTGCGTTCATGGGCGCGGCCAATCTCTACGTCGCTTACAACTTTTCCACCGATACCTGGGTCAATTTCAAGCTTTTCGGCGGAATGGGTCTGATGCTCTTGTTCGTCCTGCTGCAGGCACTGTTTTTCGCCCGCCACATCGAGGAAAAGAAGGAGCCCAGGTGACGCAGCGCCTCTCGCGGCCGGGGCCGGCGGGGCGTGCGGAAAAAGGCGGCTTTCGCTGATGGACCTGTCCACGGCGATCCGCGAGCGGCTGGCCGGGCTGGAGCCGCAATCCATAGAGCTCCTCGACGAATCCGGCCTGCACGCCGGCCACCCGGGCGCGATCGCGGGCGGGAGCCACTTCCGCCTCACCATCGTCTCGCCCCGCTTTGCCGGCCGCGACAAGCTCGCGCGACACCGGATGATCTACGCGGCATTGGGCCCGTTGATGCAGCACGAAATACACGCGCTCGCGATCCGGGCCCTCACCCCGGATGAGCTATGATTCCGCTTTCAAACGAAGGAACGTCCATGTTCTCACGCCCCCTGCGTCTGCTCGTCGCGCTGTCCCTGTGCGTTTCCGCGCCCGTCTGGGCGCAAGCCCCGGCCGCGAAGGCCCGCAGCACCGCAAAGCCGGTGACGGTGAACGGCAAACCCATCCCGAAGTCCCGGCTCGACTTCATCGTCAAGCAGCGCGCCGCGCAGGGCCAGCCCGACAATGAACAGGCGCGCAAGGCGATCCTGGACAACCTGATCACGCAGGAAGTGGTCGCCCAGGAAGCCGAGCGCAGGGGCTTCGCGAAAAGCGCCGACGTGCGCGCCCAGCTCGAATTGCTGCGCCAGCAGGCGCTCGTCCAGGCGCTGGTTCAGGATTACTTGAAGACGCACCCGGTCAAGGACGAGGAGATGCTCGCCGAGTACAACAGGGTCAAGGCGTCGCGCGGCGACAAGGAATACAAGGCGAGGCACATCCTCGTCGACAAGGATACCGAGGCCAATGAAATCATCGCGCAGCTGAAGAAAGGCTCGAAGTTCGAGGACCTCGCCAAGCAGTCGAAGGATCCGGGCTCGAAGGAGAAAGGCGGCGACCTCGACTGGAACCCTCCGAGCACCTTCGTCAAGCCCTTCTCCGAGGCGCTTACCAAGCTGGAAAAGGGGAAATACACCGAAACGCCGGTACAGACCCAGTTCGGCTGGCACGTCATCCAGCTCGACGACGTCCGCACCGCGCAATTTCCGGCGTTCGACACCGTCAGGCAGCAGCTCCTGACAAGAATGCAGGAACAGGAAGTCCAGAAGTTCGTCGGCGAGCTGCGCTCGAAGGCGAAGATCGAATAAAGGGTAAACGCGGACGCCCTTCGGGCGCCGCTTTACCTCCGCAGGATCGAGCGGACGCCAGCGCCGCTCATCCTGCGAGTGCCCGGTTTCGACCAGGGAGGGCCGCGTGAAAAAAATACTGGCGGTCACGGCGATTCTATCGGCTGTCTGTCCGGCGGCGTTCGCCCAGGACGGGCGCGATCCGCTGCTTACCCGGCCGGGGTTGGAAGTGGGCGCCCAGGCCGCTCATTATCACTACGAAGAACCCAACGTCATGAAGCTCATCGGCTTGCGGGCCGGGGGCGTCGGCGCGTTCACGTTCACGCAGGGGGACGCCTTCTTCAAGGCCGACGGGCGGGTCTCGCTGGGCAGCCTGAATTACCAGGGCTCGGGCACGCGGAGCGGTGTCCCCGATTTCATTCTCGAAGCGCGCTTCGTCGCCGGCGCGGATCTGAAGGCTGAAGGGGACGTTGTCTTCTCGCCCTACGCGGGCTTGGGCTACCGCTATCTCTACAACGACCTGCGCGGCTATACGCGGGGCCCTGTTACGCTCAAGAACCCGTCAGGAATTTACGCAGGATATCGGCGCTACTCGAACTATCTCTATGTGCCGGCCGGGTTGACTTTGAGAACGGGACTCAACGACGGATGGGTGTTGGCTCCTACCCTTGAGTACGACGTCTTTTTACGCGGTATGCAAATCTCCGCGCTTTCGGACGCCGGTACGTGCTACAGGGACATAACCAATAAGCAGACGGGCGGCTCCGGTTACCGCGCTGCGTTCATGGCCGAGAAGGGCCATTTGGCGTTCGGGCCGTGGTTGCATTACTGGAACATCAAGGACGCCCTCGACCCCCAGCCGGACGGCTGCGGCGAGCTGAGATACGAGCCTCACAACTGGACGCGGGAATTCGGCGTCGAAGTGAGGTACCGGTTTTAAGGGCTCGCGCTGTTTGCGGCGAGGAGAACCTGATTACTACCGCCGCGAAATCAAGGCTCCCGCTATAATCTCTACCGACACCGTGCCAGAGTGCACGCCAAGGGATCTACAACCAGTTGCAAGTCCGCTGAAAAAACTCATGGCTACCAAATCAAAAGAAACCGCCACCCCCAGCTCAAGCGTACCGCTCGATAACGACGAACTTGTGGCGCTCGCACGCGTGGATATCGAGCGCGGGGCCTTCAGCGACGCTCTGCTGAAGATCAAACAAGTGCTTGCGGATCCGGAACCGCCGGCACAGGCCTTTGCCCTGGGCGGAAGGCTCTACGCGCAACTCGGCCTGTGGCAGCGCGCGCGGCCGTGTTACGAACGCTACCTCCAGACGAACCCGAACGCGGTCACCGAGGCCTTCGAGCTCGGCATGGTCCGATTCGATTCCGGCGACGCGGTCGAGGCGAGGAAGATCTGGTCGAATCTGCTCGGCAAGCAGCCGACGCACCCGCCCTCTCTCTTCTATCGGGCGCTCGCCCTGGCGCAGGAAAACAACGCGGCGGACGCGCGCAAGGACCTCGATGTGCTCCTCAAATCCGCGCCGCCGGACAACCTGTACTTCGGTCGCGGCCGGGACCTGTTGCGCGCCATCGACTCGCAGCCGGCGACGACCCCGGGCGCGAGCACCGCCTCGACAACGCTACGCATCCCCACCAAGGATGCCTACAAACATTGAGCGCCCTGCTGAAGAGCTTCGCGCCCGGCTTCAGCGCTACTACGAGTTTCTGAAAAGCGACCCCGCTAATCCGTCGCTCGCGCTCGAGGTGGCCGAGCTGCACACGCGCCTGGGCGAGTTCGCCGAGGCGGAAAGCGTGCTCGAGACGGCGCTGGCGAATCGCCCCGCGGACCTGCGGCTACGCTCGCAACTCGCGACAACCCACATCGCCGCCAACCGGCCCGACGAGGCCATCGAGATCTTGCAGTCATTGCTCGCGTCGGGCGAACAATCCCCTGCACTGCGATACAACCTCGCCTATGCGCTGCTGCTCGCCCGTCGCCCGCAAGAAGCCCGCGATCAACTGCTCGCCGCCGTGGACCAGCCCGAGGCGCCGGCGCAGGCGAGACTTCTCCTTGCCCGTGCCTTGCATCACTGCGGCGACCTGGAAGGCGCCGAGCAACAAATCGCCGCGTACCTGAAGGACCACCCCGAGGACGCCGAGGCGCCGGGGGTGGCCGCCCTCATTCACCTCGACGCGAGCCACCCGGACCGCGCGAGAGCAGCCGCCGAGAATGCCCTGGAGCGAAGCGCGGACGACCTGGGCGCGCTCGTGACCCTCGGCTCGCTCGCCCTGGATCAGGAAGACCAGGCTGCGGCGCACGATTACTTCACCCGCGCCACCGAGCGCCACCCCTCGAGCGGTCGCGCCTGGAGTGGAATGGGGCTCACCACAATGCTGGCGCTCGATCTCGACCGAGCGATCGAGAACCTCAAGCAGGCCGTGCGCTACATGCCGGACCACATCGGCACCTGGCACAGCCTCGCGTGGTGCCAGATCCTCAAGCGGGACTTCGCCGGCGCGCAGGAGAGCTTCGATCGCGCCATGGCGCTCGACCGCACCTTCAGCGAAACCCACGGCGGACTCGCCGTCCTCCATATCCTTCAGGGCAGGCTCGACATCGCCGAGCCCGAGGTCAAGCGCGCGCTTCGTCTCGATCCCAAGTGCTTCTCCGGCCGTTTCGCGCAAAGCCTGCTCATGCAAAAGAGCGACCCCGAGCAGGCACAGGCCATCGTTCAGGGAATCATGTCATCGAGCGTGATCGAGGGGGGAGAGAAACTGCAGGACATCCTGCAGCGGACACTGAAGCGGCAGGGGCCGTTCAAACCGCGGCAATGACGCGTGGAGCTGCGCCCGCCGGTCCTGAATCGGGCGCGGACAGAAAGCCTGGCCTGTCCCTAGCTAGTGGTGCGACGCCGTCGTTACGTTGTTGGACAGAGCCGCGGCCAGTCCCACGGCCACGGATGCTGCGACCACGGCAACCACGGTCGATGTGGTTCCGGTCGTGCCTTCGGGAAGGGCGCCTTGCGCCGCACCTCCGCTCGGGGCCGCTTGAGCAACGCTCAGTGGCTCCCGGGCTAGGGTGTTGCGCAGGCGCGCAAGCTCGCGCTGTCTTTCCTGATAGCGCGACAAGACGCAATCGGTGTGCGCCGGCGAATACGCCGGACGCGCCGGGGAAAGACAGCTCGCGTGGAACTCGGCGAGTTCCCGCTCGACTTGCCTGTCCACGCTTTCGATTTCATGGGCACAGGAAATCAATGCCGGGATCACGCAGGTCAGTGCAACAAAGGTGACAATTCGAGTCGAGACCATTTTCACTCTCTATGCTATACCGAACTCAATTCGGTGCGAGCGAGGACGGCGCGCCCCGGTGATACGAGAAGAAACGCGACCCGATCCTAAGTGTATCCAGGGTGTTTCACCCCCCGCGTTCTTTTTCAGGCCAGCGCCGCTTGGGCACGCGAGTGTCGTCCACAGTGGGAATCTGCTTGCAGCCTTCGAGCTCCTTCGCTCCGAACCAGCGTACTTGCTTTTCTCCTTTAAGCAATTTCTCGCCAAGGTAATTCACGGTACGCGTACCGTAGTCAAGCGTGCCAGCAATGAAGTAATCATGGGTCACGTACACGGGGTGCCGAACGGTGAAGATACCCCCGGCGTAGTAGGTGAGCTGCGCATCGGGTCCCTCCAGCCCGTCCTCACTACGCGCGCACGCGACACCCTTGACGGTAAAACTGACCGAGCCGTAATGCCCTTCGATTTCCCCTTCGGGAACGACCACGAAGCGAAGGGGCCAGCAGCCGACGACGCGCCGGAAGTCGCTGTTAAGTACAACCTCTTCGCGGCGCGCCCAAGCGCGTACCTTATCTGTAAACGGACCACGTGGCCCGCCCACGGCAATGGCGATAGGAAGCCATTCGGAACTCGAGAGTTTCGAGGCGGGCTCGAGCAGCAGCACTGTTCTCCCGTACTCGAACCGCGAGAGAATCCGGCCGGAGTTTCCTGGCCGATCCAAAATCACGGCGCCTTTCGTCCCAGCATTTCCCTGGCATTCGTCAGGGACATAGCGACTAACACATCTGTCGTACCTTACGAACGGATCGTTTTCGTCTACCGGCGGCTCACTGATTAGCGATGCTGCCGAACTGCTCTGCAACGAACCCGATATCGCAGTCGAAGCGAGGCCGAATTTCAACAAGTTGGCGAAGCGCATTAGGGGATTTGAAAATGCAGATGTCCCTGGTGTCCCCACTCGGCGTCAGTCCGCCGAATGTTACGTGCGAATCCGTTGCCCTCGTCCCATCGCTGTTCACTAATCGGGTACAGCCCAAAGGTCATCCACGGCTGAATTACCTTCGGTACATCCAGGTTCTTCAATGCGTAGGAAAAATCACGCACGATGTCGGGCTGCTCTTCCGATCCGCGCGAAACCCAAGTGTCATCGAGACGGCTGATGTCGAGGCCACGCCCACCCATATGGGGACCGTCGTTGTATTTGGCGGGATCGAAACCCGAAGCCTTAAGCGCCGCGTTGAGCTCGATTGTCCGATCCGCCTGGCTTAGTCCGGCGAGGCCCATTTCGTTTGACGTGAGGAAATAGTTTTGCAAATCCTGTGCCCTCGGGCGCCAAGCACCACCTATCTCGATCTGCCCAATGCCAGTATCGGCCGCGGCGTTCAGCATCGTAGTATAGGTATTCCAGCCCACTTTCGCTGCCGCTTCGCCCGGTTCGATCCCCATGGCACCCGCGAGATTGGCAAATCCGGCCCGGAAGCTTACATCAACCGACGCCCCCAGACCGGTGCTCGTGTAGCCTGTGCCTACTCCGTTCCCGAAAAAGTCGAGCCGCTGGGTATTGACGTTCGAATTCGCACTCTGTTGTGCGAGGAATCTGTCTGCCGCCGCAGCCGGGCCGTAATCTACATCACCAGCTGAGCGCGCGCTCCAATCCGACAGCGGGCCTCCGCGCAGTTCATCGACCGAGCCGCTCAAGGTCCCCAGAGCGTAGCCCATCCGATCACGCAGGACGAGGCTGCCGAGCATCCGGTCGTAGTCGTCGCCGCCACCGTTTCGCAGGTGCTGAATAAACTCCGAAACCGTACGCGGCTGGTCGTCGCTTCCGACGATGGTCTGGTCAAGACTCGTCACCTGCCGCGCTGCGTCACCGGCGGATGACATGCGCGCATCGATCGCACCCACCGGGAGGCCGCCAGACGGCGAAACATCGCCCGCAGGGAACCCGCTCCCGACCATGGCTGCCGCTTCGCCGCCCAATTCCGTGGGCCAAACGGCGCCCTGAGTACGATACATACGATAACCTGCATCCAGCTCGGGCGAGGCGCCGAGGTATTGTCCGCTGTCGCTCATGAGCCCAACAGGATTCGCCCGAGCGTTGGCGAGCGCCTGTGTCGCTGCCGGATTTGAAATTCCCGTCACCCGTAAGCTGCCATTCGGATTGACTTCATATTGGTAACCTTGCCGCTCGTAATATTCCCTCCACGCCTCCTGCCGACGTACACGCGCGTCTTGGACCGTCGGAATATCGGCACCGACCGCATTGCCGATCGCGCCACCCAAAGCGTTGGCCGCGATATTCGCCCAGTCGATTTTGCCGCGGCGGTTGACGAGGATGGCCATCCCCTGGCTGACAAAGCCCTTGGTTACGCCCGAGATCAAGTCCGAGGTAAAACCATCCGAGGTCGCGCCTACGGTCGATGTCGCATTGCTTACGCCTGAAGTTTGCTGATCGATATAGCTGTTGATCGGCGCAGCCGCCAGCGCAGCCCAGTCGAATTTCTCCTGCTGGCCCCTCGCCATGCTCACCATTTGCCCCACTGCGTTTCTGAGCAGCGCCGTTGTCACCACGTTTCCTGTATCGATGCCATTAGTCAGCCCGGCCGTCAAAGCGGCCGTGCCGACCTCGCGCCAGGAAAAGTGCTCCCGCAGTCCCAAGGCTTTCGCCGTCACCTGGCCTGCGGCATTGCCCGCAGCGGCACCGAGAATTCCAGCCGCGACTTCACCCCACGCCTCCAAGGCTTCGGTAGCGTAGACCGCGACAACGATCGTCACAACGACGACGATGATCGTCGCGACAATCCTGAAACACTCATCGTCATCCGGTTGCGGCGGAGGCGGCGGATCCGGCAGGGTCGGCGTGGTGTCGCCGATCAGCTGGCCCGGGTTGTAGACCTTGAAGGTCGAGGCATTGTTGTGGATATTGGTGATGACGTTGGGAACAACCAGTGTCTGGCCAACCTCCGGCACCGGGGATTTGCTGTTCAGCCCATTCGCGTCGGCCAGGATGTACCACAGGCTCGCGTCGCCCCAGACCGCCATGGCCACGTTGCGCAGGGTCTCCTCGACGCTGGTGGCCACGTCTCCCTGCCGTACCGTGTAGGTGCCGGGGGTGAGGGCGGGATACTGGTCGTTGACCGGCATGTAGTTGTAGTCGAAATCGGCCGATCCGATCGGATTGGCGGCGTAGTCCTTCAAGTTGGGACGAACAGAATTACGAGGGATCATCCCCCCAAGCTTGAACACGACCGGCGGCTGCGTGCGCGAGGCCAGCACGTTGACGTAGTCGGTTTGCGACGGCCCGAAGCCCCCGGCATCGCCGATGCCGATGCCATTCAAGTAGTAGTAGTACTGGGTCTTGCTCGACTGGGACCCCTTCAGCTCGTTGCGCTGCAGGATCTTTCCTTCGGCATCGAGGGCATAGCGCAGGTAGCGATCGTCCGGGGTGTTCTGCTGGCCGTCTGCCCCAAAGTCATTGACTTGAGTCAGGTGGCCGTTCACGTCATAGATGAAATTGGAAAATCCGGGTTTCCAGCCGGGCGCAGCCGTGTTGCTGGCCTGGAGCTTGATCTGACTTTGCTTGGCCGTGTCCCAGTACTCGTAGGCGTAGGTTGTGGTGACGGTGGTGCCGGCCGGCTGCGGGTTGGTGACGCGCAAAAGGTTCCCAGCCGCGTCGTACTCGAAGTTGGAGACGCCGCTGCCGCTGTCTGTCTCCTTCTTGAGGGTATTGTTGGCGTTGTACTCGTAGGTCACGCTACGGAGGCTCGCGTTCGCAGCGTCGAGCTCCTGATAGTTCTTGACGTTGCCGACGAGGTCGTAGGCACGAGTGGCGCTCCCGACGGCGACAGGAGCACCCGTCACGTCGGTAATCGCGGCCTTGGTCAACAATCCGTCGACGGCGTAGTCATAGACATCTTGCAGCGTCTTGCCGTTGGAAACGTAGATGGCTTTCTTGCGCTCGCTGGCTCGGTTGTAGAAAATCTGCGTTCCCGTCGTTCCGGCGACGATGGTGCCGCTGCCGCGGGTGCCCTGCAGGGTCCCCTTTGTGATCACGAAACGGTTCAACGAATCGTAGGCATACCAATAGTCCTGGGTCTGAACGTCGTTGTTCAGACCATCGTGATAGCGGGCGAATGCGCGCCGGCGGTTGCCGCTTTGATCGTATTCGTAGCTCAAGTCGTATTTCGGGTCGTGGATCGAGACGACGCGGGTGAGCTCGTCGTACTGCGCGCGCGAAAATTGGTAATAGACCAGCCCTACGGCAGTCGCCTGGGCGTAGCCTTCGAAGGTGCGGTTGCCGTTTTGATCGTATTCGTATTTGCTGCGCGTATTGATGCCGCTGTCGATCTCCTCTTTGAGGTAGCCGTTTCGATAATACGTGAACCTGATGTTCTGCTCGTTTCCGCCAGCCGCCAGATTGGTGTCGCCCGTTTGACTGACAAGCCAGCCGGCTTTGTTGTAGTTGTAGGTGAACGTATGGCCGCCAAGGTCGACGTGCCGCAGCAAACGCCCGAAATAGTCCTTGGTGTCTTCCAAGGTCTTCGTTCCCTGTGACGTTTGTTCGACGGTGATGAGCTTGGTGCCCCCGCTTGCCGCATCAAAGACATAGCGGTATTGGGTGACTATGCCGGGGAAGCTGGCGCTCTGGAGGCCGGTGGTTTGCTTGACCCGGCCGATATCGTCGTAATAAGTCAGCTCGGCTGCGCCCAAGGCGTTGGTGTGGCGGATGCGGCGGCCGGACTCGTCGTACTGGTACAAGTCGAAGCGCGCTGCGTTGCCGAAATTGGCATCGGTCGGGTGATCCGCGCGGATCAACTGATTCTTGGCGTCGTAGGTAAACCACGTGCGCTCGTTGATCTCATTGTCGGCAAAGCGCCTGTTGCCGAAGACGTCGTAGCCGTATTGCTTGACGCCGCCGTCGGGAAGCGCTTGGTATTCGGTTAATAGATGCCCCGCTGCGTCGTAGCGCTGGCTGGTGCGGTTACCGTTGGCGTCGTCCGTCGCAACCGCGCGCCCGATATAATCGTAGTAGTAGCGGGTGGCCGGGCGAACCCGGATCTGCAGCCCGTTGCTCAGCGTGGCGCTGGTCTCGGGGTCGAGCTTTTGCGTGAGATCGCCGCGCGTGTTGTAAATAAGGTCGGTGATGTGTCCGCTGTTGTCGCTCTCCTGCACGACCTCGCCGAAGGCGTTATGGCTTTGCGTGCGGGCTATTGTAAGTCAGACTGATCCCACACGGCAATGGCGTTGCCTTGGGCGTCCAGGGCGATTTGGGGGTTGAGGGCAATACCGCGATCGTCGGTCTCGAGGAGCTGCGCGCCCTGCCAAGTGCCGGTGGTGGCCACATAACGGTTGGCGTAGATGTTATTGAACACGCTACCGAGTTGAGTCCACACGGCAATCGCATTGCCCTGGGCATCCAAGGCGATTTGGGGGGCGAAGGCATTTAGGGGGGCGCCGGCAGGACTGACGTCGTTGGTTTCGAGGAGCTGCGCGCCTTGCCAGGCGCCGGTGGCGGCTACATAGCGGTTGGCGTAGATGTTGCGTGTGCTATCGGACTGCTGCCACACGGCAATCGCATTGCCCTGGGCATCAAAGGCGATCTGGGGGGTGAAGGCAGGACCGAAGTCGTTGGTCTCGAGAAGCTGCGCGCCTTGCCAGGTACCGGTGGCGGCCGCATAGCGGTTGGCGTAGATGTTCAAACGCGTGCCATCAGACTGGCTCCATACGGCAATCGCATTGCCCTGAGCATCCAAAGCGATCCCGGGGGCCAAGGCGTTGCCGCGGTCGTCGGTCTCGATCAGCTGCGCGCCCTGCCAGATACCGGTGGCGGCCACGTAGCGGTTGGCGTAGATGTTATTGCGTATGCCATCGGACTGCTGCCACACGGCAATCGCATTGCCCTGGGCATCCAAAGCGATCCCGGGGCCCAAGGCATCGCCGCGGTCGTCGGTTTCGAGGAGCTGCGCGCCCTGCCAGGTACCGATGGCGGCCACGTAGCGGTTGGCGTAGATGTTATTGCGCGTGCCATCGGACTGGTTCCACACGGCAATCGCATTGCCCTGGGCATCCAAGGCGATCCGGGGGATGGCAGCAGCACCGCGATCGTCGGTCTCAAGGAGCTGCGCGCCCTGCCACAGGCCGGTGGCGGCCACATAGCGGTTGGCGTAGATGTTATTGCGTATGCCATCGGACTGCTGCCACACGGCAATCGCATTGCCCTGACCATCCAAAGCGATCCCGGGGGCCAAGGCGTTGCCGCGGTCGTCGGTCTCGATCAGCTGCGCGCCCTGCCAGGTACCGGTGGCGGCCACGTAGCGGTTGGCGTAGATGTTATTGCGTGTGCCATCGGACTGCTGCCACACGGCAATCGCATTGCCTTGAGAATCAAAGGCGATCTTGGGCTGCGAGGCGGAACCGCTGTCGTTGGTCTCGATGAGCTGCGCGCCCTGCCAAACTCCCGCGTTCGGTAGCCCAAGGTTTACGCCTCCTTTGACATAATCAAGGAAGCTGCCTGTGCCGTCCACGGACGCAAAGGTCTGGAACTCGTAGTTGTACTCGCCCGGAGGCTTCGCGGACCAGTCGAAAACGAAGTGGCCGTCGATCGGGGTGCCGCCGACCGTAGTGAGCCTCGTCAGCACGGGAGTCTCCCCTTTGATTCCGCCCACCGGCCAGAGCCAAAGCTTCAGAGACTGAGCTTCACTGCGCTGGCCGGTGAAATGGATGACGCTGGCAACGGGGCTCTGGGTGCTGAACGAGCCACCGGTACTGGAATTCCCGGACCAAACATAACTTCCCGAGGCGGAGGTAATGAGAATGCTACCTTGGGGGCTTTCTTTGAAGATGCTGACCGTATAACTCGTGAGTGAGCCATTGAAAACAGCCGAACCTACGACCCGCGTAGAAGTGGCGTCGGCACCGACGATGCTAGTAAAAGTGCCGGTGTTGGTGCTCCAAACAACGCGGATATTCCCGTCGCCGTAGCCGACGATCGTCGGCCACGAAACATCC
>WNGE01003904.1_pt1 | contig 26504 bp, 27 predicted proteins | sample 5400651 | NCBI WGS metagenome assembly WNGE01 (sample SAMN13153370, study PRJNA577476) | soil metagenome | isolation source: 60 cm soil or saprolite under grassland replicate 2 | place: USA:California | collected 2016-06-15 | reverse complement strand
AAGCCGACTTTTCCGTCTTCCAATTTCAGATAGGCGGAGAAGGGGCGGCCTCATTTCGAAATAGGGGAAATGGGGTCAGAGCTACCTATCGACAGTTCGCACTTCAAGCTCGAAGGAACCTGCATAGAAGAATTTCGATGGTCGGCTAAGCTACTATCCGCCGGCATAATTCGGGTAGCGCTCGCGTAGTTCGCGCGAGAGGCGATCGGCTTCGTCGGTTTTGCCTGCTTGCCGATATGACAGCGCGGTTTTCTCCAATGCGCGAGGAGTGATGGCCGGATCATCGTAAAGCAGCGCGACGCCCTTGAAAGCTTCGCCTGCGTCGTCAAAATTTCGGCGCTCCAACTGCACTCCCCTGCCAATAACCGGGCTTCCGCGCGTCTTTCGGGTTGCAGCGTCATCATGTCTTCGGCGGGGGTGCCCAGGCAAGTTGAGAGCTAACCGTTGATTGGTTAATCGACAGAGCCTTGCAGTCGCGACTCAGCGCTAAGCTTTTGCTTCCAACGGGATGTGGTTCGTAACAAGCTCGCGCAAGTTCAGCTTTTGACTCGCGTGGTCAATGTCGATCCCCACTAGGTTTCCATCAGCGTCGTAATCCAGCACCACTCCTTCAGAAACTTCCTGGCTCTCGGTGCTCTGCTTGTGAGACAGATCGATGTAAAGGGAATCAGTATCTGGGAAATAATTCAATTTCATGGCCTAAATCTCCGATCCAAGAATGCGTTGTGTATCGTCAATTTATCGGAAAGCGTGATGACTCGCAAGAGGCGCCCGCCAAGCTCGTCCGCTCTGCCCCAAAAACGATACCGGTCGTTCTCTTGTAATTCTGCACGAATGGGCGAGCGAACGACTCGGATGCACATGTCCTTGGTCAGGTACGGTCGCTTGCGCAGAACCTGATTTTCAAAATATGGCGTAAACTGATAGTCCGGCACGCGAGCAGTGTTCCGCGATCAGCCGCCGGCGTAATTCGGGTAGCGCTCGCGTAGTTCGCGCGAGAGGCGATCGGCTTCTTCGGCTTTGCCGGCTTGGCGATACGCCAGCGCGGCTTTGTTCAGTGCGCGCGGAGTGATGGCCGGATCATCGTAAAGCAGAGCGACGCCTTTGAACGCTTTGCCTGCGTCGTCGAAGTTTCCGCGTTCCAACTGTACTTCGCCTGCCAGCAGACGCGCTTCCGCATTCACGCGGCCCTCGGGTTGTAGCGCCATGATTTCTTCGGCGATCTTCTGGGCCTCGTCCGCCTTATGAGCGCTGATCTTCACTGCGCCAAGCGCGAGTAACACCTTCGCTTTTCCAGCCGGGTCTTTGGCAGTCTGCAAATATTTGCTGAACGCCTCCTCGGCTTCAGCCACATTTTTTAGCTTCGTGGCTGCGTCGCCGAGGTAAAACAAGTAATCGGGCTTAACGTTGCCAGGGTTGTCGACCTTACGAAGGGCGCTGAGATATTTTTCCGCGGCCTGGAAATTTTTCTCGTTGTAATACTGAATGCCGAGCCACTCGAGAACTTCCGGCGGCACGTTTGCGCTCGGGCTACTCGCCATGAAATCATTGACCTCTTTCGTAAGCGCGGCCTGATCCTTCAAATAAAACTGACACAGAATGATCCGAAGCGACGCCAGATTGTAATACTGCTCCTTGTTCAGTTGCCGCGCGGTGTTAAGGGCAGTCAGGGCAGTCTTGTAGTCCTTCGCTTCGAACGCAGCCTTGCCGATGTAATATTGCGCCTGCGCCGCCACAGAGCTCTTGGGGAACTCCTTCAGCAGCTGGCGAAACGTGTCGACCATGCCCTTGGTATTTTCCTGTTGTCCCAGGATGAGAGCTTTTAGTTGCAACGTCGCTTCGCGCTCGCGCGCTTTGGGATACTTGGCGATGATTATGTTTAACTCGTTGAGCGCGGCGCTGTAGTTCTTGCTCTGCTCGTATGCCAACGCGCGTTGACCCATAGCTGCGGGAATTTCCGGACTATCCGGGAACGTCTGAATGTAATACGTAAAAGCTTCGATCACGCCGGTAACGTTCTTCGTTTGCACGTGGCACAAGCCAAGTTTATACGCCGCTTCGGCACGCAGCTTTGGAGAAAGCTGAGATCCGCGTAATTCTCCGTAAATTGACGCTGCCTCTGTGTAATTCTGCTGCTTGTAAAGCGCTTCGGCCTTTAACAACTTTGCCTGGTCGGCACGCTCGCCTGTCGGATTGGTTACCAGGAATTCGTCCACTGCGGCGTTCAAGGCTGAAGGGTCCGAGTTATAAACGTTGATGAGCCGTTGATAAGCAGCGTCCTTTGCTTCTTCGCGATCTGGATACTTTGCAATAAGATCACGATAGAGCGCTTCAGCTTCCTTTGAATGGCCGAGCTGCCGCTCGCTGTTTGCTGCGAGCAGTAACACCTCGGCCTGTGCGGCCTCCGGAAGTTTCTCCAGTTCCTTTTTGTAATCGGCCAGTAACTGTGCGTATTGGCCAGTCTGGTATTGCAATCGGCGCAGACCGACTTGTGCGATCGCCCGGAATTTTCCCGCCTCGGGCATGGTACGGCCTTTTTGCAATAACGCAGTAGCTCTATCGACCATCGACTTGTCGAGTTTGCCTTTGTCCGCCTGGACCAGCTCCAGTGCGATCATGCCTCCGCGCACTGCTGATTCCGCTTTCAAAGCCGGTTTTTGTGCTTCATTCGCCAGCGCTTCGTATTGCTTTAGCGCCTCGGCTTTTCGTCCGCGCGCTGCGAAGATCGATGCCGCGGTCACGCGCGCATCTTCGCGATAAGGATTTGGATTTCCGGACTCGGCAACTTCGGCATAGATATTTGCTGCTTCGTCCTTGCGCCCGAGAGCTTCAAGGCAACGGGCTTCGAAATAACGCGCGGAAAGCGCCACCGCCGGCTCCTTTGATCTGCCAGCGGAACGGTGAAACAGCGGAAGCGCCGTCGCGTAATCCTTGTCCGCGAACGCGATCTCGGCGAGAGCGTACGCAGCAGGCGCGGCAAATTCGCTGTCGCCGTAATCGTTGAGCACTTTCTGCAAGTTTGTGCGAGCACTCGAAACGCGATTGAGATTTCGATAGCACTCGCCAAGCGAGAAGTAAGCGTTCGCCCGGCCGGGACGTCCCGGATAGTCGTCGAGATATTTTTGGTATTCTGGAATCGCCAAGTCGTAAAGTTTGCGAGTGAAAAGCGCGTTAGCATAATCGAGCTGACGCTGATCCGATCGCTCGGTTTCACCCGCTGGCGTCTCTGAAAACTCCTGCACCAAGGAGCGCAAGCTTTTGTCGGCCGATTCTTGCGCAGGCGCGGCACGAGGTGCAGGCGGTTCATCGACTGGCCGTGCACGGCGCACGTCCTGAGCAGAGGCGACGCTAGCTGACCAGAGCAACATCGCCAGCCCCAGAAGTCCGGCTGGGCTGCGTCTGATTTTCATTTCGCGGTCGCGAAGGCTACGTTGGTTATTCCAGCTTCAGTGCAAATGTTCAGTACGCCGATGATATTCTTGTAGGCCCCGGCTTCGTCGCCACGGATCACTACAGACTGGTCGGCGTTCAATTGCACCAGGCTCTTAAGCAGTTCAGTCAGCTCGGGGCCGCTTAAGGTGCGGCGGTTAACAACCACATTACCGTCTGCCTTGACGTTCACGACCACGTCTCCGATCGGCGCACTTTTTTCCCTCGCAGCCGAGGCTTTTGGGACTTTGACATCAAGCTCGTTCTCGGTGCGCGCTGCATTCCACGTCAACAGGAAGAAGATCAAAAGTAGCAGTAGCACATCAACCAGCGGCGCCAGTTGAATACCGGGATGATGCAAGGGCGCGTGACCACGCAGATTCATGTTAGAGCCCGTTGAGTAAGCTTACAGTTCGTCCTCAATCAACACCGGAGTTCGCTCCGCCCGTTTGCCGTATTGCAACGAAAGCAAAGCCAGGACGTGCGTCGAGGCAGCTTCCAATTCTGAGATTAACTTCTGCGCTCTGCCGCGGAAGAAAGCGTAAAACATCATCGCTGGAATGCCGATTGCCAGCCCGGCCGCAGTGTTGACCAGGGCCTGGGCTATACCGTGCGACAATGCGGCGTATCGCGCGCTGCCAACGTCGGCGCCGAGCGCGCCGAAGGACTTGATAATGCCGAAGACAGTGCCCAGTAGCCCGAGCAGCGGCGCAATCATTCCAATATCGGCCAGGTAAATCACGCGATTATTCAGACTCGCCGCGACCCGTGTTCCCTCCGTCTCGGCGATTTCACGGACCAGCTGAAAATCGGCATGCGGATTTTTCGTGGTGAAATCGAGCATTTTTTGCACGACTCGCGCGATCGCTTCTCCGTGCCGATTGGAGACAGCGAGCAATCCGAGATAATCGCGTTTACGCAAAAGTGCATCGGCCGTCGCCATGTAACCACTCGAAGCCACGGCCCCTCGCCGGATCGTCATCAAGTAAACGACCACAAGCATGACGAAAAAAACCGACAATAAGAACAGCGGAATCATCACCGGCCCGGCGTTGATGAGCGTCTCCATGATGGTCTGCGTATGCTGGGGAACCAGAGGGGGAGTAGGCTCCTGCGCAAACAATGGAGACGCGCTCGCCAGCGCGCCAATCAGCACAACCCAAATCTTCATGCGAGAAATTTCGTAATGATATGCGGAGCGAAGAGCCGATGCAAATGCTCGTCAGGCAGTATTGAGCAATTAGAGTTCGATTTTCAGGAATTGTTCAATCGTGCCTGCAAGGAGCGGCGGTCTCTGGTCAGCCGCTTCGGCGATCTGGAGATCGTCCCCTCCTTGACCACGCGGACAAGATTGTCTGCGTCACTCAGCGGCGCACTAGAAAAATGTGCGACGGCTGAATTTCCGGATCGAGCTCGACGTAATTGCGGCGACCGCGCCAGCTATAAATCGCGCCGCTCAGTAAATCCTCCACCTGATACGCGTCGCTCTCCATCTGCCCAAACTGTTCGATGGGAACATCAACAAAGGAATGCTGTTTGCGGAACGGATCGAGGTTCACCACAACGAGAATGATATTATCGCGCGCAGGGGTCATCTTGCCGTAAAACAGAATAGCGTCGTTCTCGGCGCGATAGAATCGCAAATTCGTATAGAGCTGGAGAGCGCGATTTTGTTTCCGGATTTTGTTTAGTCGCGCGATCCAGTCCTTGATGTTTCCCGGCGCGTTCCAATCGCGCTGCTTGAACTGATATTTTTCGGAATCGAGATACTCTTCGCGACCAGGCAGAGCCTTGTTTTCGCACAGCTCGTATCCGCTGTAGATGCCGTAAAGCGGCGACAGTGTCGCCGCCATAAGCACGCGAGTCATGAACGCCGGGCGCCCACCCTCCTGAAGAATAGGCGGCAGGATGTCGGGCGTATTTGGCCAGAGGTTGGGGCGAAAGTATTCGCTCATTTCGGTCTGGGTTAGTTCTGTGAAATATTCGGTGAGCTCGTGCTTCGTATTTCGCCACGTGAAATAGGTGTAGCTCTGATTAAAACCTGCTTTGGCCAGCGCTTTCATCATTTTTGGCCGGGTGAACGCTTCGGAAAGAAAAATTGTGTCGGGATATTTCTCGCGGACGCCTGTGATCAAATATTCCCAAAACGCGACCGGTTTTGTGTGCGGATTGTCCACGCGGAAAATGCGCACATCGTGCTCGGCCCAAAACAGCACGATGCTCTTCATCTCCGCCCAGAGTTCGCGCCAGTTTTCGCATCGAAAATTTAACGGATAAATGTCTTCGTACTTTTTCGGCGGATTCTCGGCGTATTTAATCGTGCCGTCCGGCCGCTTGTAGTACCAATCGGGATGTTCTTTGACGTAAGGATGATCGGGCGAGCAATTGATGGCGAAGTCGAGAGCAATTTCCATCCCGCGTTTGCGCACCTCTTTTTGCAGCCAATCAAAATCGGCCAGCGTTCCGAGCGCAGGCTCGACCGCCTTATGCCCACCGGCTTCGGTGCCGATCGCCCACGGCACCCCTGGATCACCCGGCTCGCAGGTGATCGAATTGTTCCGCCCCTTGCGGTTGGTGTGACCAATGGGATGGATCGGCGGAAAATAAACGACATCGAAGCCCATGGCTTTTGCGTCGTCCACTCGGAGCAAACAACCGCGGAAAGTCGATCCGCGATCGCCGCGCCCTTCTGCTGAGCGTGGAAAGAATTCATACCACGCCCCGAACAACGCCGCCGAGCGATCGACAACAACGCGCGGAGCCGGATCGTACTGCGCCGCATTCGATCGGTCCGGATACGTCGCCATCAGCACCTCCAGCTCGCCGGACTGCGCGATCGCGTAAATTTCTGAGTTAGCGGAGGTGGAGATTTGCTCGGAAAACTCCAGTAATCGTTCCCGATCCGCTCGATCACGCGCCCGCCCGGCTGCTGCCCCGACTATCGCTGCGCCCTCCAGTGCTTCGCTTCGAAGGTCTGAAATGCCGCCCTCGAATTTTTTTATGAACTCCTGTTGCCAACTGCGAAAGGTGTCTGTCCAGGCTTCAACGGTGTATTCATGAATGTCCTCGTCGTAAAGCGTGCAAACGCCGCGCCAGCGATCATTGTCGACAAAAATCATTGGCGTTTCCCGCCATGCAGGTTTGCCGAGAACGCGCCACTTTAGAACCGCCGCCACCACGTCGTGTCCATCCTTAAAAATGTCGGCTTCAACGACGAGATCTTCACCTACGATATGCTTTATTGGATAGCGGCCACCGTCGAGTAACGGCTGCACATTTTCGATGACGACGGATGGAAATGCCGGACGCTCCATGCCGATCAATCAACCGAGATTCACAACGAGCGAAAGAGCAAATGCTGTAGCGTGCGCTCTCTCAGCGCACTCGGCACTGTCCGGTGAGACAGCCCCGAATGCTTTCGGGGTTTCCAGCGCGCGACTCTTTCAAATGCCGCTCAGCCCGCGAACTGAAACGCGCACTCGTATAGCCCCGAGTTTCGTGTCACCTGCCGGCGTACGCGGGTGCCAAGAATGGCTTCGAACATTTCCTGCTCAAATCGACCGACGATCGGGTAGTGGTCCAACAGATTCAGGACAGGGGAATGACACTCAAGGATTTTGGGGCCCTCCGTATCAGTGATGAATTGGGACATGTGCCCTTCTTGATCGCGGACGTGAGCGAGCCACTTGGCGCGCTCCGCGACTGATTCGCCTTTTGCCTTGGCTTTCAGCGCCGCAGTTTTCTTTTTGAAAACGCTATAAAGAAGTTTCTCAGGCGCATTCGCTCCGTAGATCTCCTCGGCCGCTTTCAACAGATCGAGAGTCAATTGATGGCTGTCGGCCTGGAAAAGATCATGGCTCCGGCGTGTCAGTCGATAGACCATCTCCGGTCGACCCATTTTTTGTGGGCGCCGCCACGTGTCGAGATAGCCATCGCGATGTAGCGTGATGCAATGCTGTTTGATGCCCATGTAGCTCATGTTCATTTTGTCGACGAGCTCATTGACGGACATTCCTTTGGTGCGCTTGAGGGAATTGATAATTTCAAGCCGCTGAGTGCGGCCAATTTCGGATATTAAACGTTGGTTCATAGGGTGAAGGTGGACTTTACACGCCGCGGTCTTTAATACGCAAGCTTAAAATTTACCTAACAGCCGGTAGCAAAAGAAATTACAAGGCCGGCCCCGTGAAGAAAGTCACCGCGAGACAACGGCGAGACATTTCCTGTGATTATGAGCAACATCTCTCGTTACGAATCGGGAATCTTAATCGGGGATACCTGCGCTGCCCGCTCTCGCTTGCACACTTTGTCAGGTCGATCCGAGTGGGGAGTCTCTGGATAAGCTGAGAGCAGTCAGAGTCTCCTCGCCTCCGCTCGAATGACAACCGATTACGAGTACAGATATTCGTCGTGGTATTCGCGTTGTGGCGCGAACTGCACGTTCTCGTTTCCAATCTCTGGGTACTCGAAGATTTTGCCTTCGTAATTGCGGATGACGATTTTTTCGTTGTCGTGATAGAGAATATAGCCGGGATTAATCGGCACCTTCCCGCCGCCGCCGGGAGCGTCGATGACAAATTGCGGCACAGCATAACCGGTGGTGTGACCGCGCAGGCCTTCGATGATCTCGATGCCCTTCGCGACCGACGTGCGCAGATGCGATGAGCCATTAATAAGATCGCACTGGTAAATGTAATAAGGGCGCACACGGCATATCAGGAGTTTGTGCACGAGAATTTTCATCGTCTCGAGATCGTCGTTCACGCCGGCGAGCAACACGCTCTGGTTGCCGAGCGGAATGCCGGCATTTGCGAGACGCTCGAGCGCTTCCTTCACTTCGATAGTCAGTTCACGTGGATGATTGACATGCACACTCATCCAGAGCGGATGGTATTTCGAGAGCATCGCGCACAATTCGGGCGTAATACGTTGCGGTAGAAAAATTGGAACCCGCGTGCCAATGCGGAGAAATTCGATGTGTTTAATCGCACGCAGCCTCGACAGCAGCTTGTCGATTTTGTCGTCGCTGAAGATGAGAGCGTCGCCGCCGCTTAACAGTACGTCGCGCACTTCAGTATGTTTTTCGAGATAACGAAACGCCTCCTCGAAATTTGTGTGCAACTCCTGTTCGCCGACGCCGCTCACTACCCTGCTGCGGGTGCAGTAGCGGCAGTAACTCGCGCAACGATCGGTCACCAAAAACAGGACACGATCCGGATATCGATGGACTAATCCCGGCACCGGCATGTGCGAATCCTCGCCGCACGGGTCTGCCATGTCGTACGGGGACGTCCACGTCTCTTCGATCCGCGGAATCATCTGACGCCGGATTGGGTCTTCCGGATTGTTAGGCGGCACCAGGTTAAAAAAGTGCGGTGTGATCGCCAACGCCAGCTTGTCGCCCGAGAGCAAAACGCCGCTACGCTCTTCCTCACTAAGCTCGATGTGCTTTTCGAGTTGAGCCAGCGTAGTGATTCTGTTCTTGAGCTGCCATTTCCAGTCGTTCCAGAGTTCTGGCGTCCCGCCGTCGCGGGACCAAAACCCTGGAGCATGCGAGACGAACTCTTTTCCGTCCCCTTTTTCTAATCGAGAAGTGATCATTTGTTGTTAAAAAACTAAGTCCCCTAAATATCGCGTCAACGCAGGCACTTTTGAGTGCGCAGCGCACAACAGAGTTTCAGTTGAAATCACGACGCGCGTGCGAGGCGGGAATCTATCTCCCGCCGAGCACTCCCGCCGAGCACGCTCAGCTCCCAACGATAACCATCAGGATCGTGAAACCAAAGGCCCATGTTTTTCGAGCCAGGAGCTTCCGGACCGATTTCATCGCCTGGATCTTCTATATCTGCACCGATGCTCTTCAAATGTGCGAGCGCTTTTCGCAGCGTCGCCATATCTGGCAAATGGAATGACATGTGATCAATCGTTTCAGGTGACGGATTTCCTTCGAACAACGCGATCGTGAGATAGTCGTTGCCGACCGCGACGCCACTGCCGAACTCGAATTCCTTGCGTAATCCCAACGCCCGCTCGAACCATTTCGCACTCTTCTTCGGGTCACGCACCGCCAGGCCAAAGTGACCAACCTCCCCGAGCGTGAAGGGGACTTTCATGTGAATCGTTAAGGCCGTGGCCTAGTGCGGTCCGGAGCCGTTTGAAGAAACGAGCGGTTCCATGAAGTGGCGATTGAAATCCTCCAACGCGCCTTGGGGTGTGTGGCCCAGTCCACTAGCGCCCGTTCGCACCTTCGGCCCGATAAACGCCAGCCAGATGTCACCCACCATTCCCATCCGCGGCCGCAGCCGCGCGGCGGGACTGCGTGGATGGTTCTCGAGAAATTCCTCTACGTCCTGCTTTATCACTGCGGGAAGTTCTTCAATCGCAAGCGAGGTCACATCTTAGGAAACGTGCGCCGCCCGAATTTTGGACTTGAAGCGTCGAAAAAACCTCAGTGGACGCTCAGTTGATCAACGATGCGTTTCACAGAGCCGAGCGCGCGGGAGCGCAGCGAGACAGACGGGAAACCCACAGGGTGAAGAGGGTGGGAGCGAACGCATCAAACGCCCTGCAATCATCGTCGCAAATTCTGTAGAGCGTCTCTGTCAGACGTCGCAGGCTGCGAAGAATACGCGATCAATCGCGGCCCCAAATCATCGCGACTGAAGTCGTAAGGCTGCCGCCCATGTTAAACGTGAGAAATTTTTTCGCGTTCTCGATCTGGCGTGGGCCGGCTTGTCCTGTGAGCTGCTGATACGCTTCGAACACTTGGCGGACGCCCGTCGCGCCGACAGGGTGACCGTCGCCGATGAGGCCGCCGCCCGCGTTCACCGGAATGTCGAATGGCACTTTGGATTTTTCCTGACGCACCTGCGGCAGCGTCGTTGCGCCACTTTTCACAAGCTCCACGCCTTTGCCGGCCTCTGCGAGGCCAAGGATTTCGTAAGCGACAATTTCCGTAATGGAAAAGCAATCGTGGACCTCGGCGCCTTGCAGATCGCGCGGAATCAGGTTCGCCATGCGGAAAGATTTCTCGGCTGCTTTCCGCGCCGTCGAAAACGTTGGCGCATCTTTTTTGTCGAGCGGCAAATAATCAGTGGTATGACCGTAGCCAAGCAGCCGGGCAGTCTTGCTCGGGTCTCGTCCAATTTTGTTCAGATACTTTCCTGAAACCAGGACAACCGATGCCGCGCCGTCTGTGATTTGGGAACAATCGGAAACCTTCAGGGGCGGTGCGACGCTCGGGTTCTTATCGGAAACTTGTGACGCGCAATCGAAGGTAAGATCAGCGTCGCGCATTTGCGCCAGCGGATTCAACTTCGCGTGCGCATAATTTTTCCACGCAACACGAGCGAGATCCGCCTCGGTCGCGCCATATTTCTCGATGTAAATCTGCGCGATGCGCCCGAATAATTTCGGGAACATAAAATCGCCGTACTCGGGCTTTTCATTGTGATAATCGGCCGCTGCGCCGAGCACATCGGAACCATCGAGCGACGACATCGTCTTTTGCTGTTCCGCGCCAACGACCAGCACGACATCATAAAACCCGCCCATGATCCATTCCGCGCCAAGCAACACCGAGAGGGCTCCCGACGCACATGCTGCTTCGGTGTGCATTGTAGGGATACCGCGCAGTTTCGGATCGATCTCGGGAATAAACGCGCCGAGCTGCAATTGTTTCGTGAACTGGCCTGAGTTGAAATTGCCAACTGTGCCCGCCTGAATTTCGCCCGGATCAATCTTCGCGTCCTCGATCGCCTTCTTGCCGGCTTCGATGATGATGTGCCGGATTGTTTTCCCTTCCTTCTTCAGATTGCGCTTAAAATCCGTGCGCGCTCCGCCGAGAATGTAAACTGGTTCCATAAACTTTACCTCGAATGTTCTGTTTCTACTTCAACTTTGCTAATACGATGTGCGGGTAAAATACATTGTAGCGTTCGTTCATTGTACACGCTCACAAATTTGCGGTTCGGATGCACGTGCGCGTGAGCAGGGGTCGGGATCCGGAACTGCCGACCGTCCGTGACAATGATCGTGAACGGAGTGAAACGTTCACTGAATAAGCGCTCTCTGATTTCCTCGCTAATTGTCTTCATTAAAAGAAAATACCCCCAAGACACGAAAATTTCATCTGGCCGCTGTCTGCATACTACGATTCGGCATCAACAGCGATCCCGCTAATTAACAATGCTGGAAGGACGAACTCACGTCCATCCTCGGCAAACACGCTGAGCCTCGCACGGTTGCTGTGAACGTGCGCATCATCTGACGTGGCGACACGATATTCTCTCCCGTCCGCTACATGAACCGTAAAGAGCACAAATGGCCGCGCATCCAAACGTTCGCGAATATCCGCAATCATGTCACCCTGTAACTAGCTCGGCTGCGCTGTCGATTGCGAGCGGAATCGTTTACCCGGCAAAGGCATCCAATCCTGTGATGTCACGGCCGATGATCAACGTGTGAATGTCATGCGTGCCTTCGTACGTGGAGACGCTCTCGAGGTTCATGAGGTGCCGAATCACAGAGTAGCGATCTGTGATGCCCGCGGCGCCGAGTATGTCACGCGCCTTGCGCGCGCATCGCAGCGCCATCCACACATTGTTTCGTTTCGCCAACGAAATCTGCGCAGGACGCGCTGCGCTAGCTTCCATCAGGCGCGTGAGACGCAGCGCCAGTAATTGCGCCTTGGTAATTTCCTGCGCCATCCAGACAAGTTTTTGTTGCACTAGTTGGAAACCGGCAATCGGCCGCCCAAATTGTTCTCGCGATTTCGCGTAGCCCAGCGCTGTCTCATAGCAATCAACCGCCGCGCCAATCACGCCCCACGCAATTCCTGTGCGAGCATACGTCAGACACGACAAAGCCGCCTTAAGGCCGGACGCTTTTGGCAAACGGTTCTCAGCGGGTATGCGGCAGTTTTCGAACCAGCATTCCGACGTGCGCGACATGCGCAGACTGAATTTCCCCTCGATGTCCTGCGCACGAAATCCCGGTGCGTCCTTCTCCACCACGAATCCGGCCACGCGCCCATCATCGTCCTTTGCCCAAACAACTTTGACATCTGCGATCGACGCGTTGCCGATCCAGCATTTGCTGCCGTTTAAAACGTAATGGTCGCCGTCGCGCGTAGCGTGCGTTTCCATCCCGCCTGGATCCGACCCGTGTCCATGCTCCGTGAGCGCAAAACACCCAACACGCTCGCCCGATACCAATCCGGGCAGCCAGCGCGCATGTTGCTCGGGCGAACCAAACGAATGAATCGCCTGAGTCGTGAGCGCACCCTGTACAGATGCTAGCGAACGCAGACCCGAATCGCCTCGCTCCAGCTCTTGCATGATTAGACCATAGGCTGTCTGACTCAGCCCGGAGCAGCCGTGCTCTTTCAGATACGGCGCATAGAAACCCAACTTGCCCATCCGCGGAATGAGATGTTCCGGAAATTTGCCCGCGCGATGGCAAGGAACGATCTCAGCCAAGACTTCCTCCTGCACAAAACGCCTCGCCCGATCGCGCGCTGCGCGTTCCTCCTCCGTGAGAAGCTCTTCGATGTTGTAATAATCCAGTGAGGTCGTGGTCATGCCAGTCCCGAACGCACGGCAGCTTAACGATCACTCAACGCAAACACAACGCTCCCGCTCTCTGCGTGATCGGGAATCTGCACCGTTAGCACGCGCCGTGTGGAAACCCGTCCTCGGCCTTTGCCAGGCCGTGGGGATAAGGGGCTGCGCGGTCGAGTTCGTCGTGGACGCCGCCAGTAAAATGAGTTAGCTGGTCGCTCATCATCAAAAAACAATGATGCTTTTCATTTGGTGTCTGAACCTGGGCATCAGCATTTGGAACGCCTATGTAACCGGAAAGGTTTGGGTCGAGGCTAAACACGCGGGCGGCGTGCACCGTTTCATGGCGTGGATGGGCTACTTCATGGCATCGATGGGTTTCAGTTGGGACATTCTCGTTCTCGTTGGAGTCGTGCTGCATTCGTTAGGGAAGATCTCGCCGGATCAAGAAACACTTCTCTTTCAGGCAGGGTATGTCTTGTTGGTTCCTAGCTTCCTATTTTCTGGATACGCCATTATGTTCCAAAGCTGGGCCAATGCTTACCGTAACCATTCGGTAGTCAACATGGGCGTAGCTGCCTATAACACCTACGCCAACATTCATAACACCTTTAACGCGATCGACAATTTTCCGAAAGCCTTTGGCAGCGTTTTCAAATCATTTACGGGCGGAAGTGGGAAAAGTAAGGCGAACGGTCTGATTCTATTTGTAGCAGTTCTTTGTGTCCTGTCGGGTTTTATCATCGCAGCCCTTATCGTCCACCGCGTCGCAGCTAGTGACACTCAAGTTCCGGCGCGAACCCCCGCTACCGCCCAAAGCTGACGCTGACTCCAATCAGTCGAGCTTGGCGAGGAGCTCATGAGGTTTTTCCTCGCGCATTTTCTTTAGCTAAGGCTGTGCGGAATTATTTTGTCGTCGGCAGTCCAATCGCTTTCCAGGCTTTGAAGCCGCCGGCCATGTTGCGGACGTTTTTGTAGCCCATCTTTTGCAGACTCTCGGTCGCGAGCGCGCCGCGGCCGCCTCCGCCGCAATGACAAATGATCATTGCGTTCGGGTCCGGCACTTTTTCTTCGATGTCGAGTTCGATGGTGCCGCGACTCAGGTGCAGCGCGCCGGCAATGTGTCCTTCGTCCCATTCATCTTTATCGCGGACATCGATGATGACCGCTTCGGCGGCTTGTAGTTTCACAGCTGCGTCCTGCAGCGAAATCTCGGTGATGTTTTTCTTCGCGTCTGCGACTAATTTTTCAAAACGCGCGTGTTTTGCCATATAGATTTCTAACCACTAATGTCCACGAATAAACATGAATTCGCGTCGGTGTACATTGGTGTCCATTCGTGGTTGAATCTTTCCGTGCGCCGTTACATCGAAATCTATTCCATCATGCTTCGCAACTCGCTCATTCGGGAGATGAGTTTCAAGGCGAACTTCCTCCTGTGGATGATCGTCGAAGTTCTTTGGTTCTGCGGACAGATTGTTTTTTTCAGCATCATCTTCGGCAATGTGGATCGGATCGGCGATTGGACAAAGTGGGAGGTAGTGCTGCTGGTCGGCACCCACCAGATGATCGCCCAGCTTTTTCAGGCGTTCTTCTTCGTTAACGTTGCAAACATTCCGGAACTTGTCCGCACCGGAAAATTGGATTCGCTGCTTGTGCTGCCGATCGACAGCCAGTTTGCGGTATCCACGAAACAGTTCGGGCTGGATAGCATCGTCAACGCCGCGCTCGGAGGTGCTGTGGTCTGCATATCATTGTCGCGCTTGGGAGTAGTCCCGAGTCCAATATCCGTCTTGCTTTACATCACCGCGCTCGGTTTTGGCATAGCGGTGCATTATTCAATAATGCTTGGCCTGGCCGCGGTCAGTTTCTGGATCGTGCGCGCTCAGGGATTGGTCTACGGCTATTTTAATTTTCTGAACATTGCGCGTTATCCGGACGCGATTTTCCCGCGACTGTTCCGCGTAATTTTCGGCTGGATCATTCCAGTGGTGATCATCGCGAATATTCCCGCGCGGCTGCTGATCAAGTCATTCGGACAACCGCTTCCGCTGATGGTTCATCTCGTTGTCGCATCAACCGTTGTGTTTTGGCTGTCCCGCGTTTTCTGGCGATTTGCCCTGCAGCATTACTCCAGCGCCAGCTCGTAGATGCCCAGCAACGCAGGCGAACATCGCTCTAGTGTGCGGTCTCCTCACCGCAACGACTTACAAACGCGTCACTTATTCGCTGAGAACAGCGGACGCTACAGCGCAGAGTATCTGGTCACAGAAAGCTCGATTTTCTCACCGAATCCGCTTGCGCGATCAGCGAAATGTTCTTAATTAGGCGTCCATTTTTCGGGCGCCAGTCGATTAGAGGGCGCTTAAACGCTATGGCAAAACCAAAGAAAAAGAAGAGTTCTGCGAAGAAGTCGGCTGCGCGGAAGACGCGACCGGCACGTAAGATTCACGCGAAGAAGGCTGCGTCAAAAAGGAGCGCGCGCGGCACCAAGCCCGCGCGGCGTTCGACGAAATCAAGGCAACAGAGCATGGAATCGCCTGCGATTCTGCTGGGCCTGAATCATCGCGAAAGGAAGCTCGATCCATTCATTCGGCAGCAAAAACAAAAGCTGCTTCAGCTTCGGGATGCTGTGGTTGATTCAATGGCCGGCGTAGCACAGGGCACTCTTCGCTCCCGCGCGGAAGGCAGCGAAGCTTCGGCATTTGGCATGCATCAGGCGGACGCCGGATCCGACGCATACGATCGAGATTTTGCGTTGAGTTTGCTTTCACAGGAGCAGGATGCCCTTTATGAGATCGATGAGGCGCTCAAACGGATCGAACTGGGGACCTATGGAAAGTGCGAAATGTCTGGGAAGTCGATCCCGCGTGCGCGACTCGAAGCAATCCCATTCGCGCGTTTTACCGTGGAGTGCCAATCACGATTGGAAAAGCAGAGCAAAGCCTCCCGGGTTCGTCAATCTGTCACCTCATTGTTCGGGTTGACTGATGAGGAGAAAGGTGACGGCGAGGAGGAGGAAGTCACGCCAACGGAAGTGAAGGAGTGACGCCGATGCCGCAGGAAATCGTCATTTTGGAGTGCACTGAGGCGAGAGCCTTGGGGAAACCCGTGTCGCGCTACATGACCACGCGGAACAAAAAAAGTCCGCGGACACCGAATCGGCTCGAGAAAAAGAAATACAATCCCTTTTTGGGGCGGCACACATTGCACCGCGAAACAAAGTAGCGACTTAATGCAGCCAAAAACTCCAAAGCGCCGTTCTGCGTTCCGCCGCGCCAATCGTCCCATGCCACGGCGCCGGATCGATATTGCTCTGGAAGCACTCGATTACAAGAACCCCGATCTCCTGAAGAAATTCGTCAGCGAAAGCGGCAAAATCCTTCCCCGTCGCGTGACCGGCATGCCGGCCTACATGCACCGCAAGATCACGCGCGAGATCAAGCGCAGCCGCTCGGTGCTCTTAATGAAGTAGGGCGTCCTTAGTCTGACGAGCCGGACTCAGTGGGACGGGACCTAGGCGATCACACCTTCCGCGTTCGCTCGCCTTCCTCGATTAGTTTCCAAAACTCGCGTGTCTCGCCTAGTTGCGCGTCTTCTGAAACGGGCAGTTTGCTGCGGAAGAGAAAATCGCGAAAAGTGTTTTTGTGTAAAACGCGATGCACCTTGATACCTTGGTCAGTCTTCGCGAAATAGATCCGGTAATCTTTCGCGCGATAGCGATACAATTTTTTTCCCGCGCGCTCGATGACGCCGAACCGTTCCGAGTCGAGCTGATCCAGGTCCTCGGGCAATATTTGAAACTGCGCCAGCAATTCGAGCTGCAATTTCTTCGGCAGCGCTGAAATCTCGGCTGCGCTCAGCTCGTTAAAGATGATTTGGAACATCAGTCGTTTAAACCGTTAAAGCGTTACAACGTAAAAAGCGTAAACGCATGGACCATGACAAACAACCCTCACCGGCGACTTCGTCGTCCGCCTCTTCGGCGCTCCACCCGGTCGCGATCCCAACCCGAGGACTGAGGTGAGGGTCGCGCTCACACAAGTACGCGCCGCACGCGCGGGCCAATCCGTGTGACAATTTCCCATGGAATTGTGCCGGCCTTCTCAGCGAGTTCCGAGCAGGAAATTTCTTCGTTCCCATCGCGGCCCATTAAAACAACGTCGTCGCCTACTTGCGCGCCGTCGACGCCAGTCACGTCAATCATTATCAAATCCATTGTTACCCGGCCGAGTAGAGCGCAACGCTGGCCGCGCACCAGGGCGGCAGCGCCACGATTTGAAAGATGCCACGGGTAGCCATCGGCGTAACCGGCCGAGAGCGTTGCGATCCGCATTTTTCGTGGAGTGGTAAATGTCCGGCCGTAACTGATGGATCTCCCTTTCGGGATGTCGCGAATCAAAGAAATGCGCGTTTTCCATGTCATCACCGGCTTGAGCAGCTTCTGAAATTCCGAGATAGGCGAAATGCCGTAGAGCACGATGCCAGCACGGACCAGATCGAATGTCTGCAGATGGAACGCGAGTATGCCTGCGCTTTGTAAAACGTGTGCCTTGTAACTGGCCGGAAATTCAGCGCGAATCTGCTCGACTATCCTGCGGAATCTTACGAGTTGGTCGCGCGTGTATTCCCCGTCTTCGTTCGATACCGGCATATGGGTCGAGATGCTGTGAACCTCGATGTTTGGCAACGCCGCTATGCGTTTGAAAACATCGAGCGCTTCATTTTCCATTACGCCCATTCGTCCCATGCCAGTATCGATCTTGAAATTGATTACCGTCGGCCCGAGTCGATTGAATGCTTCCGCTTCTCCGTAACTGGAGATCGTCGGAATAAATCCGCGCTCTGCGATTAACGGTCTCTCCTCTGGAGTTGGCGGGCCGAGGATAACGATTGGATGCGGAACGACTTCACGCAGAGCGAGTGCCTCGTCCAGATTGGCGACGCCAAAGAGTTGGGCATCATTGGCCAGCGTTTGCGCCACGCCGACTAACCCATGGCCGTAAGCGTTTGCTTTCACTACGGCCAGCATCTCAGCAGACCCGATCCGATCCCGCACGACGTTCGCGTTGTGCCGCAGTGCGCTTCGATCAATTTCGGCCCAGCAACGATAAGTTTCCTTCATTTCGGCATGGTGATGTGCGGCTCGCGCAAGTAAATCGGCTCTAGCGGTGGCAAAAAAAAGCCGCGGCCGGCCTCTTGCGCAAGTCTGCCCAGCACGACAGCCGAGGGATAACGAATCACTGCGCGCTGAAATTGCGGGAGGGACTCCGAACAGAAGATCGGAATCGTTGATTCAGTCTTATCGAGTTTCTTTTTCATTTCTGCCTCAGAGTAAAGCGTTGGGCCTTCTGCGAGTGCGCGGTCACGAACGCGCGCGAAGAAAAAGGATTTCCTGCGGGCGTCCCCGATCATGCAGTATTCGTGCGTGTCGCATTCCATGGCACAGATGGAAGGGAGGCCGATCAGGCGCGCATCGGAAGAAAGCTGTAATCCGATTGCAGCCGAAATAGCGATGCGCGTACCAGCGTAAGAACCCGGGCCAAGGCCGACGATAATTATTTCGGGGCTGCCAAACTTTCTCGTGACAGCTTCGAGATTCTGGAAGAATGCCGCAGAATTTTTCCGGTCGTTAGCCCATTCACGCGCATTTTTAAGGTTCCCATCGAGCCACGCGAGGTTGCCGCGCGCTGTGGAAAGTTCGAGCGCAAGAATTCTCATTGAGAGGTAATTGCGCGTTGAGCTTCCGATTTTATCTCGAACAAAACCCACTGCGCTTGTTCGGGAATGAATTCAGGGAAGCGGTCTGCCCATTCGATCACCGAGACGCCGTCGCTGTAAAAGTAATCATCGAGGCCAAGTCGCGCGACGGATGGTCGATCTTCCACGCGAAAAAAATCGAAGTGATACACCGGCAGTCGCCCTCCTCGATATTCATGCAGGATGGTGAAGGTGGGACTCGTTACATTGACGCTGCTACCCAACCCGGCGACGAGACCTTTGACGAACAACGTTTTACCGCTCCCCAAATCTCCCTTGAGAGCCAAAACCGATCCGGCATGAATATGCTCCGCAAATCGACGCCCGATTGCCTCAGTATCAACCGGACTGTTGGAAATGAACGTAGCCACGCGGGAGAAGTTGATTGTCTTTAGTTGACAGTTGAGAGAGCGAACCGATGCGGGTCAGGGGCAATCTTGGAAATCTTTTTTTCCATTCTCGCTCCAGCCGATTTCGGTCGCGTGGTGAAATGGCAAAGAGCAATTCGTAATCTTCGCCTTCTGAAATCGCGTCGTTAATCTTTGCGCCACCGGTAAGCGGCAAGTTTTCGGCGTCGAGTTTGAACCCGACTTTGCTGGCGCGCGCCAAACGGGGAAGATCGGCTCCCAGTCCATCGCTTAAATCCATCATTGCGCGGATGGAAAAATTTTCGGTCAGCCACCGCGACTCCACAATCCGCGGAATGAATTGCAGATGCTTTTGTCTTAATGCACAGCCAAGCCGGCCGGTAACAAACAGATCATCGCCCGGTTTGCCACCGCGGCGCGATACCGCGCGATGCTTTTCGACCAATCCAATGACGCTTGTAGAGATAGCAATTTCCCCGGGTGTGCTGCTCGTTTCACCTCCGACGATGCTCACGTCGAATCGTCTGGCAGCTCGGCGCAGGCCGCGATAAAGCTCTTTTATCCACGCGACCTTTGTTTGTTCTGGGACGATCACGGTAATTAGCGCGAACTGAGGCACCGCCGAGGTCGCAGCAAAATCACTGAGCGGGCGCATCATTGCTTTCCAGCCCACATCGGACGCGCTCGTTCCCCGAAGAAAATGCACTCCTTCGACAACGCAATCGACCTTGAGCACAAGAAGCTTGCGGCGGTCGTGGATTGCCACCAAAGCGCAGTCATCTCCAGGCCCGACGGCAACTGCTTTTCCGAGCGAAGGACCAGCCAACAGCAGATTAAGCAGTTGGTCCTCGCCCAGATTACGGAGTTTCATCGCGAAAAAATCTCAGGAAATGCGAGGGCCGTGAGGGTCACTGCATTGAACAACGAATGCATGGTCATCGGCACAAGAATGGAGCCGCTCCATTCGTACGCTATCGCAAAGCAGCTCCCGAGAATAAACAATGGCACAAACGAGGGAAAATGTGCGTGCGCTGCGGCGAACAAAAGCGCGCTAAAAGTGATCCCGATCAAACGGCCAAAATAGCGTCTCGTTACGCCATAGATGAAAAATCGGAACACGAACTCCTCGATTACCGGCGCGATCGCTACGGCGAACACGATGATCACGATTCGCTGCTCGATAGTGTGCGATCCACTGAAGAACTCGACAATACTCTGCTTGCCCGAGCCACCTCCAAAAAGCCGCTGCGTAAGGACATCAGAGAACAAGATTAGTGGATAAGCGAAAAATAGCAGGACCGCTGCCGTGCCGAGGGTACGGATAAAACTGATTCTGAAAAAACCTCCTAACGCGATAACATCAAATCGGCGAAGCTGCAGGAAACTTACTATGAATAACACCACCAGAGCCATCAGAAGGAAATTCGCCAAAAGATTGCGAGCACTGAAGTCAATCGCCGGCTGCGAAAATGACGCGCCAATGTTGAGCAAAAGAAACAGAACCAAGGCTGCAGCGAGCACTGCTTCAGGGAGCCCGAATGCTCGCTCCGACGAGTGGCCGGGATCGACAGAGTTCGGGGGGCGTGACCGGATCTGGTGAATTAGCGAAAAATACACATAAGCACTGGCAAGGATGTAGAGAACCAGGACGCTTACAAAAAAGCCCGGCGCGGCCCCGATTGCCGCGAAGACACTGTCAGATGGCATCGATAGCGTTGCTGTAGTGTGCGCTGTCTTCAGCGCATGGGCGGATGAAATGCCCACGCACCCCGAATAGTCCGCTGGGGACAGCGGACGCTACAGCACTTGGCAGATACGCGAAATGTATTCACAATTTCGTCATCCTCACGGAGCATAGTAGCTTGGCAGGAAATACGCGCGGCCTGATTCCAGCTGCGGAACGAGCTGCTTCGGAAGCTGAAGCTCGATTTTTGAACCCGCTTCTCCGAAGATACGAAGGAAACGGCTTAAAGTGAAAGGCGGACCGTACTTCACCACTTTGGCGTCCGGCGCATTGCCCAATTCTTTCGCTTTCCGGAAGGCGTCGTCCAACTCACCAACGCCATCGATCAGTTTGTGTTCGAGTGCTTCCTTCCCAGATAAAATTCGGCCATCGGCAATCGTGTTTCGCAGGAGATCGGCCGGCAGTTTTCTTTCCTTCGCCACGATGCCCAGAAACTTGTCGTAGGTTTTCATGATGAAATTCTGCACAAGGTCGCGCTCCTCCGGAGTAATTGGCCGGGCGCCATTGAGCATGTCTTTGAATTTGCCGCTTTTGAAAACCACGGAAGCGAGTCCGACCTTGTTAAACAGCTGCTCGTAATTCAGCGTCTGAATGATCACGCCAATGCTCCCGGTGATGGTGGTTTCATTGGCCATCAAAAATTTCCCGCCACATGAGACGTAATAGCCGCCGGACGCCGCCAGCGAATCCATGTAAACCACCACCGGTTTCCTTGCGCGCGTCTTAACGACGGCGCTGTAGATTTCATCGGAAGCCGTTACTTCACCTCCGGGCGAGTCGATCTCGAGCACAATCGCTTTGACGCGGCTATCGTCCCGGGCCTGTTGCAGCGCCGCGCGCATGTCATCAACCATTGAATCGCTTACGGTGCCTGGAAGCGAAGAACTGATCAGGCCGCGCATGGTAATGACAGCGATTTTGTCGAGCGTGGGTCGCGTCCCTCTTTGCAGCAGAATTTCGCGGAAACGCGGAATCGGTTCGGCTTCGCGAATGCCGCCAAAGCGCTGAAACGCAGCGAGCATCAACACGAAGTTCACGAAGAGACTGGCGCACAGCGCCACAAACAAAAAAACACTAAGACAACCCAGTCTGCGATTTGCTGCCATTACAGAACGAAACTGCCGGAGAACCGTCGCGCGCACAAGCGCTTTTCGCGAGGCGACCTCTCACCGGCGATATTGGTGCTGTAGTGTCCGCTGTCCTCAGCGGGATGATTGGCGCTTTCTCCCTATTGCTCGCTCCTGACCACTTGCAGTGAACCTTTATTCATCTCGACTAGATCAATCACTCTCTGGATTTTCGAGTCCTGTTCTTTGAGACGAGCAACAACCGTCTCCATCTTTTTCTTCAACTGTTCGATCACGGCCTCCTGTTCCTGAATCCTGCGCTCTTGATCCTGCACTTTGCGATGTTCTTTGAGGAATTCGTTAAGCAACATCACGTTCACGTCTTCGTAGCGCACGCTTAAGGGTTTTCCTTCTTTGTCGCGTATCACCAGGTCCGGGTTCACCGCGGCCACGTCCTCCGCGATTAGACCAAAGGAGAGCGTGTTGTTAGCGTCGCTGTTGTAGTGGAAGGTCACTGGCTTGAGCGTCAGAATGGCTTCGCTGGCTTTGTCCATTGGTTTAATGTCGTGCTTGAAGCGCCGCGACGAGACCACGGTGCCCAACTTTCCGTCGTTGCCGATGCGCACAGCCATGTCCGCGGGACCCCACGCCTGCCCGTAGATGCCACCGATATGGCAGGCTATCGCAGGGTTGGCAACGTTGGGAGGTCGGCCGATTCGGATGTTGTCGCTTTCATCAGCAAGACCGCCCACGCCTGCGCCGATATAGATGTTAGTGTTACCTATTACTATGTTAGCACCGGTCCCGATACCCACGGCTGTGTTACCAGAGCCGCTTGCGTTGTTAAGCAGTGAATCGTCACCGATCGCTACGTTTGAAAAGCCGGAATCGTTACTAATCAGCGCCCTAACACCCATGGCTTGGTTGAAACTACCAGTGGTATTAAAAGCGAGCGCGGAATCGCCGACGGCGTTGTTTGAAGCGCCATCAGTATTACTGTAAAGCGCCTGGTTGCCAACTGCCGTGTTCCGTCTTCCCAAGGGCGGAGCACCGTTATTATGCAGCAGCGCCCCAGCGCCGACGGCGGTGTTTCTGTCGCCATCAGTGTTAGACAAGAGCGCCCCAAAGCCAACTGCCGTGTTGCCGTTGGCCAAGCCGGCTCCGGTTATGTCATTATTCAGGAGCGCTAAATCACCAATGGCAGTGTTATCGTCGGCGGAAAAATTATAAAACAGCGCGGAACCGCCGAAAGCGTTGTTGCGGTTTCCGTCGAAGTTATTATAGAGCGCAAAGGCGCCGACAGCCGTATTGCCGGTGCCGGTGTCGTTATAGACGAGCGCGTCGGTTCCAACGGCCGTGTTCTGGTTGCCGCTGGTATTGAGCAACATCGCTGCGGTGCCAACTGCGGTATTGGAATCCGCGTTGTTTAGGGCCAGCGCTCCAGCGCCAAGACCGGTGTTGTAGTTGCCGCTGCTATTCAAAAACAGTGAATACCAACCAACAGCTGTGTTCCCAGCCCCGGTATTAAGGGAATTAAGAGCATTGCATCCTTCCGCCGTCGTGAATCCGGGATAGCACCCGTCTGGCCCCGGACTGACTGCTTGCATCTGTGGCAAAAACCCAAAGCAGGCAAGCACAAGGGCGATCAGACATCGGGATGGCGTTGATCTTTTGATCTGGTTTTTCGGAGTCATGATTCTTCCTTTCCTTCCCCCGCTAGATAGATTTTTGAGGTGGCGGGTCCGGAAGGAGACGAAGAACCCAGCGGGGAAAAGTCCTCCGCCTGATTCAGATCCGTTTGGCGACGCCGAGTTTGGAAAAAGCTGGCGAGATTTGCAAGCACGAATCACTGCCCGCGAACCACGTGGATTGACGCGAATTAAGTCCGGATCCATGCTTCGCGCGATGATCCGCTGCTGCCCAACCGTTCAAGCTCCTGCGAAATAGCGTAACGCGCGTAAACTTGGCAAAAAGAAGTAGGCGCCGCCGCGGACCGTGACAAATTGTGGCAGGCCGAGCACGCGTCGCCGCAAGGTGCCGTCGCCAGGAATGGTAAAGTTGCCAGTAACCGGGCATCCAGGTATTGATTCACGATTTCCCAGGAGCGGGTCGCTTTCTCCTGTTGTGCCGGAAAACTTGGTATTCGCTATCCATGCGCTTTGCAGGAACTCGAACTGGCGCGAAATATTGGCATTGAGACAGATGAAATGTAATCCGCGAGGCGACTCGTTAGACTGCGCTGATTGCACCGCGTCTTCGGGCAATAGCTCCGAACCATATTCGCGGCCGCGACGGAGAATACGATGAAACCGAACCGATGACGTTAGATCGTCGTAGAAACCTTTTCGGCCGAAACCCAAGATGATAATGAGCCTTCTCAGAGCACTGGGACGGCGCTCAGGGAAATCGCTGTTGCGCGGGTTTGTTCGGCGAATATGTGCGCCGAAAGGGCAGCGCGTCCCCGTAGGATCAGCTTCGTAGGTAAATTGATTCTGCTTAGCCGTGCGTGGGTCTGTGCCGGCGATCGGTTCAGTTTGGATTGGCACCAAAGGATCGCCCGCTCGCGTGCGGCCGACCATTTTTGCCCCTAACTGAGAGATCTCTTCGAGATTCCCGCCATGTTGCTCATAAAGGAACTTCCAGAAGCCTTGGACGTCCTGTTCCAATTGGCGCATAACTAAATAAGTCCCGTTGCGCCCCAGATCTTTTTTCTCAGGCATATCCACAGCGGGCAGTAATTCCGCGTTCGCCGCGTCCGGGTCCAGCAAAGGCCGATCGGTAATTTTTCCGTATTCGTTGCGATACCCGAGCAGAAACTCACCCAGCGCTACAATATTGGTGTATTCCAATTGTTTGCATGGCGTTTGCCGTTGCTCGTCCCAGTCAATCTCAGGCTGGCTAATGCCATCGGCGAAACCAAATGGTTCATCTCCGTCGAGATTGCTGGTGCCAAGGCAGATTACCTCCTCGAATGCGTCGTTCCAGATGTCGCCCTTAGCATTTTCGACAAAAGAAGCGAACTGGGCCGGCTCGGCAAAAAACATAACGAGGAGGTGTGCCTCGCGATCAGTTTTCTGTTCTCGATCCAAATCGTCCGAGCGTTTACTGCCCCACAACCATTTCGACGGCGCGTTATTTCCGACATCGCCCAACTGTCGCGCGCGCCTTTTTTGCGCCATCCCTCCACGGAACTCACGTGAGAAGCCTTCCATCACTGAAGGTGGCAAGCCAAGCCTAGTCAGGCCCGGTGCGGTGAACGCGATCTGCAGGGCTGTGGTCGGCGGTGGCCTCTGTTCCACCGCATTGGTGACCGCAGCCGCTTGCAACCAGGCTTTCGCCGCAGTCACGTCCTTCACGCGCACGAGTGAATAGGATGCGCTGGTCATGCGACCGTAACCAAAGCGCACCAAACCTTGCACGTCCGCGTAATCGACCATGCTGTATGTCATAGCAGGGCCAGCCATTCCCGGGCCTCTTGTTCGCTGATCGACGAGGATTCCAATCCTCGACGGATGCGGGTATTCCTTTCCAAATCGACGGCGGTCAAACCGGGATAAGCCTTGTACCAAACCTGCGTCAGCACGGTATGACGGCGCTGGAACTCCTTGAAGCGGCGTTCGTCGGCGCTGCCGCCCATGAGCAACCAATCAGTTCTGGGATAGCCGATGCCATTGCTGGCAAAAATATTGAGGCCGAAACCGAGCTTATTGATGAAGTCGTCCATGTAGCTTTCATTGCCGCCGTCATAGTTGCTGAAAAAACCCAGCCGCTCAGTACCGCCGATCAGCACCCAGCGCGCGAAGTGGATGGTGCGGACGCGCCCCAGGCGTCCGGCTTGGATGATGTGACGCGTTGCATAGTCGATCACCAAAAGAACGCCTCTGATGGTGATGAGCCGCAACAAGCCCGGTTTCAAGGTACCCAGTGCACTGTACGGATTCGTGACATCATGATCTTCCGACTCCGCCAAGATCTCGAAATGGTCGTCGTCATCGACGATGTAGGGCTCCGGATCGGTCTTCTCCAAGCGGCGAAGCTGAAAGAGGTAGAATAGGGCCATCAGAATCAGCAGCGGCGAAACCAGCAACAACAACAAGGGCATGCCGATCAGGTGCAATATTTTTCTGATCTGCCAGCCAACCGGCGTCGGCTCCTCGTCGGACAGAGTGATGCGGCCCGCGGATTTTTCCGCCTCCACGAACCGCTTTAACTGCGCATGAATTTCCCGTGACGGCAGGCCCTCAAACGAAGACGCATGGCTCGCAAGGTGGCTTTCGATCGCATCCTGCAATGCCGCTTCTTCGCGAATTCGCCGTACCGTACGCCCCCATGTGTTCACGTAAGCCGCGCTCGCGGGACTACGCAGCAGCTTCATCCAAGCCATAAGATCGGTGTCGGGCGCGAATCCGTGGCAGCATGAAAAGATCGCGCGCAACCCATCGGGGGCACGTCTCACCAGTTCGTCGAGGAACGCTTCCTCCTCGCCGTCAATGTCGGCGAGGAAGGCGAGATACAGCGGATGGTGACGGACCGGCAATCCGTAGATGCGCAGATCTCCGACGGTTTTATCGTCGAG
>WNGE01001889.1_pt1 | contig 26509 bp, 20 predicted proteins | sample 5400651 | NCBI WGS metagenome assembly WNGE01 (sample SAMN13153370, study PRJNA577476) | soil metagenome | isolation source: 60 cm soil or saprolite under grassland replicate 2 | place: USA:California | collected 2016-06-15 | reverse complement strand
ACGGGCACCCGACAAACCGCTCTGCCGTCAGCCCCGGCCGCCCCAGGTACCCCCGCGCCAGGCCAGCACCCGCCACATACAACTCCCCGATCACCCCAGGCGGCTGTGGCCGCAAGAACCCATCCAGCACATACACCCGCATATTGAGGATCGGCCCGCCAATCGGTACCGGCCCGGCCGCCGGGATCAGCGGCTGACTCACTGTGGCGACCATCGTGGTCTCCGTCGGTCCGTAACCGTTCGCCATCCGCCGACCCACAGACCACCGCGCCACCAGCTCTTCCGGACACGCCTCACCGCCGACCGCGATGAATTCGACGTTCGGCAGCGCATCAGGCGACAACGTGGCCGCGACAGTCGGCGGCAGGCTCAGATGCGTGATGCCCTGCCGGGCGACGAAGGCCGACAGATTCCCCCCCACCAGCTTCCCTGGCGGGGCTTGGACGAGCGCCGCCCCCGCACCCAGCGCCAGGCATGCCTCCCAGACCGAGACGTCGAAACTCGGCGATGCCAGCTGCAGGACCCGGCTGCCGCCGCCTACCTTCAGCTGCTCCAGCTGAGCAGCCGCCACGTTCCGGATCCCGGCATGGGTCACCGTGACGCCCTTCGGCGTGCCGGTGGAGCCAGACGTGTAGATCACATACGCCGGACTGGCCGCTGAGAGCGCGTGCGTCCTGTCGGCGTCGGTGACATCCCCGGCAGGGCCAGCGGCCAAGACATCACGAACAGCGGGCTCGTCGATCAGCACGAGCCGACCCGTTTCGTTCCGCGGCAGCCCGGCAGCGACCTCACCGGTGGTAACCATCAGCACCGGTGCCGCGTCGCGGAGCATCAGCCCGACTCGTTCCGGCGGGTATTCGGGGTCAACCGGCAGGTAGGCAGCGCCTGCCTTCAGTACCGCCAGCAGCCCCACCACCATCTCGGCCGACCGCGGCAACGCCAGCGCCACCACCTGCTCGGGTCCCGCGCCCCGGCTGATCAGGTAATGTGCTAGCTGGTTCGCCCGGGCATTCAGCTCCGCATACGAAAGCGACACGTCCTCACACACAAGGGCCGTCGCATCCGGCGCCCACGCAACCCGCGCCTGGAACAAATCCGGCACCAGCTCTGCCGACACCGGCCGGGCAGTGTCATTCCAATCACCGAGAACCCGGCCGCGCTCAGCCTCATCCAGCAGATCCAGGTCCGCGAGCCGGACATCAGGATCGGCAGCGACCGCCGCCAGAACGCGTGCCAGCCGGTCCAGCAGCTGCCGGGCACCGTCGGCTCCGAACAGGTCAGGCCGGTAGCTCAGCCTCAGGAGTAGGCGTGTACCGGGTACAGCCTCCAGGCCAAGAGGGTAATGCACGGTCCCATGGGGACTGATGTCCGTGATCCGGAGCCCTGCAGCGGGCGTGAAACTGCCGCGGTCGGTGGGATAGCCCTGGAACACGGTGACGGTGTCGAACAACTGGCCTAGTCCGGCCAGGTGCTGGATCTCGGTCAGGTCCAGCGGCCGGTGGCTGATTAGTGTCGTCTGCTGGTCCTGGGTCTGGGCCAGCATGGCCGTCAGCGTGTCGCGAGGCCGCAGCCGAACGCGCAGCGGCAAGGTATTGATCAGCAGGCCGACCATGTGGTCGCTGCCGGGCAGGTCAGGTGGCCGCACGACGATGGTGGTACCGAATACCACGTCATCACTCCCGCTCAGCTGGCCGAGCAGGATGGCCCAGGCGCCCTGGACGAGGGTGTTGAGCGTCAGGCCGTGACCGCGCGCCTGCCCGGCCAGGGCCTGGGTGAGTGCCTCAGGGATCTCCAGGCTGATCGCCTCGGGCCGGACCGGCGGCCCGGCCATGGCATCGGTCGTGGTGGCGGCGATTCGGGTCGGCTGCTCCAGCCCGGCCAGGGCTTGCTGCCAGGCTTGGCGTGCGGCTGCCCGGTCCTGCCTTTCCAGCCAGGCCAGGTAGTCACGGTACGACGGAACCTCGGTCAGCGCCTCAGGGTTCCCGCCCGAGGAATACAGACTGGCCAGTTCCCGGGCGAAGATCGTCTGTGACCAGCCGTCCATCAGGATGTGATGCACGCTGATGACCAGATGGTGTTGGTCATCAGCCAGCCGGATAAGGCTGGCCCGCAGCAGCGGCGGCCGGCCGGGATCGTGGCGGCGATCATGCTCTTCGGCAAGAATCTGCGCTAGCCGCCGTTCCCTGACCGTGGGATCCAGCCCGGCTAGGTCAATCTCCTGCCACGGCAGGTCCGGCTCGCCGGGAATTAGCTGGACCGGCGCGTCGAGGTCATCGTGGTGAAACCCCGCCGCCAGATGAGGATGACACCGCATCATGGCACGGACGGCGGCCCTAAGCAGCCGCGGACGTAGCGGTCCCGTCATTTCGAAGATCATCTGGATGACGTAAACATCAGCGTCGTCGAGGGCATGAAACAGGAAACCCCGCTGCAGCGGAGACAGCGGCAAGATGTCGGCCAGGCCGGGGTTTGCCGCCTCCAGCCGATCGATTGCCGCCTGCGGCAAGGGCACCAGTAGATCTGACGGCGTCAGGCCGCCCGCGTCGGGCCGGTTTGCGTGCTCCGCTAGTGCTTCCAGCGCATTGGACCACAACCGGGCCAGCTCACTGATCTCATCCGGGCTGAACAAGCCGCCCGCGAAGGACCAGCACATGGTCAGCTCTGGCCCGCCAGGCCGGTCATGAATCACCGCATTGGCAGCTATGGGATGCACCGCCGGAGGGCAACCGTCGCCATATCCGGCGAGATCGGTCATGTCCGATACCGGTGCCCAGTCCGGCCCGGCCGGTGCCTCGAACCGGCCTATATAGCTGAACCCGATCTGGGGTTGGCCCAGGCCAGCCAGCGCGGCCGCGGTCCCGGGATCGAGGTAGCGCAAGACGCCATAGCCAAGCCCCTTGCCAGGCAGCGCGCGGAGCTGCTCTTTGACCCGCTTGAGCGCCTGCCCCAGCTGGGGCCCGCCGCAACGCACCTGCTCCCAGTCGAGGGTCCCGGGATCCAGCCAGACAGGAAACACGCTGGTGAAAAAGCCCACCGTGCGCGACAAATCCAGCCCTGCGGCAACCTCGTCAGCCTCCCGGCCATGTCCCGCCAACTCCAGCAGGACCCCGTTACCCACCGAGGACGCGGCAGCCCCACCCCGCTGCCCTCGCCAGCGGGCCACCGCGAGCACGAACGCGGTCAGCAGCACATCAGTGAACTCGGCGTGATAAAGCGCAGGTAGTCGGCTGAGCAGCGGGCCGGTAACCGAGGTCGGCAGGGTCAGGGCAAGCGACTCGACCCTGCCGCCCGTATCCCTGGCCGGATCAACTGGCCGCTCCGCCAGCAGCGGGTCCGGGGCCTGCAGCACCTGCGCCCACAACGGCAGTTCCGCCCGCACAGCAGGGCGGCTGGTCTGCTCGGCCAGCAACTGCGCCCATCGCCGGAACGACGTGCCGCGCGGGCCAAGCCGGCACGCCCCGCCCGCCTGAGCGGCCTCCCAGGCCGCCCGCAGATCGGGTAGCAGGATCCGCCAGGACGCCGCGTCGACCACCAGGCGGTGCAGCACCAGCAGCAGATGCCCGGCGCGCCGTCGACCGGCATCAAACCACACCGCCTGCAGCATCACCGCGGCCTGGGGATCGAGCCTTCCCACCGCGGCCCCAGCCTGCCGGGCCAGCATCGCCTGCCAGTCCCGCGGGTCCACGTCACTGACGTCTACCCGCCGCACGCACCCCCGGACAGCGCCTGAAGGAGGAACTATCTCCAGTCTCCATGCGTCCCGCTGGCCCGGCCAGGACAACCGCATCCGCAGCGCGTCATGATGATCGGCCACCGCCTGTACCGCGGCGACGAGATCCGGTTCGGTCAAATTCGCTGGGACGCGAACCAGTATTGACTGATGGAGATCACCAATCCGGCTACCGGTGCCGAGTAACCAGCTGATGATGGGAGTCCGCGGCACGACTCCGACGCCAGCACCGACGGGTTCCGCGCGCGCAGCCGTGAGATCCTCCGCCGCCAGCGCCAGCGCTGCCACGGTCATGCGCTGGAACACATCCCGCAGCGTGAAACGGACACCCGCCTGCCGGGCGCGCGTCACCACCTGCATCGCCATGATGCTGTCTCCGCCGAGGTCGAAGAAGCTGTCCTCCGTCCCGACCCGCTCCATCCCCAGCGCCTCGGCGAAGATCCCGCACATGATCTCCTCGCGCGGGTTACGCGGGATACCCTGGCCGGCCATCTCACCGAAATCGGGGGCCGGCAGCGCGCGCCTGTCCATTTTCCCGTTGGGCGTCAGCGGCAGCGCCTCCAGCACCACCACCGTGGCGGGCACCATGTAGTCCGGCAGGCTCCGCGCCACTCCGCCGCGCACCACCAACGGATCAACGGCCTGGCCATGCGACGCCGTCACGTATCCCACCAGCCGCCCGCCCTTTGGGCAATCATCGCGCACCGCAGCGACCGCCTGGGCGACGCCGGGTTGCCGGGACAACGCCGCCTCGACCTCACCCAGCTCGACACGGAAACCCCGGACTTTCACCTGATCATCAGTCCGGCCCGTGAACTCCAGCTGGCCATCCACGCGCCAGCGCACCAGATCCCCGGTCCGGTACATCCGCTCGCCTGGCGTCCCGAAGGGACAAGCGACAAATCGCTCCGCTGTCAGCCCAGGTTGACGCAGGTAGCCCCGGCCCACGCCGGCACCAGTCACGCAGAGTTCGCCCACGACCCCCATCGGAACCGGCGACAGTGTCTCGTCCAGCACGTACAGTCTGATGTTCCTTACCGGACGGCCAATGCTGACCCGATTGCCGGTGACCTGCGCCGCGGCCGTGATGACAGCCAGGGTGACGTCATCGGCGCACTCGGCGGGGCCGTAGGCGTTGACCACTGGGATGTTAGGGAATCGGGCCAGCCACCGCCCGCACAGATCAGCTGGTGCCGCCTCGCCGGTGACGATCAGCCAGCGGAGGCCGGGCAGCGGCGGAACCGGCGTTCCCGCGTGCCACGCGTTCAGGGCCGCGCACAGCAACGACGGCACGATCTGCAGTACCGAGATGCCATTCTTGGATACCTGCGTGAACAGCGCCTGCGGATCCTTCGCGGTATCCTCCTGCACGGCGTGCACTTGGCCGCCGGCCAGCAGGGCGGCCAGCATCTGCCATATCGAAATGTCGAAGGTCAGCGGCGCGGTGAACGCGACGCGGTCGCGGGGTGACAGTTCCAGCTCCTCCACCATCGCGATCAGGTGATTGCGCAAACCCCGATGAGTCACCATCGCGCCCTTCGGGCGGCCGGTGGAGCCGGACGTGAAGATGACGTACGCCAGGTCTTCCGGGCCGCTGGCTGGCGGCCATAGGTCGCGGGCCAGGTCGGCTTGGCCGCTCAGCAGGATGGTCTTCAGCGGCTGACCCAGTGCCGCCGTGATGTGTCTCGCCAGGTTGCGCTGGCCTGGTTCAAGGAGCAGGAGGCGCACCCCCGCGTCGGCGAGCATCGCGGCGCTACGGGACGCGGGTGACCGGCTGTCCAGCGGCAGGTAGGCGGCTCCCGCGGCCAATGCGCCAAGCAGGCCAGTGATCAGGCCCGTGCCCCGGGGGGCCAAGACGGCGATCACCTCTCCGCGACAAATCCCATGCGCCTTCAGCTGCCTCGCTAGGACGCTGGCCCGGGTCGCCAGCTCCGCATAGGTCGACTCACCCAAGCAGTCAAGGGCGGCTACCTTATCCGGACAGGTGACGGCCAGTTCCCAGATGCGCCCGACGACGTCGGGCAAGGCCGGTTCCGCAGTCGTGCGATTCCATTCCACGAGCAGGTGGTGGCGCTCTTCGGGAATAAGGATGTCGAGGTGGCTCAGCGGTAGACCGGGGTCGTCGACCACCGCCGCCAGCACTCGCACAAACCGTTGCGCCAGGAGTCCGGCCGTAGCCCGGTCGAACAGGTCAGAGGAGAACTCAAGCGCACCGCCCAGTCCTGCCGGAGTGCCGTCCGCGGCGAACCGCTCCCGCAGGCCGAAAGACAGGTCGAACATGACCGTCTCCGCGCCGCCCCGTAGTTCTCGGATCCGCAACGCTGGCATATCGAAGTTGGCTTCCGCGTCATCGCCGAGGGCGAGCGTGACCTGGAACAGTGGGTGGCGGGCCGGGGAATGGGCGGGGTTGAGGATCTCCACTAGCCGTTCAAAAGGCAGGTCCCGATGGTGGGACGCGGCAAGGTCAGTCTCGCGGACTCTTGTCAGCAACGCGCGGAAGGTGGGATCCGACGAGGTGTCAGTGCGCAGCACCAGGGTGTTGACGAAGCAGCCGATCGAGTCGGCAAGAGCCTGATCGCTGCGCCCGGCGATAATGGTGCCAAGCGGGATATCGGTCCCTGCTCCGAGCCGGGTAAGCAACGCGGCCAGGGCAGCCTGCAGTACCATGAACGGGGTTACGCCTGCTTGGCGGGCCAACGCCAACAGCCCGGCGTGTACCTCGGCGCTGACGGAGAAGTCCCATGTCTGCCCGCGGTAGCTGGCGGCCGCTGGGCGGGGCCTGTCGGTGGGCAGGGTCAGCTCTTCGGGTAGGTCCGCCAGGGCCTTTCGCCAGAAGGCCGATTGCCGGGCCATGACACTGTCAGGGTCGTCATCGGCACCGAGCACTTCCCGCTGCCACAGCGTATAGTCCGCGTACTGGGCCGCCAGCTTGCCCCACGCCGCGGCCGCCCCGGCGGAACGGGCGGCATACGCGGAGGTCAGGTCCCGGCCGAGCGGCACTTTAGACCAGTCGTCACACGCGATGCGGTGCATCAGCAGGAGTAGTACATGCTCGTCCGGGCCGTTCGAGAACACGGCGGCCCGGATGGGAAGCTCGTTAGCCAGGTCAAAGGCGTACGTGCATGTCTGCGCGACCCGTTCCGGCAGCGCACCGGCATCAACATCGCTCCACGCCACGCTCACGACCGCGTCGTCGGGAGGCAGGATCAACTGGGATGGCTCACCATTGCGCGCCGGAAACAACGTGCGCAGACTCTCGTGCCGACTCACTACATCATTCAGCGCACCCGGCAGAGCATCCCGGTCCAGAGTTCCCGTCAGGTGCAGGATCAATGAGATGTTGTAGGTGGCGCTCGGCCCCTCCAGCTCGCCGAGAAACCACAACCGCCGCTGCGCGAACGACAACGGAACGCGTTCCGGACGCGGTACAGGCAGCAGGGCAGGCCGAACCTGCCGTCCCTCCCGGTCCCGGGCCTTCACTTGATCATCTGGCTGGCCCGTGAATTGGACCTGGCCATCCCTGCTCCACCGCGCCAGGTCCTGAGCGATGTCGCTAATGTTTTGCATGCCCTTGATCCAGTCCACGTCCAGTCACTACTGTCCGCTCTCTTTGTGGAGCGCGGCCAGGAGTTCCGCGGCGTCGGGCGAGCCGAAGCCAAGACCGTGACTGGTCGTCGATTTCCTGAAGGGCGTCCAGGCAGCACCGCAGATGTTCACGCTCACCTAGGGAGATGCGCAGGAAGCCTGGGAAACAGAAGCGGCGCGCGTCGCGTACGAGGATGCCGTGCTCCCGTGCGAGCAATCGCTCGGCGGATGCGGAATCGTCGACCGCCACGGCGACGAAGTTCGTCACGGACGGCAGGTGCCTGCGGCTACGGCGCGCCAACTCGGCGGTGAACCAGGCGCGGCGCTCAGCGTTGGCGGCCCTGACGTCGGCGATGAAGTCACCGTCGGCTAGTGCCGCAGCTGCCGCCGCCTGCGCGATCCTGTTGGCACTGAACGGCATGGTCTCCTGGGCTGACCGCAGCTGGGTCACCAGCTCGGCGGAGCCTATGGCGTAACCGATCCGCAACGAGGCCAGCCCGTAGGCTTTGGAGAAGGTGCGTAGTGCGAGCAGTGGGGCCCCGCTGGAGAGGTAGTCGCGAACCTGCGGCGTGTCCGGCGGAGCGAACTCCAGATACGCCTCGTCGACGACCAGCGGTACCCCGGTGCTGGCGGCCGCGTGGACCAAGCCGTCGAATTGCTCACGCGGCAGTGCACCCCCGCTCGGGTTGTGCGGGTTGCAGACATATGCGATGCCGACGCGGGACATGGCGTCGGTGAACGCTGGTACGTTGATGGCCGTCCCGTCGAGCGGGACGGACAGGCTGCCGCGGCGGGTCCGTTCCAGGCACGTGTGGTAGCCCGGGAAAGTCCCGGCGGTGACCAGCCCGGGCCTGCCGACGTCTCCCACGGCCAGGCTGGACAGCAGCACTAGCTCGTCGCTTCCATTGCCTACCGCTATCTGCTCATCGGCTACCCCGTACGCCGCGGCGATGGCCGCTATGAGCTGCTGGCGCGCAGGGTCGGGGTACAGCGAGATTCTGTCGAGCGCACTGTGCGCCGCCGTAAGGGCCGACGCGCTGGCGCCGTAGGGGCTCTCGCTCAGATGCAGGCGGATCAGGTCGTCAGCAACCGAGGTGGGGCTCATGTGCCGCTCCCTAGCAGTACGCCGAGGCAGTAGCTGCCAGGCTCGGCCTCCAGAGTGAGGAAGCTGTGGTCAGCTCCAGCAGGCACGTAGCAGAGTGCCGGGGAGGCCAGCTCCTGGCTTTCTCCGCCGACCGTGACGGTGATCCGCGCACCGCCGGGGTTCGGCGAGATGAGGAAGTAGATCTCCGGTACCTCGTGGTGGTGCTGGTCAGCCACAGGCCTGCCCACCAGACGGCTTATCTCGCCGCCGGCGATTTGCACCGGGACCCCGTCGAACATATCAGCGGTCAGGTAGAAGGGGACCGGTGAGTGATGTCCCGCCACTGACGCCAGGATGGGCAGGTCCGTGCGGACCTGCATGCCCCGGGCCACTCCTTGACCGTCTTGCGGCTTGCCCACGTTTACCTCAATCCGCTTCGAGTACATAGAGCCAGGAGTGCGGCGTGCCGAAGGGAATCACCTGCCGGATACACATGCCTGCCTGGGCGAACAGAGCCTCGTACGCATCCTGGGTGTGCAGCGGCACGCCCATGATTGCGTGGGCGAGTTCGTAACCCACCGAGAAGACGGGAAGGGTCGCCCCGGCGGCGTCGGCTGGCCGGAGCATGGTGTCGGCGAGGATGAAGGTGTGCGCCTTCGGAAATACCTCGCGCAGCCTGGGCAGCACTTGCGGCCTGGTATTCGGGTCCGCCAGCAGGTCGTGCATCAGGAAAAAACTCATCACCGCGTCCACCTCGTGGAGGACGGCGTCGTGCTCCCTGCCGCTGACCAGGTCGAGGATGTCCCTGTGCAGGGCCGTGACCCGTCCGTTGAGGCCTGCCCGCCGGATCGTCTCCGCGGCTAGGCGATTGGCGGACGCGCTGATGTCGAGCCCGACGCCGCGCACGCCCTCCCGGCTGGCGGCCACCCGGCACACCCGCGCAGAAATGCCGCTACCGAGATCGGCGATCGTCGTAAAGTCCAGATCGGCCAGCACGCCGTCGAGGGTGTCGGCCAATTGCGCCTGGTCGTTTTGGGCCGAGCCCAGGGCGACCATGGCTTCGTTGCGGAGCACGTCATGGTTGAATCGGCGTTTCCCGGTGGCTATGTCGGCGATGTTGGCGAAAAGCTCCGTGTATCCACCGACCGCCCAGGTGAAGTAGCCGCGCACGCGTGCCATCTCCCGGCCGGCCAGGGTGAGAGCGGCGAGCCCCTCCCGCACCGCGACGTATCCGCATGTCTCAGCCGCGCGCAGCAGTTCATGCAGCATGCGGTGGTCCGCACCGCTGCGCGCGGCGAACTCCCGCACATCGACTTCGCCAAGCTCCAGCAGTTGGTCGAGCAGGCCCAGGCGGTCGAGGGCGAAGACGATCTGGGCTGCCAGATAGCCGTTGAAGGCCTCATCAACGCTGATCGGTGTGGCTGCGGTGCCTTTCCAGTCCTGCGGCCATCCGGATGCCGTCGGAGCTGTCTGTGTTCCGTTCACGACCCTTCCTCGGGGGCTGGGCGGTTATGAAGGTGAATCTGCTTCCACTCCAATCCGGGCAACTCACCATGTCGTGTGGCGTCGTCCCTGCAGACCAAATTAGGCGCCAGGAGAATTGGCTCTTGATCTGTAATCCTGCAGCCAGCAATTGTCATCGCCGAACAGGACTAGCCTGTTGGAGCCGAATGTCCGGATAAGCAACGCGAGTCTTACAGAACAGCAGCACGAGGTCAAGTAGACGCAGGCCAAATAGACGCGGGTCGAAGGAAGGATTCCGCAGCAGGTCGCGAAAATTTAATCGCGCATGCCCGTAAGCAAACAGGGGTCACAGAAACTTCACCCTGACGGGGAGCTGTGATTTATATCGTTGTGTTTGGTTGTTTTCAATGGGCCATCTTGCACTCGTTGGTCGGCCAGTCAATCTGACCTGAGGTCAGTCAATCTGACCTGAGGTCAGCTCCTAGCGGGACCTGGGCCGCACCAGGCTTCGCTTCCGTGTCCGGATCAGCCCATCCGACCATCTGCACGGCGGAAAGGAGGAACGCCACCGCCATGGCGAGCAGCAAGAATCGATAGTCCACCACCGCGATCAGCGCTGCGCCGAGCGCGATGGACATGGCCTGCGGGATCATTGCCGCCATGGTCAGCGCAGCGTCCACGCGGCCGATCAGTTCCTTTGGGGTGCGGCGCTGGATAAGGGTGTAGACGGCCACGTCGACCCACACGAAGCAGGCACCCACAAGGACCATCGCGATCAGCACCATGGGCAGCCAGGTGGAAACCAGCAGCAGACATCCCAGCGCGCCGGAGGTCAGGGCGACGCCCACCAACGCGCGTTCACTGGTTCGGCGCATTATCGGTGCGGCCAGCGACCCGCCGGCCAACGCCCCAGCCCCCATAACGGACTCAAGGACGCCGAGAAATTGGGGCGATCGGTGCAGTCCCTGGCCGACCACCGCGAACGGCACGGTCCTGAAGAAGCCGAACACAAGCAGTGCGCCTACCGCTGAGATCAGCAGCCGCCGCAGCGCGGTGGTATGGCCGACGTGGCGGAGTCCAGCGGTGAGTTCGGTACGCCAGGGCGCGGCGGACCGCTCCGGCCTCGGCTCGCGCAGCCGGAGCGCGAGCACCGCGAGCGCGGACCCGAGAAAGGTTCCCACGTCAAGCAAGATCACCGGTTTCGGCCCGACCCAGGCCAGTAGGCCGGCGCCAATCACCGGCGTGGCAACCCGCAGGCCAACCTCGGCCACCACCAGCAGCGAATTCGCCTCGCCGAGCAGATCCTGGGGCAGCATGACAGCGAGCAGGGCGGTCTGCGCGGATGCGATCATCCCGCCCGCAGCCCCGTACACGAACAGCACCAGATAAATCAGCCAGAGCTGACCGCGTCCGTGGGCCAGCAACAGCGTGCAGACCACTGCGCCGGTGACGAGGTTCGCTGCGATCAGCAAAGGCCGCCGGCGGACCCTATCCGCAACCAGGCCGCCGACCGGCACGAGCAGCAATCCGCAGATGTACGCGAAGAACGTCAGCCCCGCGGCGCTACTACTGCCAGTTAGGATCTTGACGTAAATACCCATGGCCAGCCAGAGCGAATTGTCGCCAATCAGCGACAGAGCCTGGCCTGCTAGGTAGACCCGCGCATCCCGGTGGCGGAGCAGCCTGCCCATGTCAGGCGGTCGGCCTGATACGCGTCACGCCGGGGACCGGTATCATGTGGCCGTTAAACGCTATCTGCAACTCCGTACTGCGCCGTGGCCATTGAAGAACGGAGCGACACCGGTCATGATTCCGTTCTCGAGAGAACACGCGGCTGCTGCTGCTCGAGACGGTCAGTGAGTTCTTACCACCCCCCGTGCGCGCGCTTTCGCTGTATCCGCAACCCTGCTCAGGCAGTGGGCCGGAACATTCTCGATAAGTTGCTTGCCGCATTTCCGAAGTATCTGATACGAGGCCAGCATTCGCAACGGGGGCGACCGCGCTTATTAGCACGGAACGCCGGGCCCAGCCGGAGAGCCTGCATGGCCGAGGCTCCGCGAGCTCCGCCATTGACCGGCCCGGCACTCCCGCCGCAGCCTATGCGGGGCGTCCAACTGCTGCTTCTCACCAGTTAGACATCGATGCCCCGCAGTCACGGTGCTTGCGACGAAACCAGTCGCTGAGGCAATCATGCGGTCTGACCATTGCGGGCACAAGTCCATGATCCGCCCCCGCGGCCGCCGTCATCGTGCGCGGGCTAGCCGCTGCCGGGTTAACGGTGCTGCCCCCGAACTGCTGCTTATGGGTTCGATATCAGCCGGGTTATTATCAGCGCCGTTAGCCAAGTCCAGCATGGCTGCCGCCGAGCCCCTTGCATAGTTAAGACCACTATGCTACAAAATGTCGCGGCAGCGAGGCCGTGACGCGGGTCGGATTTGGCCGAGCCAATTTAATTCAAGGAGTCGCACCGTGGCCGACACCAAGGTATTCGAAGAACTCGAATCCGAGGTACGCAACTACTGTCGTCGGTGGCCAACTGTATTCTCGAAAGCAAAGGGCAGCTATGTTTATGACGAGCGTGGCCGTGATTATTTAGACTTCTTTTCCGGTGCTGGAGTTCTCAACTACGGCCACAACCACCCGCACCTGAAAGAGGCTCTGCTGCGATATGTACAGGAAGACTCAATCGCGCACAGTCTTGACATGTACACGACCGCGAAACGGCAGTTCCTTCAAGTCTTTAGGCAAAATATCCTATCGCCACGCGGGCTTGAGTACAGAGTACAGTTTCCAGGCCCAGCGGGCACTACAGCCGTCGAGGCCGCACTCAAGCTGGCGAGAAAATTTACTGGCCGCCAAACCGTTATCAGCTTCACCAACGGGTTCCACGGCATGACGCTCGGGGCACTCGCATTGACGGGGCATCCGGCGAACGTGCCTGGCGCACGTGCTGGCGACGCTGTTGTGGTGCCGTACGACCACGATCACGATGGCGAGGCGCATCGTCTGCTCCTGCTCCAACGCTTGCTCGAGGATAGCGGCCGCGATACCCCGGCCGCGGTGATCGTGGAAACGGTGCAGGGCGAGGGCGGCATGTACGTAGCGAGTCCTGACTGGCTGCACGGCCTGGCCAGGCTCTGCAAGAGCCATAAGATGCTGCTGATAGTGGATGATGTCCAGATGGGCTGCGGCCGAACCGGGCCCTTCTTCAGCTTCGAGCATGGCGGAATCTATCCCGACATAGTATGCCTATCAAAATCGCTGAGTGGATACGGGATCCCGCTCGCCCTTACCTTGTTCCGGCCAGAACTTGATATCTGGGAGCCAGGCGAGCACAGCGGCACGTTCCGCGGGCCAAACCTAGCCTTCGTGACCGCGGTCGCCGCGCTGGATTTCTGGCGGGACGGGACGTTCGAGAAGAAGATCCTCGATAAGAGCAAGCAGGTCGAGCGTGCCGTGCGAGAGATCGCGCTTGAATGCGACGGCACGATCCGCGAGGTTCGCGGCCGCGGCATGGCTTGGGGCATCGCTTTCCATGAGGCAAAATTGGCACGCGAAATCTGCGCTAGCGCCTTCGAGCGTGGTCTCCTGGTCGAAACCAGCGGATTCAAGCGCGATGCCATAAAGTTGATGCCGCCGCTAATCATTACAGCTGCAGACCTGGCCGAGGGTCTCGGCATGCTGCGTGAGGCGATCCGTCGCGCCACGCCGAACAATCAAGTCACTAAAGCAGCAGGAGCACCGGCATGGGTTAACTGATCTCGCTGGGATTCGAGCATTCATTCGTCGGCTACCGCTGCAACCCCGTGCGGCGCGTGCGGCAGTCTTTTAAGCCGGAGGCATTCGCGTGCCGCACCGTGAACCATTCGGCGCACCGTCGACATGGCTGTTCCTTCTCGCGGCTTCGTTACCGGCCGGCATGGCGCGACGGTTACTTTATGGAAAGAATAGAGGATACATGATACAGGAAGTGATAATCGTAGGCGGCGGCACTGCCGGCTGGATGACCGCGAATTATCTGCAGGCCGCATTCGGCGACCGCATCTCCATTACCGTTGTTGAGTCATCCAAAGTCGGAACCATTGGCGTAGGCGAGGCCACTTTCAGTACGGTCCGGCACTTCTTCGACTATCTAGGCCTCGAGGAAGAGGACTGGATGCCCCATTGCTCGGCGTCCTACAAGCTTGCCATCCGGTTCGAGAACTGGCGCGAGCCCGGCAGTTACTTCTATCACCCGTTCGAGCGGCTGCGCGTGGTAGATGGCTTCTCGCTGGCCGACTGGTGGCTGAGCCTCGACGGGACGGCCGACAGCTTCGACCGCTCGGCTTTCCTGACACCCGCCCTTTGCGAGGCAAAGCGTTGCCCCAGGCTGCTCGACGGCTCGCTGTTCGTCTCCGCGATTGATGACGTCGTGGGCAGGTCCACGCTGAGTGATCAGCGGGCACAGTTTCCCTACGCCTATCACTTCGACGCGGACCGGCTCGCGTTTTTCCTGGCGAGCCGCGCCGCGGGGCTCGGCGTCAGGCACGTCGTGGACGACGTCGTGGAGGTCAGGCAGGACGAGCGCGGCTGGATCAGCCATCTTGTGACGAGGCTGGGCGGCGAACTCCATGGCGAGCTGTTCGTCGACTGCACAGGCTTTCGCGGGCTGCTACTCAACCAGACTCTGGCCGAGCCATTCATCTCGTTCCAAAACGTTCTGCCGAACAACCGCGCGGTAGCCTTGCGCGTGCCGACCAACGTCGAGCAGGTCGGTATCAAGCCCTACACAACCGCCACCGCAGCCGACGCGGGGTGGATCTGGACCATCCCGCTCTACGGCCGCAACGGATGCGGATATGTCTATTCTGACGAGTTCTGCACGCCAGAGGAAGCTGAAGCGACCTTGCGCTCGTTTGCGGCACCCGGCCAGGATGAGCTGCGGGCGAACCACATCCGGATGCGGATCGGCAGGTCGAGGAACTCGTGGGTCAAGAACTGCGTGGCGATCGGATTGTCAAGCGGTTTCGTAGAGCCGTTGGAGTCAACTGGGATTTTCTTCATTCAGCACGGAATCGAGCAGCTGGTGAAGCTCTTTCCCGATAAGAGCTGGAATCCTGCGCTGGCGCGGACCTACAACGAGCGGGTGGCACAGGTCATTGACGGCGTCAAAGAGTTCCTGGTCCTGCACTACCGGGCTGCGGCGCGCGAAGACACCCCGTACTGGAAGGCAACCAAGACACGTGAGACCCCTGGGGAGCTGGCGAGTCGGCTTTCATGCTGGCAGACGATCCTGCCTGACGACGCGGGCATCTATCCTCATTACCATGGATTCGAGTCTTATTCGTGGATAGTCATGGCCATAGGTCTCGGTTACCAGCCCAGGACGGCGCGCCCAGCATTGTCGATGATCGATTCCCGGAGCGCCCGGGCGGAGTTCACGAACGTCGCTGACCAGGCAGCCCGCCTGGTCGGGAAGCTGCCAAGCGCATACGAGTACCTTCGGCATATCCACTAGCTCCAGCTGCGCGGATCGAGACTGCAGGGCAGATAAGTGGCTAGTGAACGTAAACGGCCGCCTGCATGAGGCAGAACGATGCATCAGAGATGCGACTGAGAGTGCGGCAAGCGGGTTACCGGGATTTCATGAGTTCTTTTCCTTCTGGAGTCGCGGTGGTGACATCGACGGACCAGCGGGGCCAGCCCTTTGGCTTCACGTGCTCGTCACTGTGCAGCGTCACTCTCGAGCCGCCTACGCTGCTGATCTGCGTGCGGAATGACAGCGGGACGCTCGCAGCCCTGCGCTCGAAAGGCGCCTTCGCTGTCAACCTGTTGCACGACCGCGGCCGTCGTGCCGCATCGGTGCTCGCGTCGGGACTGGCCGACCGCTTCGACCACGTCTGCTGGGAGGCGAGCGGCGCGCTGCAACTGCCGTACCTCGTGCAAGACGCGCATTCCGTGGCGGAATGCAGAATTACCAGCTCCACAACCGTGGGAGATCACACGGTGGTTTTTGGCGAGGTCAGCAATGTGACCTGCAGGCAAGACGTGCCGCTGCTGTACTGCTTCCGGAGATTTGAAACGTGGAACGCCACCGAATGAGACTCCCCCGGAGGCGATCCGGCTGGTCCAGCACGCTCTGTTGCGGCTTTCGGTGCGCTTTGACGCACGCGAACCGCCGTTGCGCACCAGTCCTGGTCGGCTGGTCAGGAGCTAAGTGTTCAATCGACGGGACAGCGGTTCCCCAGGAGCGCTTCCCCGACAAGCGAGTGTTCCGCCTGACGCCTGCCGGTGAGGAGCAGCTCGACGGATGGCTGGACGGCGCCGAGCTGGAAGCATACCAGTTCCGCCTGCCGTTCCTGCTCAAGGTCCTCTTCGGCCACCGCCAGTCACCCGATCGCACCGCCAGGCTGCTAGCGGATATCCGCGCCGACGCGCAGGCTCGCCAGGACGAGTACCGCTCGTTCCTGGCCGCCCTGCCGGCCGCCCCCTACGCTGCGTACGCTCGCTTGACTGTGCTGTACGGCCTGCGGGTGGCCGAGGCCACCGCGGGCTGGGCCGAGGAAGCCGGGGGCCTGCTCCCCGCTGAGCGGGTCAGCATCAACCCACGACGGGAGTCCCGGACCGCCCCGGCCATGTTCGCTCTGGCGCCCAAGTTACCCAGGGACGCCGGGGAAGCCCGGTGAGCGTGCCGGGGACGCTGCTGGCGAAGGGCCGCTGGAACGACGTCTATGACCTGGGCGATGGCCGGGTGCTGCGTCGCTTCCGCGACCCCGCCCGGTCCGCCGAGTTCGAAGCTGAGGTCATGCGGCACGCCCGAGCCCACGGCGTGCGCTTTCCTGAGGTGTTCTCGGCCCGGGGCACCGATCTGGTGATGAGCCGTGCTACGGGTCCGACCATGCTTTCCGAGCTCACCCGGCACCCGGCCAGCCTGGCCCGCAACGCCGCCACCCTCGCGACGCTGCACCAGGCCGTCCACGCCGTACCCCCGCTGCCAGCGCTAGAGGCTCCGTTCGGCCCTGGGGGCTCGCTCCTGCATCTCGACCTGCACCCCAACAACGTGATCCTCTCGCCCGACGGGCCTGTGCTGATCGACTGGGAAGGAGCCGTGCGCGGCCCGGCTGAGGCCGACCTGGCCCACACCTGGCTGCTGCTGCGGACATCGGCTATCCCCGGGCCGCCCCGCCAGCGCCTCGTCGGCCGGGTCGGCCAGGCTCTTTTTGCCCGCGTGTTTCTCGCTCAGGCAGGACCAGCCGCCGTCCGGCCGTGGCAGCCCGCAGTGGCCACCCGGCGCCTGGCCGACCCGAGCCTGCTTCCCGCCGAGGCGCTCCGCATCCACCGCCTTCTTGGCCGTCGCGTCGCGCCTCTGCCTGGCGGCGCGGTGGAGCAGTGATGTCCGTTTCCCGCCCGTCGGCTCTCCTCGACGCACGGCACTGGCAGCTCCTTTGGCTTTTGGGGCGGCCAGTTTCTTCGAGGGCTATGACTTCAACATCGTGATCGTGGCCCTGCCCCAGCTAAGGGCCAGCTACCACCTCTCGCAGGACACAGCTTCGCTGTGGGTGGCACTGCTCTACCTGGGGGCGCGGCCGGCCGTTCTGCTGGCCAGGAAAGCGGACCGGGCCGGGCGGCGTCACCTGCTGCTGGTCTCGATCTCCGGCTACACCCTCGCCACCTTCGCCACGGCCCTGGCACCGTCCATCGCTACCTTCACCACCTGCCAGGTGATCGCAAGGTTCTTCCTAGGCGTGGAGACGGTGCTGGTCTGGACGGTGATCGCCGAGGAGCTGCCGGCGGGGGCGCGCGGTTTCGGCTTCGGCTGGCTGGCGATGCTCTCCGCCGTGGGCAGCGGGTGGTCGGCCATCCTTTTACGGTACGATCCTGCACCCAAACGGAATCTCCTGGCGGGCGCTGTACCTGGCCGCGGTGCCGGTCCTCACGCTGGTCGCCTTGCTGCGCCGCCGCTTGCCCGAAAGCGGCCGGTTCCTCGCCGCCAGCGAGCACGGAAGGCTCGCGTCGCGCTGGTCGCAGATGCTGCGTCCAGCGCACCGAAGCCGGCTCGTGCTCATCTGCACCACCGCGGTGCTGGTCAATCTCACCGCCCAGGCCGCGGTGTTCGTCATCGACTTCATGCAGACTCAGCGCCACCTGTCGGCCACCGCCGCGAACTTGATTCTGGTCGGCGCAGGTGCCCTGGCTATACCTGTCCTGATCCTCGCGGGCTCGGCCAGCGACCGGTACGGGCGCAAGCCGGTCTGCTGCAGCTTCCTCGTGCACAGCGTGATCGGCCTGGTGTGCTTCTTCGTGCTGGCGCGAAGCCCGGCCGCGCTCTTCGGCGCCCTGGCGATCACCTATGCCGGCCAGTTCGGTGCCTGGCCAACAGGATCCGGCTTCGGCGCTGAACTCTTCCCCACCGCGCTGCGAGCTGTGGGCGGATCGGCAGGAGTGGTTTTCGCTGTGGTGGGGCAATCCGCGAGCTTCGTGCTGGCCGGCCTGCTGATCCAGGTCGACGGCCTGTCTCGCGCCGTCCTCGTGCTCGCACTCGGACCGCTGGCCGGCGCAGTTCTCATCGCCATTCGATTCCCCGAGACAGGCGGGCGCGAACTGGAAGCGATCGCCGCTGAACTCACCAGCCCAGATGCGACGTAGGCGCCTGGCGTCCCGACGCCGTCGGGCCGAAGCGGGTGGCGAGCAGTTGCATGGCGTGCAGACGGCGCCCGACCCAGGGGTCCAGGCACCGCCGTCCCGTTTTGGTCACCATCGGGGTGGCGCCGGCGAGGTCGGCGATGCGGGGTGGGCCCCGTCCGGTTCTCCGGCGGGCAGTTCCGCCCGCCGGGCTACGTATTAGCGAGCGGCTTCGCCGCGCGCATCAGCACCTACGCGAAAAGCAGCCTGCCGGTCGTCAGCCAGTAGTAGACCACGTAGGCCCCTGACGCCAGGAGCAGCACCGCGGCGGGCCCCGACACGAAACGTCCCACTCCGCGAGCACCCGCCAGGACCCTGAAGCTGACCAGGCCGGCGGCAAGCGACAGTGATCCGAGGACCGCCGCCATCCCGACCCCATACAGGGCGAACGCCACCAGAGCGTTCCACGGGCCTCCGGCGGCGACGGCGATGCCGAGGAGCGCGAGGAACAGCGGCAAAGCACAACCCAAAGAGGCGAGCCCGTATGCCAGGCCGAACGCGGCGTACCCGCGGATCCTCGCACGTCGCGCGGTCGGGCCTAGCTTGCTCGCCATCCGTTCGGGGGCGCTGGATCGGATGGCCCCACCCGCCAGGAACACCCCGCCGACGACGATGAGCAGGACCCCCACACCGAGCCCTACCCAGGGGAGCGAGCGCACGATGAACCACGAACCGAGGGAGAACACCGCCCCGACCGCACCGAATAGTGCCGTGAACGCCGCGGCGACCACCAGGCTCACGGCGAGCGAGCGCCTGGCACGTGCCGCGAGGCTCACGCCGGTTTTCTCGTCGTTCAGGTACAGACCGAGATAGGCGGGAAGGAGCGCGAAACCGCACGGGTTGAAAGCCGCTATGACGCCGAGCAGGAACGCGTACACCCACCACGCGCCGCTTCCCGCCCCGGTGGCGAGATCGCTGATCGCCGACGAGATGCGATCGACGAAAATGACAGGGGTGCCGCCGTCTGGGGAAGCGAGCAGCCCGGCGGTCACGGCGAGGGCGAGTATCAGCAGCGTCGAGAGCGTGGCAACGACGATACGTGTGCGAGAGGCGCGTGCGGCGCTCACCGGGGCGAGCGACCGTGTCATGACGCCTCAGCAGACGTGCCGTGCAGGAGCGGCCCGATCGCGTTCGCCAGCGCGGAGCTCTGACCGATGATCGTGCCACCAGAGCTGGCGAGCGGCCCGGGGATGCTCGTCCATTCGGCGTTTGGCCCGTAGAGGAAGAAGACGTCCCAGGCGGGGGCGGAACTCCGCTCTACGTGCTTTGCGAACCAGGCGCTCGTCGCTGCGGCGTCGTCCCAGTACTGGATTACCCGCGGGTCGGGCAGCACTTGCCCGGAAAGGTCGGCAGCCTGCTCGTTTCCCCCCAGGAAGGGAACCCATACGGCGTAGACACTAAGGTTCGCCGTCCGGTTCTTTTCCAGGACCTGCCTCTGCACCCAACTGGCGCCAGCGAGACACGTCGTTCAAGTGGGCGAGATGATCAGGATCAACCGGACCTTGCCCGAATCCTGGTTGAACCGGTCCTGGAGTTCCGACACGCTGCGAAGCTGGGTGACCTTCGAAGCGTGAGCGGCCGACCCACGGCCTCCATGCGATATGCACGCCGACGAAGCCAGGGCGAGCGCGAGGAGCATCGGAGCCAGGCGGGCGAGCCGTCCCCAGGCGCAACGTCGACTGGTCACATGAGCCTTCGCTTCCGGGATCACGACAGGGTTCCCTCGGCTCAGGCTACCCAACGGCCGCGCGGGTATCGCGCCGAGCAGGTACTCGTGCGTTCCGCAGCAGACGCGGATCACGGTCGGCAACGCCGCCGACCTCACCCGGCCGATGCGCCGCGCCGCTGGCCGGAGACGCCCGAAGTTGATCCCCAACGGCTGCGCTTCCTGGCGCGGCACCCGACGCCGCCGCGACCCGGTGGTGTCCGTTCTCTGGCCCAGCGAAATGCCCTGCGTGCATTGTCCAATCGGCTGGTCGGCGTCCTGCACGGCTGCGTGACCGGCACCGTCCACGACGGGGTAACCGCCTGGTCGCCTGGTCACGCTCAGCCGCGGGGTTTGGTCCGCAACCGGTTCGTCCTTTATGCCCCCGACAGCTTCGCGCACGTTGCTGCTGAGCGGCCCGGCCACCATCGGCGTCTTGCGCCACGTAGCTGCCCCACCGGTCGGCAGGCCTTCGATGATCATCAGCCCATAGCTATGTGCCAACTCGCCGTCCTCCCCGCCGGACCAGCTGCTGCCTGCCCGCCTGGCCACAGCCACTGCCACTGCCACTGCCACTGCTCGCGCGTAATGCCGGACCGCCACAATTCCTTCACCGGTGGCCGGGAAGGTCCCCGAATATTCGGACACATCTGCTGCGCACGGCCACCGGTTACCGCTGGCGTTCGGGCGAATCTGCGGGCGGCGCGTCCGGGCGTGCGGTATTAGCGGCTGATCCCGATCCACCCCAGCCCCACCGGATTCAACCAGCGGCACAGGGTCATTTTCGGCAGATGCAACATTGCCGCTACGCCCGCCGCCCGGAGCGACCGCACCGCGCCCAGCCCTGCCGGCCCCGGCCATCACCTGGTAGCCATTTGTAGCGGCTCGTGCCCGGGGGACGCGGCGACCGCTTCGGCGAGGTCGCTCCGCGTGAAGCTGGCCGCCTGCTCACCACTGCAGACCTTGGCGCTGCGCAGTGACCATGTCTTCTTGCGGCAGCCGAATACCAGCATGAGCGTTGTTTGGCCAATGCTGATACGTACGTCGGCGTTGCCGCCGTGCGCGCTGGTCCCGGGCGTGATTTTTGCTTGGCCCGCAAGTAGGCGGCGTAATAGCGCACGGTCGCCGGAACGTGCAGCAAGCGTCAGGCATGGGACTTCTCTAGTACTCCAGCCGTAGATCGTGATCTTAGATCTTCTGTCGGCGGTTAGTGCGTGGGCCTCCACCTGACGAGGTAATCGGGCCCGTCCAGGTGATACCGCGTTGTGCGATTGTTTGGCTGCCATCGCCACTCGGCGGCGAGCCGCCGTGCTCTGGGCGGTACAGCCCGGTGCGGGGCGAGTAGCGCTGTCAGTTGGTCGTAGCGCGCGTTGATTCCTCCGTGACCGGGGTGGCTGTCCACGGTGGCAGTGCCTGTTTCGTATCGGGTGTTCCAGTCGACGAAGATCGCCCACTGTTCGCGTTCCAGGGCCAGGGCAGTGCTGTTGGCAGGCCATACGAGGTATTCGCCGTCGGGCTCGTCAGGGCGGCCGTAGTCGTGGACGGCCTGAAAGTAGTGCGGGATGCCGTCGACGTCCGCCAGCCCGCTGCGGGGTCCGTCATACCAGTCCAGCTCGATGTGGACGTGCTCGAACCCGTTGTGTGCTTGGTGGCCGCCGGCGGCGGGCGTTGTCATGGGGGACACGTTATTGATGGCGGGCGGGCTTGCGTCAGGGGCCGTGGGTTGCTTGCAGCTGGTAATGGCAGGCTCGGGCGCGGTGCTGGTGGCGGCGGCGCCAGGCGGACCAGCGCAGCCGGTGCGGCAGGCCGTGTTCTGCTGGGGTGAGCAGGCGGGCGATCTCGTTGCGGGTCAGCAGAATCAGGTGTGGCGGGTCTGGGCTGCGGGCGCGTTCGAGGGCGGCGGCGATGGTGAGGCACGCGGCGGCGAGCATGGCCAGGGTGACCCACCGGTACCAGGAGGTCCAGCGGCGGACCTGATGTTCATCCAGGCCGGTCAGGCCCTTGCCGGCCTGGAAGTTCTCCTCGATCGTCCAGCGGAGCCCGGCGACGTTGACCAGGGTGACCAGGGTGACCGGCCGTGGGCTGTAGCAGCGGTAGAAGGCCAGTTCCCCGGTGCGCCGGTTGCGGCGAATCAGCAGCCAGCGGCAGCCCGGGCCGGGGTGGCTGATGGTGACCCAGGCCCAGTCATACCAGCGGTGTCCCTTGGCGCCTTGCCTGCCGATACCCGCTGCCAGGCCCGTTTGGGCAGGCGGGCGGCGAGTTCATCGGCGCGGGCGGTGCGTCCGGCCCCGGCGGGTATCTGGTGGTCGCACGCGACCGCCAGCACGTAGGCGATCCGCTGCTGTTCCAGCCAGGTGCGCAACGGCCCGTTGTCTCCGTAGACCTCGTCGCCGGCGATCCAGGCGAACGGCACTTTCGCGGTGACGGCCCGCTCAATCATCCGCCGTGCGAGCTGCGGCTTGGTCGCGAACGTCACGTCCGCGGGGATTCCAGCCGCCGCGCAGCGGGCCGGGTCACCGGTCCAGGACTTCGGCAGGTACAGCTCGCGGTCGATCAGCGCATGCCCGCGCGGCGCCACATACCCCAGGTAGACAGCGACCTGGGCGTTCTCGATCCGCCCGGCGGTGCCGGTGTACTGCCGCTGCACACCGGCGTGGCGGTGCCCTTCTTGACGTCTCCTGTCTCATCGGCCACCAGCACCGCGTCGCGGTCGCCGAGGTGCTCGATGACATAGCCGCGCACATCGTCGCGGACACCATCGGCGTCCCACTTCGCCCGCGCCAGCAGATGCTGCATCCATCCGGCGACGGGTCGCCGGCATGCTCGGCGATCACCCAGCAGTTCTTGCGCGGCAGCTCGGCCAGCAGCCCCAGCACGGACGCCCGCGCCCGGCGCCGGGCCTCCACCCGGCGGAAACGGCCGCCGATCCGGATCATCAGCTCATCAAGTATCCCCAGCCAGCGGCCAGGGTCTACGCTGTGGCCAACGGCCACCAGAAGATCATTACCAGTCGTCACAAACCGGGATGATCAGACGGTGGCCGTCCCGTCTCCAGCACCGACACGCCGATGATCACGATCTACGGCTGGAGTACTAGGTGAGCAGGCCGGTCTGCGGGGGAGTGCGCGGCGAGGGCGCCGGTTTGGCGGTGAATCTCGTGGGCGAGGAGCCAGTACGGGTCTACCTGTTCACGGTCGGTGTCATGGCCGGGACATGGCGGCCGTCCGCCGTCGCAGGCCAGCGAGCAGTCCGGGGGACGGCGGTGTTGGATCGCGTCACGGAACGCAGCCGCGATCGTGGCCGCGTGTGCCACCAGCAGGTCGATGGTGCTCCGCGCCGTCTTCCAATAACAGTCGTCAAGCGCAGTGCCGCAGCCCTTGCACCGGTGGTGTGTCTGGCCGCAGGGCTGGGCGCAGCTGTGGCGGTCGAACCGCGATGACTTGGCGCCGCACAGCTCGCAGGCCGTGGTTATGTCCGGTGTGCGGGTCTCGCTGAGACTCAGCGTGATCTCCTCGGTGAGCAGCCGGGCGAACAGTTCCGCGTTGTCATTGCGGAGCTGGGTGATGGCCATGTCGTAGGCGCACGGCCTGTTGAGCCCGCGTGCCCGCATCTGGGCGAATACTTCACGATAGGCGGCGGTGCGCAGGTCAGCCAGCCGCCGGTTGGCTTTCTGCCACGCCTTGCTGCGGATGGCGGGCGGGATGTCGGTGCCCGGCCCCACCCGTTCCAGGTCGTACAGCTCCAGGTACCGGTCGGGGTAGCGGTAGCGGAGCAGGGTGAAGGCCCGGCCGCGGGCCTGGTCGTGGGTCTGGGTACGCGGCCGGGCTTCGGCGTACAGCTCGCGGTAAGTGGCGCGATCTTCCCGTGCCAGCCGCCGCAGCGCCCGCTTGCGGGCGCTGGAGCTACGGTCACCGCTGTCGGTCATGCTTAACCGCTCACCCGCCTGCGGCGACCCGGCGGACCGCGGCCAGCTGACGTCGCTGGTCGGGTGACGCTCACGGCGGTGGTGTACCGGAGCCTGACGCGCCAGCCTTGCGCGGCCACGGGCGAACATGACCGATGCCCCCCGTGACGGCGAACACTGGGATCACAATGGCTGGGTGAGCTTTGCAGTGACAAGGACATCTGCCAGAGAACGGAAAGGGACCGACCATGGTCCAGCACCGCGGCATCCACGTGACCACGCCTAATGTTGCACGGATCTACGACTACTGGCTGGGCGGGAAGGACAACTTCGCCGCCGACCGCGACGCCGCCGAAAAGATCCTCACGCTCATCCCGGAGGCTCGTTTCGCAGCGCGGGCAAACCGGGCGTTTCTGGGCCGCGCCGTACAGTTCCTGGCCAGGGCCGGCATCCGCCAGTTTCTCGATATCGGCACGGGCCTGCCAACTCAGGCCAACGTGCACGAGGTCGCCCATCAGGTCAATCCCGGCGCCCGGGTGGTATACGTCGACAACGACCCGGTCGTTCTTGCGCACGCCCGGGCCCTGTTGAACGACACCGGCGCGACCGGCATCATCGAGGCGGATCTGCGCGACCCGCAGAAGATCTTGGAAGATCCTGGCCTGCGGACGCTGATCGATTTCGGCGAGCCTGTAGCCGTGCTGATGGTGGCCATTCTGCACTTCATCACCGAGGCCGAGGACCCGCTCGCCATCGTGTCCCGGTTTCGTGAGGTCATGGTGCCGGGGAGCTACCTGGCCCTGTCCCACGTCACCGCGGATCCAAGGCCGCACGCCGAAGCGGAGGTCACCGCGGTGTACCGCGAGGCGACCGCGCCCATGGTTCCGCGCAGCCACGCCCAGGTCGGGGCCTTCTTCGATGGGTTCGAGCTGGTGGAACCCGGGGTGGTTTACGCTCCGCAATGGCGGCCCGATGTGGGTAGTACCACGTTGGTGAAAGACGCGGAACGCTCATTCATGCTCGCCGGTGTCGGCCGCAAGGCATGATGCGCCACGAGGCGTGCGCCCGCTCTATTCGGGGCCGATCAACGCAAGGCATACATCGGTGATGTCGACCATGCCGACCAGACCGGCGTCGCCAACGACCGGCAGGTGCCGGAAACGGCCGGTTGTCATGATTTTGGCCGCGTCACGGACGTTTGTCGTGGTGTGGATGACGGTCGGGCGAGTGGTCATCAGGTCATGGATCCGGACACTGTTCACGTCCTTCCCATCCGCGACCGCGTGGGCAATGTCTGCCTCTGTGATGATGCCTATCGGCTGGCCGGTCTGCGCATCCAGGACCGTGAGAGCGGTCGCGCCCGCGTGCTTCATCAGGTAGGCGGCCGCGGCCACGTGGTCGTTCTGTTCTACCGTCGTCAGCGGTGGCCGCATTACGTCCGCGACGGTGGCCGGAGTCGATGATGGCTGCAGGGACTGGTGCGAAAGGGCCTCTGTCATGATCTGCTCCTCGGGAGATTCGATCACGCTGTTCAAAGAAGTGGCGGGCGCCGTGTGGCATTCACCGCCGGGGTTCGCTGCCCGCCGCTAGGGCCCCCCTTCTGTCGTGCGGCCGAGGTCGGCGGCGGCGCTGGCGTGGAGTTGCTGGAGCTGGCTGGGGGTTGGGCACCAGGTCGACTCGAAGCTGGTCATGTCCCAGCCGGCGAGGGGGGCACCGGCCTCGTCCGACTCGGTCCACGTGCCTGCGGACAGCGGCTGGTCTCGCAGTCCCTGGGGCTCTGGGGCGGTATAGGAGTAGTAGGCGGCGTCGCCGAGAGTATCGTCCCCGGGCCAGAATCCGAACGAGATGACCTCGTGCGTGTAGGCCTCCTGGGTGACGGGATCGGCGTCTATCGGGGCGCTGGGCCGCCCGGAGAACCGGGTCACCGCGAGGTCGAAGCTGTGCCAGAACAGGTGCACCGGGCTGGTCTTGCCGTTGAACCATCCGCTGAACTCCTCGAACACCGAGTCCGACCAGTCCAGGATCCGGCCAAAGCGTTCGATGGCCTCTCGATCCCACGACGCATGGGTCATGTCCTGGGCGAATGGCGTGGTCATCGGGACACCGAAGGGCTCCTCTTTGATGTCGACGTCGATGCCCAGGTCACCGAGCATCGCGTGGATGGCCGCATCGAATTCCGCGACCGGCAGCCCGCCGGCAAGCTCAAACGACTTCGTGCGGCCGTCGGCGGTCCGCACGATCAGGGCGTGACCGACGAAGTCGATCGTGATCTCGAACGTCGTGCCGCGATGATGCAGCCGCCGCGTCGCCAGGCCGCGGACATCGACATACAGGGCGACGTTCCACCAGTGGTTGCGCGGCGGGGTGGTGGCCAGC
>WNGE01002605.1_pt1 | contig 26524 bp, 24 predicted proteins | sample 5400651 | NCBI WGS metagenome assembly WNGE01 (sample SAMN13153370, study PRJNA577476) | soil metagenome | isolation source: 60 cm soil or saprolite under grassland replicate 2 | place: USA:California | collected 2016-06-15 | reverse complement strand
TGGCTTCGACCTTTTCCCGGCGGAAGGAATCCATCGTCCATTCCGGCGCCACGCCGCAGACTCGAAAGAGAAAGTTCTGCAGGATCTCCGAGCCGTGCTCGGTGTGCCGGACCTCCGGATGGAAGCAGACCGCGTAGAGACCGCGAGCCGCGTCCTCGAAGGCCGCGATCGGACTCTCCGGTGTGCGGCCCGTGACGGTGAAACCGGGAGGAGGCGACACGACCGTGTCCCCGTGGCTCATCCAGACAGTTTGCTCGGGCTCGAGGCCGGCGAAAAGCGAGGAGTCGCCGGAAAGGTTGGCGAGCGCCCGGCCGTACTCCCGCCCTTTCCCACCGGCCACCTCGCCGCCGGCCGCCCGCGCCATCCACTGCATTCCGTAACAGACACCCAGTACCGGCACGCCGAAGCCGAAGGGGTCCGCTGCGGGCTGCGGCGAGCCATCTTCGTACACGCTCTGCGGTCCCCCCGACAGGATGATCCCGGCGGGTTTCCATCTCCGGATCTCCTCGGATGTCGCGGAGGGGGGCAGCACGACCGAAAACACGCGCGCCTCCCGGATGCGGCGCGCGATCAATTGCGTGTACTGCGAACCGAAGTCCAGGACGACGACGCAATTGCCGCGCGCGGTCATGCCTCGCTCCGCTTGCGGGCGGCTGCCAGCGGACCCGCCAGGGCGGCCGCCGGCACCACGGCGGCCGCCGCCGCCAGAAAGGGCGCCAGCCCCACGAGGAGGGGAGCCACGAGCGCTCCCGGGGCGAGCCGGCCCGCCACGCGCTCCCCCTCGAAGACGACGAGCGCGCTCGCGGCCAGAAACAGCAACGCGAAAGTTGGACCGAACATCCGCCCGTATCCCGACCGCCGGCCGGTTTCGCGCGGACCGAAGAGAGCCCTCTCGGCCAGAACGACGCCGAGAATGAAGAGAAGCGAAACGGCGTAGGCCGGGAGGAAGAAAAGGAGTGACTGCTCGACGAACCGGACCTCGGGCGACGCGGTTGCGAACCTTCCTCTGGACCATTGCTCGAAGAACGGATAGCTGCCGAAGCCCGGATCGTTGTGGGCGTGGGTCAGGAGAAAGAGGAGGACTCCGAGGAGGAACGCGGACGGGAGGAGAAGGGCGGCCTGGCGCAGGAAGCTCACGTCCCTTTCGATTCTAACCGCATTCGCCGATGCTATCGTTTCGTTTCGTGACCCTGAACAAATCTACGAAGATCTGGATCGCTCTCTTCGCGGTCTCGGTCGCCGCGACCGCGACGCTGAAGTCCGTCAGGGGCGACCTCGGGTGCCTCGGTGTCCTGACCGCCGTCGCGGCCTTCGTCACGGCAATGGTCCTCCTGGCTTTCGGGATCGCCGCCGCTTTTCGCGCGATCGTCCGCGGGCTGACCCTGCGCCTGGCCTTCTCCTATTTCCTGATCGGCATCGTGCCGATTCCTCTCCTGGCGTTGCTCTTCTTCTGTCTCGCTTACCTGACCGCCAACCAGTTCATCGCGACCCGCGTCCGCCGCGAAGTCTCCGCCATCGCCGAGCAGGAGGTCACTCGCGGTGCTCTCCCCCGCGTCCGTGTCGAGGACGGCCGTATCGTCTCCTCAGAGGTCCCATGGCTGGCCGCGGGCAACAAGGCACCCTGGGCCTCCCACATCGATTCGCCCAAACCGGTCATCTCCGGCGAGGAGGTCTGGATCGCCGCGCCCGCGGCCGACGGCCTTGCCCTCCTCCATCTGACCGACCGATCGAAGCCCTGGCTACGGCAACTCGCCGATCGGACCGGCTACGCCGTTCGCGTGGAGGCCGGAAGCACGAGGACTCGCGGGAAGGAATTCAACTTCGAGACCGGCAGGGTGAGCCGCGCGGAAGGATTCGTCCGGCCGGCGGCGAGGCCCACTGGTGGAAAGGGTGTTCTCGACAGCGAATGGATCGGAGCGATCTACCTCGAATCCTCGGTGGCGGCAATCGGCCGGGGTGCGGAAGAGCGCAATGCGGTCCTCTACCTGGCGACCGCATCGCCACGGCTCCTGTTCACGCAGCTTTTCACTCAGGGCATCCCCCGGCTCGCCAACGTGTTCCGGGCGATCCTGATGGGCCTCTCGGTGACCCTCCTCTTCGTCTATCTCGTTGCGCTTGCGATCGCTTTCGCGCTGGTCGGATCGATCGCGCGCAACGTCAACCGCCTGACCCGCGCGAGCCAGGCCATCTCTCGCGGAGATTTCTCCGCGCGCGTGCAGTCCCGATCCCGCGACCAGATCGGGGACCTGGCCCGCTCCTTCGACGGAATGGCCGCTTCGATCGAGGGACTGATGATCCAGACCGCCGAGAAAGAGAGGCTGGAGGGGGAAATCGCGATCGCGCGAACGATCCAGCAGAAACTGCTTCCCCCGCCGCAAGCGGCGTTGCCCGGAATCTCCGTGCAGGCGGACTTCCAGCCGCTGGCCGAGCTCGGGGGCGACTACTACGACTACTTCACCATGCCCGACGGAAGGTCGGCCGTCGCCGTCGGAGACGTCTCGGGCCACGGACTGCCGACCGGACTTCTCGTCGCCATGGCCAAGGCGGGCCTCTCGACTCTCGTCGAATCGGGCCTCACCGGCGCGGAGCTTTTCACGCGCTTGAACGACCTGATCCACCGCTCGACGGACTCTCGCAACTACATGACCCTGGCGCTCTTTGCCTACGACCCCCCTTCCCGGCGCGCAGATCTGACCAACGCCGGGCAGCTCGCGCCCTACAGGCTCTCGGCCGAGGGACTCGAAAGCCTTTCCCTCCCCTCATTCCCGCTGGGCCTCTCGGAGCGATCCGACTTTCCGACACAGGTTTTCTCCTTCACGCCGGGCGACCGTCTCCTCTTCGTAACTGACGGATTCGTCGAGGCGGCCAGCCCGGAGGGGGAACCCTTCGGTTTCGAGCGGCTGGAAGAGCTCCTTCGCGCCGAGGCCTCCGCGGATCCGAAGCGTCTCAAGGATGCGATCCTCGCCGCCGTGTCGGCGTACACGCGCGGCGCGCCTCCGGCCGACGATCGGACCCTCGTGATTCTGACACTCCAGTGAAGAAAGAGGTTCTTCGAGACCCGGCGAAGGACAGGTTTGTCAGCCGGTGGCGAGGGCGCACTCCTGCGCCCTCGTAGCTATGAATTCGGCGCCGAACTTCGGCGCGCCGAATTCATCGCCAGTGCCCTTCGACCCAGAACCAGCCGTCGCGGTGGTGCCTCCACTCTCCCTGTACCCAGACGGCGCCGGCGTGGGGGCGCCGCTCCCAGTGGCCCGGGACCCAGACGTAACGGTCCCCGTCCCACCGGTGGTATCCGCGGATCCAGACGAGCTCCGGCCCCGGAGCCACACCTTCGACCTCGACTACGGGAACCGGAGGCGCCACGCGGACGTAGACGCCGCCCCGCGCAGGACGCACGACGCACGAGACCGTCAGGAAAAGCGCCGCGAGCGCGGTCCCGATCAGAACGAAAAGACGATTCCGCATTTCGACATCACTCTCCTCTCACTCTGACATCAACGCCAGCGGCCCTCGATCCAGTAGTAGCCTCGACGGTGCCTGGCCCATTGGCCGGGCACCCAGTGAGCGCGCGCCCGGGGCCTTAGGGCCCAATGGCCTGGGACCCAGACGTGCGCCGTGCCGTCCCAGCGGTGGTAGCCGGGGATCCAGACGTGACGCCGGCTCGGGGCGACGCCGACCACCTCCGCGGGAGGCGGCGGAGGCGGCACGGGCACGTAGACACGGACCTTGACGTCCGCGATCACCGGGTCGGGCACCGCGACCAGACCGACCAGAACCAGACCAGCGAGGAGAATGGCAAGACCGCCTCCGCTTTTTCGAGTCATTTTTCCCTCCATTCTTCGACGACGAGACACTGCGCCGGGTTACCGGCTCTCCGCGCCCCGGCGTTCGGCAGCCGCTAGAGCTCGCCCGAGACGACCCGCCGCAGGGTCTCGCCATCGATGTTGCCTCCGGAGGGAATGATTCCGACCTTCTTTCCAGAAAGCTCCTCGCGCAACTTGATCAGGCCGGCGAGACCGGCCGCTCCCGCTCCCTCCACGAGGTTGTGGGTTGCCCTGAGCAGGAGACGCACGGCTTGCGCCATCTCACCCTCTGATACCAGCACAAATCCTGCCAGCCCGGCCTTGAGCGCCGGAAAAGTCATCTCGGAAGCGTTTCGCGTGGCCAGGCCGTCCGCGAAAGTGTTCGCCGATGATCCCGCGATGGGATGCCCCGCGTGCCAGGAGTCGTGCGTCGCGGAGGCCCGCTCCGCCTGGACCGCGTAGACGGGCATCCCCGGCCGGGCGGCTCGCGTCACCGTCAGCGCGCCGACTGCCTGGGACCCGCCGCCGACGCTGATGACCATGGCGTCTAAGTCCGGCTGTTCCTGGAGGATCTCCAGGGTCAGGGTCGCCGCCCCCGCGATCACCCGGGGATCGTTGGTCGAATGCACCATCGTGAATCCGTGCTCCCGAACAAACCGCTGCGCGACTTCGAGCGACTCGTCATAGTCTCTGCCTTCCTCGACGAGCTTCGCTCCGAGGCCGCGCATCCCTTCGTTCTTCTCCGGGTTGTTGCCGTAAGGCACGCAGATCGTCACTTCGATTCCGAGTAGCGAGCCCGCCCACGCGACGCCGAGCCCGTGGTTGCCGCGGGTGGCGGCGACGACGCCGCGCTTTCTGGAATCCTCCGGCATCGCGCTCATCATCGACAGGGCGTTGCGGACCTTGAAGGAATTCGTCGGGTTGTGGTTTTCGTGCTTCACCCAGACGGCAACGCCGGCGCCCACTGCGGCGTCGAGCGCGGCGTAGCGGCGCAAGGGGGTCGGCGGCAGATGCGCGCGGATGCGCAGGCGCGCTTCGAGGACATCTTGGAGGCAGATCGGCCAGACGCTCGCCGGAGAATCGGGAGGCTTCGGGGCTTCCATCTCCCGTGACAATATAGCCTCGCCGTCTGGAAACGGGGTGGCGATGCCACGCAGAAAGAAAGCGAAGGAGGCTTCGAGAGGGCTCGCGGCGGCCGAGATTGCCGGAGGTTCTCCTCCTGCGCCCATCGCGGAGTTGCGCAAGCAGATCGAAGAAGACGGAGGATCGGTCCTCTCGGCCTTTCGCGACCCGCTCGGCGGCCGCTGGCAGCTTCTCGCCGCTCTTCCTGTCGACCGCGTCGCACCCACTCCCTTCCAGCGCGACCTGTCCCAAGCGCACGTCAAGCGCTTGATCAACGTGATCGACGGCCTCGGCCGCTTCCTCGACCCGATCATCGCCGTCCGCGGCAAGGACGGAGGCTACTGGACTCCCAACGGACACCACCGGCTCTCCGCGATGCGCAAGCTCGGCGCCCGGTCCATCGTGGCGCTCGTCCTGCCCGAGTCGGAGATCGCCTACAAGATCCTCGCGCTCAACACCGAGAAGGCGCACAACCTGCGCGAAAGGGCGCTCGAGGTCGTCCGCATGGCGCGCGACCTCGCGGACGAGGCGCCGCTGCCGGAGAGAGACTATGCGCTCGAATTCGAGGAACCGGCGCTCCTGACGCTCGGCGTCTGTTACGAAAAGAACGGGCGCTTTCCCGGAGGGGCATACCACCCCGTCTTGAAGCGTGTGGACGAGTTCTTTGAGGAGAAGCTGCCCAGAGCGCTCGAAAAGCGAGAAAAGCGTGCCGCGCTCGTCGCGCAGCTCGAGGAAGCCGTGGCTGCCGCCATCAAGGGCCTTCAGGAAAAGGGGTTCCGGAGCCCGTACCTGCGGGCGTTCGTCGTGGCCCGCATCAATCCGCTCCGTTTCCAACGGGGAGCGAAGACGGACTTCGAACCGACCATGGAAAAAATGCTCGCCTCAGCGAAAAAGTTCAAGCCCGAGTCGGTCAAGGCCGATCAGCTCGCCCGCGCGTCCGGCCCGCCGGAGGAATAAGGGAGGGAAGTCTGTCATGAGACAGGGAACGCGGTCTCGGATTCTCGTTGCTGTGCTGTTCGGCGCCCTGGCCGTCCTCGCGGGAGTGGCCGCAAACGGGTCGAAACCCGGACTGGATCTCTCGAAGGCCCGCGTCGTGGACCTGACGCACGCCTTCGACGAGAAGACGATCTACTGGCCCAACTCTCCCTCCACCTTCAAGCTCACGAAACTCGCCGACGGAGCCACAGAAGGCGGCTATTACTACCGCATGAACTCCTTTTGCGCGCCCGAACACGGCGGCACGCACCTGGACGCCCCGTCGCATTTCGCGAAGGACGGCTGGACGGCAGACCAGATCCCGCTGGCGAAGCTCATCGCGCCTGGAGTCGTCCTCGACGTATCCAAGCAAGCCTCCGCTGATCCCGACTACCGGCTGACCGCCGCGGACGTCCGCGCCTTCGAGAAAGCCCACGGCGCCATTCCCGCCGGCGCGATCGTTCTCCTGCGCACCGGCTGGGCCTCGCGCTGGCCCGATCGGAAGCGCTATCTGGGCGATGACACTCCCGGAGAGACGTCGCACCTGCACTTTCCGTCGTATGGAAAGGAGTCCGCAGAGTTGCTGGTCAAGGAGCGACATGTCGCCGCGCTGGGCCTCGACACCGCGTCGATCGACTACGGCCCCTCGAAGGACTTTATCGTCCACCAGATCGCCAACGGTGCCAATGTCCCGGGAATGGAGAACCTCGCCAACCTCGAGCAGGTTCCCGAGACCGGCGCCTGGATCGTGGGCCTCCCGATGAAAATCGCCGGCGGCTCCGGAGGCCCTCTGCGGATCGTCGCCCTGATTCCTTGAGGTTCAGCCGGCGGTGTCCGAGTAGAGTCGTTCCGCAGAGACCCGGTCGCGGCGCGAGGAGTCTCCTGAGTAACCGGAGGGAGGAGCCTCGCGCCGCGGGAGCGGGAGCGTTTGCGCGGGGTCAGGCGAGCGATCGAGGCCGCATCCGGCCGAGTCGCTCGCCGGTGCGCCGAGAGGCGCAGAACTCGCGCAAACGCGGAGCGACGGTTACGGCGCCGACGGCGCGGCGCGAACCGAAGACGGCGAGGCGGCGACGGCGGCCGCGAGGGCGGGAGTCCACCAGGAGAGGATCCGTTTGACGTAACCGACGGTCTCGCGGTACGGCGGGATGCCGCCGTAGGTCTCGACGGCGTTCTCTCCGGCGTTGTAGGCCGCAAGCACGAGGTCCGGGCGGTGATCGAAGCGATCGAGAAGCTCTTTCAGGTACCGGACACCGGCGCGCACGTTGGCGATGGGATCGAAGGGGTGCGCGAGAGAGAGGCGGTTCGCGGTCGCGGGCATGAGCTGCATGAGTCCCCGCGCTCCCTTGCGCGACACGGCTCGCGGCTGGTAGTTGGATTCGGCGCGGATGAGCGCTGAGACAAGCGAGGCGTCGACGCCGTAACGTTTGGCCTCCGCCGCGATGACCTTGTCGTAGGGGGTGTTGAAGAGCGGCTTGCGGTCCTCGCGGTAGGAAAGATCGTAGGCAACGGGCTCTCCGCTGCCGGAGACCTGGACCGTGACGTCGGGGAGGGCGACTTCGTCGTCCACGATGCGCTCGACTCGGGAAAGATCCACGAGGTAGCTGCCTCCCCCCGGCAGACGGATCTCCAGCTCCTCCCCCACGACGCGGTAGGAGGCGGCCTTGACGACGCGACCCTCCTGGAAAATCACCAGCTCGGCCAGCGCCGCCGGCGCGGCTGCCGCGAACACAAGAACAGCGATCAATACCAGGCGGCCCATGTTTGCCTGGGGAACTTCGTCCCGGAGGCGGGTATTCCCGCGAGCTCTCACGTCGTCATTTTGCCACGTTTGCGGCGAGCCCGGGGATGGAACTCGTCGTAGACGCGCCGCAGGCGTGAGCGGGAGACCTGCGTGTAGACCTGTGTCGTCGAGATGTCCGCGTGCCCGAGCATCATCTGGAGGGCGCGGAGGTCCGCCCCATGCTCCAGCAGGTGGGTCGCGAAACTGTGCCGCAGCCGGTGGGGCGTCAGGCGCGAACGGATGCCGGCCAGGCGCCCGTACCCCTCGATCAACTGCCAGAAGCGCTGCCGCGTCATGGCGCTTCCGCGGGGCGTCAGGAAAAGAGAGGAGGACCCCTTTCGGTCGAGGCGGGGCCGCACCTGCGAGAGGTACAGGGACAGCCACTTGCCCGCCGACTTGCCGAAAGGCACCAGCCGCTCGCGCCCGCCCTTGCCGGTCACCCGGAGAATGCCGTCGGACAGATCCACGCGGTCGCGCGCCAGCGAAACGATTTCGGAAACGCGCAGTCCCGAGGCATAGACCAGCTCGAGCATCGCCCGGTCGCGCACCCCGAGCGGCCGCCCGCAGTCCGGCGCTTCGAGCAATGCCTCGACCTCCTCCTCGCTCAAAGTCTTCGGCAGGGAGAGGCCGGTCTTGGGATTGACGAGGTCGGCCGTCGGGTCCTGCTCAAAACCCAGATACGCGCCCGCAAATCCATAGAAGCCTCTGACAGCCGACAACGAGCGGGCCGCGGAACGCGCCGAAAGGCCGCGGGACTTCAGTTCTTTCAAGTATCGGGAAAGATCCTCGCGCCGCGCTCGGGACGCGGAAAGCCTGGACCTCTCGAGCCATTGCCCGAAGGCTTCCAGGTCGCCGCGGTAGGCCATCAGGCTCGCCGGAGACAGTCCTCTTTCGACCGCGAGGTGATCCAGATAAGTCGGCAGATGCCGCTCCAGGAAGTCCCCGCTACCTTGGACCTTGGACTTTGGACCTTGGACTCTTTTCACCGCGCCGCGGCGGCGGAGGAGAAGCTCGAGACGATGCTCAGAATCTCCTCGTTCGAGAGCACCCGGTCGCTCTCCTTCGCCCGGAGGAAAATGGCCTCCTGAAGCTCCGGCCTCGGCTCGATGCCGTGGTTCTCCAGCCAGCAATGCACATTGGAGAGGCCGCTCATCGGACCGACCTCGATGACTTGCTTGCGCCCGATCATGCTGGCGGGAACGCCCGAGTAAACCCGGTCGGCCAGCCAGTCGTCCCCTTTCTTACGGGCCTTGATGATCGCGGCCGCGTGGACGCCGGTGCCGGTGCGGAAGGCATCTCGCCCGACGACGGGATAGTTGTCGGGGATGCGGACACCGGTCGCCTTGGAAACCGCCGCGCAATAGTCGTTCAAGCGCGTCAGGTCACGGTCGATCCATCCCAGAAGCTGCAGGTTGACGAGCAACTGGTCCATCGGCGTGTTGCCGACCCGCTCCCCGATCCCGAGCGCGCAGCCATGGACCCGGTGGGCGCCCGCCTCCAGTGCCCAGATGGCGTTGGTGACTCCGAGACCCCGGTCCTGGTGCCCGTGCCAGTCCACCTTGACCTCCGGGTTGATCTCTCGGACGAGGTCCGAGACGAAGCGGATCAGGTTCTGAACGCCGTTGGGCGTGGCGTGTCCGACGGTGTCGCAGACGCAGACGCGGCCGGCTCCCGCCCGAATGGCGGTTGTATACATCTGCCGGATGTGGTCCGGCTGGGCGCGGATCGTGTCCTCGGTCACGTACATGACGGGAAGGCCTTCGCGCACGGCCAGCGACACGGCTTCTTCCGTCATGCGCAGCATGCGGCCGAGGTTCCAGTCCTCGGCGTATTGCCGGATCGGCGAAGAGCCGATGAAGCAGGCCACCTCGATCGGGATCCCGACCTTCTGCGAAATTTCGATGATCGGGACAATGTCGGCCGCGACAGTCCGCGCCGCGCAGTTGGGTCGCAGCTTCATCCGGGCATCCACGATCTCGCGCGCCAGGCGCGTGACCGTTCGCACGACGTGCGGCCCCGCTCCCGGCAGACCGATGTCCGCGGAATCGATGCCGAGAGCCTCGATCAGATGGAGGATCTCGAGTTTCTGCTCGACCGGAGGGCTCTTGACCGAGGGGGACTGCAGGCCATCGCGGAGCGTCTCGTCGTCCAGCTCGACTTTCCCACGGGCCGGGGAAACCGCCCCTCCGGCTCGGTTCCAGTCGTAGATCAGGTCGGATTCCGGCGGATGCACGGTCAGCTCTTTTCCGTAATCAGTCTATTCCTCGCCGCGGGAGAGTTCAACGGTTAGGGTGCTCGCCGTCCGTTGTCGTCGCGGGTGATATCGGAGTTGAACCGAGAACCCGATATCGGCCCGGTCGCCGAGCCTGGAGATGTACAGCGGCTACGACACGAGGAGCCCGCTGCAAAGGCGTGATGCGCGTGGTCTCCTTCGTCACCCCGCCGCGTCTGAGCCGCCGCATCCTGGAACACCTCGCTGGGGGCGCGCTACACAGGAGCGCGCCCCACCTGCGGCACCCGGCGGTGTCCCTGTCATCCCCTGATCCCTGTCCAGCGGCCGCGAAGCCACGCGCCCGCCCAGGCTCGAGGTCCGTCCCCATCGCGATCCGCCAATCACTCGTCTCACGATCCCCGAGGAACATCGACAGACCGGCCTTAAGCGTACCGTGAGCTTCAAACTGCCGGTCGCGCCCCCGCAGTGCCACCCACAGCCCCCTCCACCCCTCGGCCACGCGTCACCCGGTTTGGCGCACAGTGGGTCTGGGGCCGCTCCACGCGCCGATACGAAGAGCCCTACTTCTCCGCCGGCTACCGTTTTTGACGTTTTTCGCTCTCGTCGAGCAGCGTAGATCTATTTCTGGAAGGCGTAAGAGACTTTAAGGAAGAACTGGCGGTCCGCGCGCGCGAGCTGTCCGGATTCCTCGAGGGTTCGGTTGTCTCCGTAGCCCAGGAACACAACCGACTGCCAGTTGAGCTTGTAGGAGAAGAGCGCCGAGCCCTGAAAACTGCCGCTGCGCCGGCCGACGGAGAACGTGTAGAGCGTCGGATCCCGGCGCGTCTCGACATATTGCCCGATCGCTCGCAGAAACGCGCGGGCGGAGAAAGTATATGTGGCCTTGAGCCTCGCGACGGAAGCGGTGAAGAGCCTTCCCTGGCTTCCGTTCTCGGACGTCACGTCCAGCCACTGCCGATCGCCGTTGAACTGCAGCGCCAGATGCTCGGTGGGCCGCGACGTGGCCTGAAGGCTCACCTGCCCACCGCGACCCTCCCGGGCGTTGGCGAAGTCGATCTGTCCGCCCAGAAAGCCGCTGACGGAAACGCGGGGAAAGAGCGCCGAGGGGCTGACGGAGAGAAAATATGCCAGCTGTTTTCGTTCAAGGAGCCTGTTTCCCACGCGCACCGCGTCGAAGTTGTAGTCGAGCTCGCCCGAGGAGTTCAGCTTCCCTTGGAACTGCACGGCCGGGAAGACGCGACGGTTCAACGTCCGGTTCTCGCGATCGAAGAATCCGTTGACCACTGCGGCCGTGTCGATGCGCGAAAAGAAAAAGTCTGTCGGCCAGAAGGTATAGCCCAGGTAGTTTCTGCCCTGACGGAAGCCGACTTGCGGTAGGAAACCGTCGTCCGCGCGAAAGGCGTCGCCGATGTCCTGATACGTCGTGCGCCAGGTCCACGTGCGCGTTGAGTGGAGCCAGGAGAGAGATCCTGCGCCGGTCGAGAATTCCCGGCCGGTCCATTCGGAAGAGAGATCCGGGCGATTGGGCGTCTTCGTGAAGCTGAAGAGGAATTGTCCGGTGACCTGATCTTTCTCGCTCGGGCGCCACTGGAAATCGGGACCCAGCACGCGGTTGAAGCTTCCCCCCTCGTTTTCGCGATCCGTGAGAAGCAGACCCGCGAAGGAGCGGCCGAAGTCGCGGCGGAGCCTTCCGATCGCTGCGATCGAGGAAAAGTCTTGCGCGGCGAAATCGGAGGATTGCGGTCCGGGCACGATGACGCTTCCTCTGCCGCGGTCCTGCGTAACGAGCAACGTGTAGGCCGTGGCTCCGACCTTACCGGTCGCCCGCGCGCCCCAGCGCGGCGAGGTGACCGTGCGGGTGTAGACGGCCTGGATGGGCGTGTCGAAAAGATCGACTCCTTCCAGAAAGAAAGGGCGCTTCTCCGGAAAGAAGAGGGCGAATCGTTCGTTGACCGAGATCTGGGCGACGTCGGATTCGATTTGGGAAAAGTCGGGATTCACTGTCGCGTCGATCGCCGTGTCGGCGTTGGGCGTCCACTTCAGGTCCACTCCTCCGTCGCCCCGAAGGGGTTTGTTGTGGAACTCCGTCCCAGGCCCGTTGCGAGCCTCCCCGATTTCTTTGAGCGTGGCATAGGGCGCGACCACGAGATGGCCGCCGGGTGGAAGCCCCGTGATGCCTGTCAGCTCCATTTCGCGGCAGATGAAGCAGTTGGCACCGCGAGGCAGCACGACATTGAACATCTGGTAACGGAAATCGCGCGGGTAGTTGCGGTAGAGCATCACGCCCCACGTCTGGGGATCCCCCTTTCCGTAGCGCAGCGAAGAGAGCGGAATGCGGATCTCGACCTGCCAGCTGTCTTTCTCGATCTTGCCCGCGGAGTCCCAGAAGAAATCGGGTGAGGGATCCTCATTGCCCGTCGCGTCGTTCACGACGAAGTCGTCCTGAATCCCGCGAGGGTTGACGAAGAACTCGATGGCGGAGCGCCGGTCATTGCGCGCGTCGAGAATCACGCCCACGAAGTCCTGGTCCGCGAAGACGTTGTCGCGGTCCACGAAAGGCGCCCGCAGCTTGGAAATATCGGGATCCTCACAGCGGAACGCCGCGTAGAAGAACTTCTCGTCATAGCCCAGCCAGACTGTGGTCGGAACCGGAGGGGGTCCGTTGTCCGTGACGTTGGACTCATAAAACGTCGTGACCATGGCGGCCTGCTGCCAGCCCAGATCGCCGAGGTCGCCGTCGATTTGGATGGGCGCCGTAATGCGAGGAAGCGCCAGGGAGGGGTGGGAATCCTCGGCCGGCAGCGCGGGTAGCCCAGCCGCGGTCACAAACAGGATCCCGGAGAGAATTCGTTTTCGCACGCGAACTCCTACGAGCGGGGCAACGAAAGGTTTCGTAGACTCCTCCTCCTCCCCCGGGAGCTGCTCTTGAGACGCCGGCGGAACCGGAAACGTTGGAGCGTCTGTCCCTGGAAGGCGTAGCACGCCCCCGTCACCCGCAGCGGCATTACAGCATCGGGCGCTCGGCGGACTCCGTGCCCATCTTGATCGCCTTGAACGCCCGGGCCGTCCTGGTCTCGCCCGAAGGGGAGCGAACAGTCGCCGTCGAAGACCTCTACCGTAACGACGGCATCGCGTGCCTGACCAAGCGCCCGGAGCAACTCCTGACGGAGATCCGGCTTGGCAAGCCGGGCGGTTGGCGGGTGAGCTACAAGAAGCTGCGCCGCGGAGCCTTTCGCTTCCCGGTCCTGTCCGTCGGCGCGGCAGTAAGGCGGGAGGGGATCTCGTGGCGCAAGCGCGTTTAGTCCTCGGAGGAGTGACCTCGGCCCCGATTCGCCACGCCCGAAGCTGCGGTCCATTGACGGTTCCCTTCGCGAGCAACTGACCGGCCGCGACTACTTCGGGCACCAGAGCAGGCCTTGCGGGGGACCCCGGCGGGCCCCCGCTCCTTCTCTTCAGTAGCCTGCCACTCCCTCCACTTCTGCACGTACTGCCGCCCGCCGGCGAGGTAGGTGTCGTTGTGCGTGGCGTCGGGGATCACGTAGAAGTCCTTGGGCGGCGCCGCCAACTCGAAGAGCCGGCGGGCATGGCCGGGCGGCACGACGTCGTCTGTCTCAGCGGCCACGATCAGACTTGGGGACGGTCACCTGATGGATCTTCGCCTCGTTGTCGAACCGCGTAGAGGTCCGCAGAGGGGTGATTGGAGGGGGGAGGGCAGTGGAAAGCGTGACGTGGGCGGTCGCTCTTGATCAGTCTATTCCTCGCCGCGGAAGAGATCAACGGTCTGGGCGCTCGTCGTCCTTTGTCGTCGCGGGCGATATCGGAGTTGAACCGAGAACCCGATGTCGGCCCGATCGCCGAGCGCAGACATGTGCTCCGTCACGGTCGCCCGGGCGGCGAGCCTGCGCGACAGGCGTCGCTCGAGTCCGAGCGTGACCTCCATTCCGGCCCTGGAAACCGCGCCCAGACCCGCCTTGCGAAACGGGCTCTGCTCGTACGTCACGGAGGCACCCATCCGTGTCGCGGAGCTCAACCGATACGCGGCGCCGACGAAGAGCCTTCCAACGGAGGCCGGAGAGATTCCAAGGGGAGCTTCCCAGCTTCCCAGATAGACGATGCCGGCTTCCCCTTGGAGAAGCCACCGCTTTCCGGGACGAGCCACGAAGAGGCGCAGACCTCCATCCCAGCTCCCCGAGCCGTTGTAATCGCGGGAGGAGCCCGTCGGCGCCTTGAGAGCCAGGTCGAGCCCGTAACTCGTGCCGCCCCGGAATGCCAAAGGACGCCATGAAAAAGTCGCGGAAACATCGCCGACTCCGGCGCGCGGCCCTCGCCCGTCGAACGTCATGGGCCCGTTGGAGGGCTGGAACATCAGAACGAAACTGCCGTTGGGAAACTCGGTCCGTCCCACCTGGCCCAGACCGAATGCCCTGTGAAAAGATGCAATGAAACGGTCGAGCGTGAAGGCGTCGTGAGAGACGTAAGGGATCTCGACGGTCAGGGAGAGACCCCGAGCGAGACCGACGCGGCCTTCGAGAGAGGTCCGGAGGACTTCTCCATCCACGAACCAAACTGTCTCCTGCGGAAAGCTCTGATGGATCCTGTCGGCCTCGTCGGACCCGAAGGGAGTCCCGGGAGGTCCCACGTTCTCGTGAACCTTGGGAGCGTGCCAGCTGTGCGAAAACGTATTCGCGTAGGCCGTCGCGAGTGTCCATTCCGATTCCCCGCGTTCCATCGAGCGAGTGTCGGCGGGCCCGAAGAAAAAAAAGGGGACGTGCAGGACGTAGAGACTTCTCTGGCCGAATCCGGGACCCCAAGCGGGCTCCTCTCCGGCCTGAGCCGCCAGTGGACACGGAGCGCAGACCAGACAAAGGGGCACCAGGATCGCGAGAAGAACGGAGTTGTGTTTCAGATGAGCTAGCGGCCGGTGAATCGGGCGGGACGCTTCTCCAGGAAGCCGTTCATCCCTTCCTTCATGTCTTCCGTCGAGGCGCAGAGGCCGAAAAGAGTGGCCTCGTAGGAGAGGGCTTCGGGCAGGGGCATCTCGATTCCGCGGCGGATCGCCTCCAGCGCGTAACGGCATGCGATCGGCCCGTTCTTCGCGATCGCCCGGGCCAGGTCCATCGCCGCAGCGAGTGCCTGCCCGGGAGCGACGACGCGGTTGACCAGGCCGAGTCTTCCCGCCTCGGCCGCGGTCAACCCTTTCTCCGCCGTCAGGATGAGCTCCGCCGCCTTCGCCTTGCCGAGCAGGCGCGCCAGGCGCTGCGTCCCACCGTATCCGGGAAGGATCCCGAGGGACGTCTCCGGAAGACCCATCTTCGCGTTCTCGGAGGCGACCCGCATCGTGCAGGCAAGCGCCAGCTCCAGCCCTCCCCCGTAGGCGTATCCGTTGATTGCCGCGATCGAAGGGATCGGCAGGTTCTCCAGCCGGTCGAGCACAGCCTGGCCGCGCCGGGCCTGCTCGCGGCCGCCGAGCGGCGTCAGCCTGGCGAGTTCGTTGATGTCCGCTCCCGCGATGAAGGCCTTGTCGCCGCCCCCCGTGACGATCAGGCAACGAAGCGAAGAGTCGGCCTGCGCCTCGGCGAGGCGCGCGTCGAGGATCTCCAGGACTGCCGCGTTCAACGCGTTCAGTTTCTCGGGCCGGTCCACCGTCAGCGTGCGGATGCCCTCCAGGGTTTCGACCCGGATGTTCTCGGCCGTCATTTCCCTTCGCTCCCGTATTCGTAGAACCCGCGGCCGGACTTCTTTCCGAACCGGCCGGCAAGCACCATGCGCTTCAAGAGAGGCGGCGGCGCGAAGCGCTTCTCCCGATACTCGTTGAACATGATCTCGGCGATAGCGTACGTCGTGTCGAGGCCGACGAAATCGAGCAGGCGCAGGGGGCCCATCGGATGCCCGCATCCGAGCTCCATCGCGCGATCGATGTCTTCCTTCGTCCCCACCCCCTCTTCCAGCGCCCGCACGGCGTCGAGCAGGTACGGAACGAGCAGGCGGTTGACGACGAACCCCGAGTTGTCATTGGCGCGGATCGGCTCCTTGCCAAGCGACCTGGCGAAGTCGAAGACGGTCTTCTCCGTCTCCTCCGAGGTCGCGATTGTCCGCACGACTTCGACCAGCTTCATCACCGGCACGGGATTGAAGAAGTGGAGTCCCGCGAATCGGTCCGGACGGCTCGTCGCGGCCGACATCTCCGTGATCGTCAGCGAGGAGGTATTGGAGCAGAAGATCGCCGCCGGCTTGCAGCCGGCATCGAGAGCTCGAAACGTCTCCTTCTTCGCGTCCAGGTTCTCGACGATCGCCTCGATCAGGATGTCGCAGTCGGCTAGCTCCTCAAGACTCGTTGTCGTCGAGAGCCGAGCCCGGGCGGCGTCCCGGTCCGCGGCGGCGAGCTTCCCTCTTTCGACGGCCCTGGCCAGCGAGTTCTCGACGCGCGAAAGCCCCTTGCGCGCAAGCTCTTCGGAAACCTCTCGGACGAGCGTGCGGTATCCGGCCTTCGCGGCGACCTCTGCGATTCCCGAGCCCATCAGGCCCGCGCCGAGCACGCCGACTCTCGCGATCTTCATCGTTTCTCCGTTTTTCGGTGCCCCCAGCCTGGAAGCGACCGGCGGCCGAGAGCTAGTTCAAGGACTCCACGACGACGGCGATGCCCTGACCGCCGCCGATGCAGGCGCCGGCAACGCCGTAACGCAATCCCCTGCGTCGCAGTTCCTTCAGAAGCGTCAGCGTGCACCGCGTGCCGGTCGCGGCCAGCGGATGTCCGAGAGCGATCGCGCCCCCGTTGACGTTCAGTTTTTCCAGGTCGAGACCGAGCTCCCGGACGACGCCCAGGATCTGGCCCGCGAAGGCCTCGTTGATCTCCCAGAGGTCGATGTCTCCCATCGTGAGGCCGGCGCTGGCCAGGGCGGCGCGTGCGGCGGGAGCGGGGCCCAGTCCCATCAACTCGGGCTCACACCCCACGACGGCCGACGCCACCAGGCGTCCCAGAGGCTTCTTCCCCTTCGCGCGCGCGTTGGCCGCCGAGGTCACGACGACCGCGGCGGCCGCGTCCACGATCCCCGAAGCGTTTCCGGCCGTGACCTGGCCGCCCTCGCCGAAAGAGGGGGGGAGCGCGGCCAGGGCTTCCAGGGTCGTGTCCGGCCGCACGTGGTCGTCCTTTTCGAACCGTTCTGTCTTGCGCCCGGCCTTGATCTCGACGGGAACGACTTCCTCGGAGAGCCGGCACGAGGCCCACGCCTCCGTCGCGCGCCGCTGCGAGGAGAGGGCATAGGCGTCCTGTTCTTGACGGGTGATCCCGTATTTCGCCGCCACGCGATCGGAGGTCTGCGCCATGTAGAGACCGCAGTAGGAATCGAGCAGGGCCACCATCAGCGAATCCTCGAGCTTGCCCTGGCCCAGGCGAAGTCCCTTGCGCGCGCCGCGAATGACGTGGGGTGCCTGCGACATGTTCTCCATGCCTCCGGCGAGGACGGTTTGAGCCTCTCCGAGGAGGATCCGGTGAGATGCCTGGACGATCGATTCGAAGCCCGAGCCGCAAAGCCGGTTGACGGTCAAGGCCGGCACCTCCCGGGGAATCCCCGCCTTCAACGCCACGTGGCGCGCGCCATAGATGGCGTCCCCGGACGTCTGCAGGGCGTTCCCGAAGATGACGTGCCCGACCTCTTCCGGATCCGTTGCCGACCGCTCCATTGCACCTCTCGAAGCGTGGACCGCCAGGTCGATCGCGCTCGTGTCGGAAAAGGCTCCGTTGTACTCCGCCATGGGAGTCCGAACGCCGTCCAGAATGACAATGTCTTCCATTCCTGCTCCCGACCCGCAAATCTATAACAAGTTCTCTCTCTCCCCCTGAGAGGCCCGGGGGGCATTGGCCAACTCGAGCTCCTTATTCCAATTCACCGCCACACGATCTCGTGAAACCGCCGCCGGACCTCGTTGAAATCGACCTGTTTGACCGTTGGATGCACTCGATTGGTCAGCAGGATCGCGATGCGGCCGGCATCCGGATCCATCCAGAGAGAGGTTCCGGTAAAGCCCGTGTGGCCGAAAGAGCGCGGCGACATCGCGGGAATGGAGGAACCCGCGCCCCGTCTCCCCTGCCAGGAAAGGCCGCGGGCTTCCGGCAGGAGAGGCGTCGCGTCGGAGCAGAACTCCTCGGCGAAATCCTCGAGCCACATCCGGGCGAGCGCCCAGACATCCCGCGCCGAGCCGAAGAGACCGGCGTTGCCAGCGACTCCTCCGCGCCGGTAAGCATTTCCGTCATGGACTTGCCCCCACACGACCTCTGTCCGGAATCGGACGTAGGAGAGCCCGAGTGCCGCGGTCATGCGCCTCTCCGTCACGTCGCCTTTCTCCGTCGCGGCCGTGGCCCGCCGCTCTCCCGGCAGGAAACGCGCGCCCGAACCGGCGGGTCCGGCGACCAGCTCGGCAAAGGCCCTGTCGAGCGGCGCCGAGAAGTGCGCTTCCAGGATGTCTCCGAGGAGAAGAAAATTCAGATCGCTGTAAATGACGGCCAATCCGGGCGCCGCCTGCGGCTCCATCTCGGCGAGAGTCTTTCTATAAGCATCGGCCCCTTCGCCTCCAGCGTAGAGCGGATACCAGGCGGCCAGCCCGGATGTGTGCGTGAGCAGAGTCCGCAGGGTGATCCCGTCGTAACGCGTCTTTTTCCAGGCGGGAAAGAAGAAACCGGGCGGCAGGTCGAGAGAGAGACCTCCTCCGGCGGCGATTCGCGCGAGCGCGCCGCAGCAGAGAGGCTTGGTCAGGCTCGCCAGGTCCCAGAGTGTTTCGGGCGAAACCGGGAGCGTCTCCGGCTCGACCGCCCCGTTGCCCGAATGTGCGGCCTCGAGGATCAGCTGCGGCGATGCGATGAGCGCCGCGGCTCCCGGGAACGATCCTCGCTCGATTTCGGAATCGAGAAAGCCAGCCGCATCGGTCACGGCCCCAGGACTTCGATCTCCCCCCGTCGGGAAGCCACGCGGCGGGCATTGGCGGCCACGGCCGCGGGAGGCTTGTCGCCGGCCTTGAGTGCTGCCCGCTCCCGTTCGAGACCCGCGATTTGCTCCTCCATCCGGCGCAGGGTCTCCCGGTCCTTGACGCTTCTGGCCGCTTCCCGCAGCGACGCAATCGTTCGCGCGTAGGTCGCCTCCGCGCCGTTGCTGACCTGCGCGGTATCGAGGGCGACGAGCGCTTCGACGATGCGCGTCCGTACCCAGCCGAACTCTTCCGGATCCACGCCGGCGGCGCGGGCGGCTTCCTCGTCGGATCGCAGCTCGCGAGTCTGTTCGAGCGGTTTTGCCGGCGGACCCGGTGTTCCTCCGAGTCCCCTGGCGGCGCGGCGCACGCGCACGTACCTGTCGATCTGCGCGTCGGTCAAGAGCCCATCGGCCGGAGGCCGGAAACGGATGATGACCGGAATGCGGGGAAGCCCTGCCGCGGCCGTTCCCTTCCGCGGGGAGCCTCGCCCGCAGGCGACGGGCGACACACAGACTGCGGCCCAGACGGCCATCCACGCGAAACGATGCACGCAGGGAGTCTACCGGCATTTGTTCTTCAGTCGGGACGCTGCGCGTCGGCTGTCGCCCTGCTAGAATCGCCGGCGGAAAGGACTCCGTGGGCATACCGGAAAAGATCGGCAAGTACGAGATCTCGGAGCAGATCGGTACCGGCGGCTTCGGCGCCGTCTTCAAGGGGAGAGATCCGTTCATCAAGCGGACGGTCGCGGTCAAGACCTGCCAGTTGAACGACCCGGAGATCAAGAGTCGTTTCTTCCGCGAGGCGGAGCTGGCCGGCAATCTCCACCACCGCAATATCACCACGATCTACGATTTCGGGGTCGAGAACGACATTCCATACATCGTCCAGGAGTTCTTGACCGGCGAAGACCTGGACAGGGTCATCAAGCGTGGAGAACCCCTTCCGCTCCAGCGCAAGGTGGAGATCCTGATCGCCATCGCCGAGGGCCTGCACTTCGCCCATGAAGCGCACGTCATCCATCGCGACATCAAGCCCGCGAACATCCGGATCCTGGAGAACGGCACGATCAAGATCATGGACTTCGGCATCGCCAAGTCGCTCCAGTCGGAGTCGAGCCTGACGCAGACGGGAATCACGCTGGGGACCTCGGCGTACCTCGCGCCCGAGCAGATACGGGGAGAGACGCTGGACCGGCGCACGGACGTCTTCGCCGTCGGCGTGCTGGCCTACGAGCTCCTGGCGTATCAGAAGCCGTTCCGGGGAGAGCACCTCTCCACGATCCTCTACAGGATCTTGAACGAGGCTCCGGAGCCTATCCAATCGGTCGCGCCCGACGTCCCTCCGGCAATGGCCGCGATCGTCAACCGGGCGATGGAGAAGAACATCGAGAACCGCTACCCCTCGATGGAGGCGATGCGCCAGGACCTGATCTCGGTCTACCGCAAGATCGTCGGAGGCAGCGGCGGCTTCTCCACGGCCCAGGCTGCCGCGCAGGGAGCCGGCGGTCACCCGGTGCCTTTCGATCCGGATGAAACGATCAAGACCCCGAGCAAGGGAATGGCGACGTCGGCCAACATCACGCCGCCGTCCGGCGCGCTGGCGCGGGTCCCGGACCAGGACGAACAGACCGTGACTTCCATTGCCACGCCCACGCCCGGCCGCCTGCCGGAGGGTCTCGAGCTCGTCAACTTCCGGGATCCTTCCCAGCGCACGGGGGAGCAGAAGGGAGCGGAGGCGGCTCCCGCGGCGGCGGCTCCGGCGGCGGCGGCTCCGGGAAAAGGAGTCTGGATCGGCGCCGGTCTCGCGGCCGCCGTCATCATCGGCGCGGGCCTGGTCATTCTGATGCGGAGTCATCCGGCCGCCGCGCCGCCGCGGCCGCGGGAAGTCCCGCCTCCTGTCGCCACCGCTCCGATCGTGTTCCCCGCTCCCCTGGCGGGCAAGGACACGGTCAAGGAACCCCGCAGCGGAAAGACTGCGCCAAAGGAAGCCGTGCCGCCTCCCGCTCCCCCGCCGCAGGGGGAGGAGCGGCCCGTGAAGAAGGCGGAGCCGGCCAAACCCCGCTCCTTCAAGGTCCAGTTCAGCTCCATCCCGCTCGCGACTCTGTTCGTGGACGGCAAACGGATCGGCCCTTCCATCCCCGCTCAGGTGGTCGACCTGCCCCAGGGGAAACACACGCTGCGATTCGAGAGCCCGGACCTTCCCGCCTACGAGAAGCAATTCACGGTCGGAGCCGAGGGTTCTCCTCCAATCGCGTACCGTTTCCCCGTGGGAGTCGTCGTCATCAATTCATCGGCCTGGGCGGGAGCCAACGTGCTGATCGACTCGAAATTCAAAGGGATCCTGGTCGGCGAGAAGAGTTTCCCCGTCCCCGTCGGCTCGCATCGCATCACCCTCTCGAGGGAAGGCGTCAATCCATACACGGGCGAGGTGACCGTGTCGGACGGTGAAAGGAAAACCTTCATGCCTCCCGCTCCCACGTCCAGGCAGGAAGGCTCTTGACCGCGCGCTCGTCCGCCGCGTTCCTCTTTCTCTTCGCGACTCTGGCCCTCGCGCAGGAGCCGAGCAGGCTCGAAACGGAGGCCAAGAGAGCCTTCGATTCCGGTCGCTTCCAGGAGGCCGGCGGCAAGTATGCGAAGGCGGCCGATGCGCCGGACCTCTCGCCGGATCGCAAGTCTGACCTTTACTTCCAGAGCGCCTGGGCCTATTTCATCGGGGGAAACTCCAAGACGGCCCGGGAAAGTCTGAAAGCCGCCTTCACGGCCCGGCCGAGCATGGAGATCTCCGCCGACTTCTACAGTCCGGATTTCGTGCGACTCGCTCAAGCCGTCCGCGCTGAAGTGGCCGGCCCCTCGGTCCCGCTGGCCGATATCGGCGAGTTGAAGCGCATGGCAAGGGAGAAGCTCGCCGACGAACGACGCGCAGGTCCACCGCCTGCTGGCGGAGGTCTACGATAAGCTCGGCCGCGGTACCGATGCGGACGCGGAGCGGCGCAAGGCTTCCGACCTGGAGCGCAATGTCGTGACGGCGACCCCGCTGCCGGGAACCGCTCCGTCCGCACCTGCGGGAGTCGCCGGTGTCAGCGTGGCGCCTCTGCTCGAATCCTCCGAGACGGCGTTGAAGCGCGGCGACTTCCGCAACGCGCAGGTCATCGCCAGCCGCGCTCTCGACATGGATCCGAAGAATTCCGATGCCCATCGCCTCATCGCCGATGCCTCCTTCGCGCTCGGCAAGGAGGCCGACGCGGAGCGCGAGTACGCGGCGGCCATCGTGCTCGACACAAGCAACGCGCGGGCGGAGCTGGGGCTGGCCCAACTGGCCGAGATGCAGAGGAAGTGGAACACCGCTGCCAGCCACTACCGCCGCGCCCTGGAGTTGAACGCGAAGAGCGTGACGGCCGCGCTGGGACTGGGCCGGACAATGGAGGATCTCAACGAGAAGACCGCGGCCCGCATTGCCTTCGGCCGTGCCGTCGAGACCGATCCGACCGACCCGGTCGCCCGCAACGACTTCGGCGTATTTCTGGCCCGCGCCGATGAGACCGATCAGGCGATCGCGCAGCTCTCTGAGGCCGTCCGGCTAGCTCCCCAGAATGCAGTCTTCCACGACAATCTCGGGCGGGCCTATTGGAAGAAGGGGATGGCCCCCGAGGCGGAGCGGGAGCTCGTTGAGGCTTCACGCCTCTCGCCGAGCGACGAAGCGGTCTGGATCGTGCTCGGGCACTTACGCGTCGAGCAGAAGCGCTATGAGGAGGCGGCATCCGCCTACCGGTCGGCCTGGGATCTCGACCCGGCAAGCGAGGAGGCCGCCAGCGGACTCGGCGCGGCGCTCACCGAAGCCGGCAAACCCACGGAAGCCGAAGCGGTCCTGGTCAAGGCCCTCGAGGTCAGTCCCAAGGGAGCTTCGCTCTGGAACAACCTGGGCGTCGCTCGGACGCGCCGGGGCGATTTCGCAGGCGCCGTGGACGCCTTTGGAAAAGCCATCGGTCTCGACGGCAACTTCGAAGCCGCCCGGTCAAACCTCGCCCGGGCCGAACAGCTCGCTGCGGTTGAGCGGGCCGCCTCATAACGTCGCTCGCGCTTGCGCGGGATCTGCGCCTGTTGGCACAACGGCGAGCCTGCGAAGACGATTAACCGGACACGCACCTCTAGCCCGTTCAGTTTTCGATTGCCCGCGCTCCCGGCCGAAGGCGTAGAATCCGCCAAGCTGGAGGCCCTTCTCATGAAAAGAACCCTGAGCTTTTTCGTTCTGTCGTTGATCATCGCCCTGCCACTCGTGGCCCAGGGGCTGGGCGAGCTCTTTCAGAAGGCCAAGGAGCAGGTCAAGACCGCGCATTGGGCGGACGCGCTCAAGACTCTCGACGCGCTCGACGGCGCCAGCCGTGAGCCGGGCCTCGAGACACCACGCAAGCAACTCGCGCCGGCCCTGGCCTTCTATCGGGGCGTGTGTCTTGCCAACACGGATCGGCCGGCCGACGCACAGACCCAGTTCGAGACTTATCTGGCGGTCAGTCCCAATGCCTCGCTCGACCGAGCAATGTACTCGAAGAAGGCCGTGGACGCGTTCGAGAAGGCGCAGAAGAAGATGAGCGGGCAAGGAGAGTCCGCTTCGGGACCTTCTCTCGCGGCGGCCTATCGCGACTTCCGGATGACCGACGGGGCGACGATGGAGCCGCCCAAGGAAACCTGGACCGAGGGACCGGTCAAGGTCCTCCTGACGCCCGAGGAAAAGAGGGAGTGGGCGGGACTCTCCGACGCCGTCTCCCGCTCGGAGTTCGTCACGAAGTTCTGGGCGGCGCGGGACCCGAGACCCGAAACACCCGAGAACGAGTTTCGCGAGGACTTCGTGAAGCGTGTCGCGTTCGCCGACAAGTTCTTCGTGCAGGACGAGACGCGAGGGAGCCTGACGGACCGGGGGACAGTCTTCCTCCTGCTCGGTCCTCCGACCTACGCGGGAAGAGCTCCGCTCGGGACCGGGGACGACACGTCGGACTCGCAGGGACTGTCCTCGGTGGGGCGGCACGACGCGGAGGTCGCCGTCGCCGAGGCCAGGGGGTCAGGTTCGGGCGGCGCAAGATTGAGCACCTCGAAGACCAACTCGATCGTCGACCGGTCCAATGGAGCGGGGTCTTCCATTAGAGACGCCGCCGCCAATTGGCGCGAGATCTGGCACTACCGCCGGGAGGTTCTTCCCGCGGGAGTCCCCTACCAGCAGGTGGATTTCGAGTTCATTACCCGAAAGGGTTACGGAAAAAACGTGCTCCAGCGCGATTCGACCACGCTGGCGACGCTGGAAGCCGCGCGGCAGAAGATGAGAGCGGCCGCCGGCAAGTCCTCCTAGGCTAAAAAGGAAATCGGGGCGCCCGCGCGCCCCGATCTGAATCCCGGAGACGGGAACGTCACATCTTTTTCTTCATCTTCATTTCGCCGACGTGGACCTTGGTCGCCCACATCTTGCCGTCCTTCTCCGCTCCCGCCCAGTGGACGATTGCGCCCTCCTTCATCTCGTCGCCCGAGACCTTCGTTGTGTCGTTCCAGTAGACCGTCGTCTCTTTGCCCGCGCTGTCCTTGACCGTCATCATCTTGCCGGCCATGTCGATCTTCGCGATGGTGCCTTCGTTCATCTTCCCCATCGGCTTCTCGTCGCCGGCCAGGGTCACGACAGCGCACAGAACCGCCACCACCGATAACGCCAGGATTTTCTTCTTCATGTGTCCTCCTCTTTCCGGACGGGCAGCACAATTGCTTCTCGCCGGACTGTTGAAGCCTTCAAAACCCGCGCCATTCGCGACCTCCCCGACGTCCCCGATTGGAAACCCGGTTGCCGCGGCTTCCGTCTGAGGGCCTCAGCCGGGAAGACCGACCGCGGTCGAGACACCGAAACCTTAAAAACCCTATCACAAGTAGGCCCGAATTGACGGATCGGACAGCGCCCAACATAATGCCGCCGGCCGTTTTCAGAGGACGGTCAGAATCTTGCCCAACACTTTAAAAATTCTTCTCGTGGGGAAGGCGCGGGATCCGATGGATCCGCGCATCTTCCATCACGTCACGCTCGTGGCTTTTCTCGCCTGGGTCGGACTGGGCGCCGACGGTCTCTCCTCTTCCGCCTACGGACCCGAGGCCGCATTCAAGGCTCTCGGCCAGCACGCGTATCTCGCGGTGATCCTGGCCGTGATGACGGCCGGCACCGTCATGCTCATCTCGCTCGCCTACAGCAAGATGATCGAGCTCTTCCCCGGCGGCGGCGGCGGGTACCTCGTCGCGACCAAGCTTCTGGGACCACGCTTCGGCGTTGTCTCGGGCAACGCCCTGATCGTGGACTACATCCTGACGATCTCGATCTCGGTGGCCTCCGGCGTGGATCAGATCTTCAGCATTCTGCCGGAGCGGCTGCACGTCTATGGGTTCTCGACGAAAGTCGTGGTGCTTGCGGTCCTGATCATTCTGAACCTGCGAGGGGTCAAGGAAAGCGTCACGGTCCTCGTCCCGATCTTTCTCGCCTTCGTCGCCATGCACTTCCTGATGATTGTCGTGGCGCTCGTCGGGCACCTCTCCGAGCTGCCGCACGTCTTCACCGGCGCCGTTCAGGAAGCCAAGGGGACCGCCTCGGCGATCGGGTTCCTCCCGATGCTCTTCATCATCCTGAGGGCCTACTCGCTCGGCGGCGGGACCTACACCGGCATCGAGGCTGTCTCCAACGGCGTGCCGATTCTGAGAGAGCCCAAGGTCCAAAACGCGAAGAAGACGATGCTCTACATGGCGGTATCGCTGGCCTTCACGGCGTCCGGGATCATCCTCGGGTATCTCGTCACGGGCTCCCGGCCGCATCCCACGAAAGTCATGAACGCGGTCCTCGCGGAAAACGCCTTCGGTTCGTGGACGATCGGCGGATTCACGATCGGGCACACGCTCGTGATCCTGACCCTCGTCTCGGCGGGCTGTCTCCTCTTCGTCGCCGCGCAGGCCGGCTTCCTCGACGGACCGAGGATCCTGGCCAACATGGCCACCGACTCCTGGGCGCCCCACCGGTTTGCCCAGCTCTCCGACCGCCTGGTGACGAACAACGGGATCTGGCTGATGGGAGTCGCCGCGTTCGTGACGCTCGCCTACACGCGTGGATCCGTAGACCGGCTCGTCGTCATGTACGCCATCAACGTGTTCCTGACGTTCAGCCTGACGATGCTCGGCATGTCGCGGCATTGGATCCAGGTTCGCGCCAGCGATCCGCACTGGAAACGGCATCTCCTGCTCCATGGCACGGGGCTCGTGCTCTGCGTCTCGATCCTCACGGTCACGATCTACGAAAAGTTCGAGGAGGGAGCCTGGTTGACGGTCGTCGTGACCTCTTCCTTCGTCGCCGTCTCCTTTCTCGTCAAACGGCACTACCTGAGAGTGCGCGAGCAACTGCGGCGCCTCGATGAGACTCTTCTCAACATTCCGCTGCGCCCGCACGAGCCGCCTCCCAGCCAGATCCCGCGCGACGAGCCGGTGGCCGTGATGCTCGTGAGCAGTTTCTCCGGGCTCGGCATCCACACCGTGCTGGCCGTCCAGAGTCTCTTCCCGCACCAGTACAAGAACTACCTGTTCGTGTCCGTCGGCGTCATCGACTCCTCGCACTTCAAGGGGGAGGCGGAGATCGAAGCGTTGAAAG
>WNGE01006826.1_pt1 | contig 26539 bp, 27 predicted proteins | sample 5400651 | NCBI WGS metagenome assembly WNGE01 (sample SAMN13153370, study PRJNA577476) | soil metagenome | isolation source: 60 cm soil or saprolite under grassland replicate 2 | place: USA:California | collected 2016-06-15 | reverse complement strand
CTCTGGTGCGCAAAACGGTGATGGCAATCGGATTTGCCACGGCCGCGATCGCAATGGCTGCTTGCGCGGCAAGGCCGCACACTTATCTACCGTGGCTCATGGCCGTTGGTGTAGGCTCTGGAATGGGCGCTGCAGGTATTTTCGCGTTCTCCCAGACGCTCGCTGGTCCAGAGGCGGCAGGGCGATGGACTGGCCTGCAAAATGGCTTCGCCAACCTAGCAGGTGTGGTCGCACCCGCTCTGACGGGATTCGCAGTGGATCGGACCGGGAGCTTTGTGGCCCCAATGGCAATCACTACAGTAGTTTTGATTGTCGGCGCAATCGCGTGGGTGTTCGTGGTCGGCCGAGTCGAGCAGGTGAACTGGGCGGTAAAGGTCGAAGTTTATGATGACGCACGGCTTTGCTAGACACTGCATCGCAGTAGGCTGGAGTCGCGATATGTAGCGATGGTTGTGTTATGTGGTGTCGGTGCGTGGTAGAATCCGGCGTTAACATGACAGCGAACAATCTTCCTTCTCCGTACGCGCTTGGCATCATCGACTCGGAACAAGAACGCTTGATTGAGCTACTGGTGGCGGGAGTGGCATGGCCGTGCGGCGATTGCAGCCAAAGTCAATGAGCGTGATCAGCTTTCTCGTCGGTCATTCTTGAAGGCAGCCGAAAGTTCGATCGGCTGGCCGTGCGGCGTATTCAGATAGGCGCGCCGCCATTCCTGTTGGCGCTCGCTCACGTTCTCGTGGCCGACTAGTTCCTTTTCAGCACAAATCCGCTCCAAGGCGTGGAGCCAATGCTGATAGTAGGTATCACCGAGGTCCGGATCACCCCGTTCCTGCGCTGCCCTAATCTCTCGACTCAAGGTCTCTGCCCACTCAGGCCAGGTGAAGTGCCCGACTTCTAATAGGCACACGGCCAGTGCGAAGGCTTGCGCCTGCCACGGCTCGTTGAAGACGGGACCTTCCTTGTCACGGGGAAGCGCGGGCAAATCATCAATAGTCATAGTGCTATCCCTGTTCAGATAGGCTCCAAATAGTCTTCCCAGAGATCAAGGTAGATAGCACTTCCTTTGTTAGCATTCTCGCCCCACAACGATGACGCCTCGAATCGAACGCTATAGAGATGCCGGCCTTCCCTCGACCCTTGGGCGCTGCGGTCTGGGAAGACATGAGCGCCGCGGTATTCGTGAATCACGCCAACGCGGCCACGAACGTAACGGGGCTCGCGGGTATGACCCAGTGGATGTTGGTCCATAGCGCGGATCATGTCACCAGGCTTAAAACGGGGTGCGGTATCGATCTCCATTGTCACCGGGGCGCCCTCGGCCAGGAACGCAGGAACATGCTCGGCCTTGAGGGCGCGCTGAGAGGTTGCGTCGTCTGCTGGACTCATGGCCTTTCCGGTCGCCAGTTCCTCTGCGGTCACTAGGCCGGTTTCGACTAGCAGTTTTTCCAGCCCCACAAGCCAGTTTTCGTAATAGCTATGCCGGAGATAATCAATCGGATGCTGGCGTTCTCTGGCGTGGCGTGCCATGTCGATGTTCCATTTGCGCAGCGTCGCCACCGCAAGGCTCAGGCCAAACACACGCTTTTCCCATTCGGCATGAAAAACGGGCTCTTCTCCTTCCGGCTCCGGGTTAATCCGACCAAAGCCATGCATTCCTCCAAGATCATGCGCACTGTTCATCACTTCTTCCCATGGTCCTTGGGCGATTTCGCCGTTTCAACACCGATCATAGCGTTACGGGTGACGAGGGCGGCTAGCTCCTCCTCGCTCCAACCCTCGGTGCCCTCGGGGCGCATCGGCAGAACCAAAAACCGCATTTCCGAGGTCGAATCCCACACCCGGATCTCGATGTCCTCGCTAAGCTGCGTACCGAATTCCTTCAACACACCACGTGGATCGGCAACGGCCCGGGCACGATACGGCGCGGATTTGTACCAAACGGGCGGCAGGCCGAGCACCGGCCACGGATAACAGGAGCAAAGGGTGCAGACGACAAGGTTGTGGATCTTCGGCGTGTTCTCCACGACTTTCATGTGCTCACCCTGTCGGCCGGAATAGCCCATGGAGCCGATGGCCGCCGTCGCATCGTCCAACAGCCATTGCTTGAATGTAGGATCGCTCCACGCGTGCGCGACGACCTTGGCTCCGTTGCACGGCCCAATGCGGTTTTCGTAGCTGTCAATGAGCGCGTCGATAGCTGCTGGATCAACGAGACCTTTCTCGACCAGCAGCGATTCGAGTGCCCTGACACGTAACGCTACTTCCGAAGGTGGGTCGGTGTGATCGTGATGGTGCCCACTGTTCCCCGGAGCGTTCATCTTTTTGTGGACGTGTATTCTGAGGTCTGCCAGCCAATGCTTCACGCAGGCATGCGTTCCACTTCTCGTGGAAATAGCATACACAGGCTTTGCAAATGTCACGAACTCCCTTGGCGCTACCGCCTACCGCGGCTGCATTTTGCCGTAGAAGAACGTGGCATCTTCAGCGCAGGCGCACAAGCGTTACGCTTCACCAACGAGATTGTCACTCTCTGTGTTGAGTTGCTGTCGCTGGTCAATAAACTAGCAACGCCGCGAAAATATCTTCCACGGCCATCCCGAGAGATTTGAAGATCGCGGTTGCACATCGCTGCACCGCTGGTCGCCACGACCGGAATTTTGATGACGCTTATTTGTTATGGACTTGCGTCCTAACAGCTTTGGTCGCGCCACCTCGTGATTGTGATGTTCAGTTTAATTATTGTTTACGCGTCGATCCTCGCGCAATAGACCTGATTGATCTCGCGATCATGTGGCCCGCACTCATCAGCGGCCTTGTGTTCGGAGGCGCGTTGGTTTGGTATTTTATCTCAAACGGAATGTTCTATCTGTCACATAAGTTCGTCGACCAAACGCGGCAGCGCTACCGCGGCAGGCTCCCGCACTAATCGTGTCGCAAATCGCGAGAGCGGCGTTTCCTCGGGATTTATTTCGATGAGCTCGCCGCCGCGACGGCTCGCACGTAGCGCCCAATCAATGATGTATCCAAACGTTGCCGTCGTTCCCGCCACGATCACCACCCCGCAAGAATCGCGTTGCAAATAGTTCTCAACGCGTTCCGTTTCAGGCGCAGGCAAAGGTTCGCCGAACCAAATTACGCCGGGCCGCATGAGCGCACCGCATTTGGTACATCTCGGGGCGCCATTTTGATCTTGCTCGTGCTCGTGCTCAAAATCGCAGCGCGAGCATTTGGTAACGAAAATGTCTCCGTGGATTTGCACCATCTCCGCCTTCGCAAGGCCAGCGCGCTCGTGCAGATCGTCCACGTTCTGCGTGACGAGCAGAAATTCATCTGCACATTGCGCCAGATTGGCAATCGCCTCATGCGCGGCATTTGGTTGCGCATCGCGAATAGTGTGGCGCCGCTGGCGATACCATTGCCAAACCAGTTCCGGATCGCGCGCGAAAGCTTCCGCTGTCGCCAATTTTATCGGATCCAGATTGCGCCAGTACCCATCTTTGCCACGAAAGGTTGGAATCCCGCTTTCAGCTGAAACGCCAGCGCCCGTAAGAACAAGAACACGTCTATTATGCATATCTCTGAAGATATTAATACGTTACTCGAAAAAGATTGCTTTGCTGTCGGCGCGTCTTTATCAATCAATTCCTATGCAAAAAAACTTGGCTCTGACCGTCCTCGCTTTAGGTATCTCGTGTACCTTTGTTCTCGGCGCTACTGACACCCCCGAAACCCGGCGTCACGAAGCGGAGCGTTACCTCCAGGCTACTCCGCCGAAAGCATTGTTCGAGGACATGGCCGACAAGATGGCCGCGAATCTGCCGCCGGACCAACGCGATCAATTCAAGAAGCTAATGACTTCGCAACTCGACATCGCGGCATTAACCAAAGCGATGATAGACGCCATGGTAAAAAATTTCACCACCGAAGAGTTAAAGGCATTGGCAGATTTTTATGGCTCGCCTGTCGGGAAATCGGCGATGCAAAAGTTCGGCACCTATATGGCAGATATAATGCCGACCATGGAAGCCGAGATCATGAAAGCGCAGGCAAAGGTCAATCAATCGATGCCGAATCAATCTCCGAAATAAGACGAACAATTTACGCCGATCGTTAAGGACTCAACAATTCGCCGGGCGAGACGCCCGCCGGCCCCACAGGCAAGATGCCTGTGCTACTCCCACCCGATCTGCCGGCCTTTGTTCTGTTCTTCCAGCCAGCTCATAAGCGGCTTGAAGTAATCCATCATTGCACGGGTAGAGATGTCCTCGCCGGTAGCCTCCTTCAAGACTTTGCGCCAGTCTTCGGTTCCACCCTTTTTAAGAATGTTATTCAGCCAGGCGCCGACCTCTTTGTTGTCGGCGTAGTTACATGATTGCGGTGGCTGATGGAGAATCTTGCGAGCGATATAATCGTGTAACTGAAACTTGAACACGGTCGCGAACGCATAGTTGTAGTAATAGGCCGGATTATCATTGATGTGCGTCTTGGTAGCGGCATCGCAAAACACTTCGCCTCGCGGCGATGGCGGCTCGATGCCCTGAAAATCGGAAACGTATTTCCACCAGCGCGCGTTCCACTGATCAGGGGGCAGATTGTGCGCGTAAATATCCGCTTCCCAATGCGGCATCGTACCGCAGGAGAAATAAATAAAAGGGACTGAACGCGCGAGTGCGTCGTCGAGAAGAAATGCTGTCTTGTCCGGTTTAAAATCGACGGGCAAAACGCCGCGTGATTGCAAGTACGGGACCTGACTGGAAGCGAGAGCAATCAATTCGCCCACGCCTTCATGGAAGCCCGGTGCCGCACCGAGTCGCAACATGTAAGGAACTTCCGGACGCGAATAGGCTTTAAAATAATATCCGTGGCCGAGTTCGTGGTGCGCGGTGAAAAACCAGCGCGCGTTGGGCTCGATGCTTTGCAGCGACCGAATGTCGTTCTGAAGATCGATGTGCCAGCAGGAGGCGTGCGTGTTTTTCTTGCGCTTCGAATCCGGCGGCAACGGATATAAATCCGATCTTTCCCAGAAAGTTTGTGGCAAAGGCGAAAAACCAAGTCCGGTGTAAAACTGTTCGGCCGTTTTGATGATCCATTCCGGTTTACGATCCTTGAAATACTTGTCGATATCCGCTGCTTCCACCAGGCCAGGCCATTCCTGGCCCCAGCGATTATTGATCCAGTGCGCCGGAATCTTCTTCGGTACCGGCTGATGAAATTTTTCTGCAAGCTTGTATTTCGCCCAGGTATGCAATTGCAGATAAAGCGGACGCAGCGTCGCCATCCAATCTTCCAGCATCTTAAGCATCTCCTCGGTGGTCATTCCGTAGGCAGCGACCTCGAGCGAGAAGTAATCGGGGTACTTCATCTCTTGGGCGACGCCATTACGCAGATCGCGCAGGGTTACCAAATTAGGTTTCAACGCCGGTCCGGACTGTTTCGACGCTTCCCAGACCGCTTTGCGCTCATTGAGACCGACGCTCTTATCCAATTTGTCGTCGATCTGGTTCACGGTAATCGGCTGACCGTTGAGCTTGAACTCGAAACCGTTGAGGATCGATGCCTGCTTTGTCTCTGCTGCAACCCTTTTCGCCACTAGATCTGGGTTTGTCATCGGACCTTCGGCCGCGTTTAAGAGAAGCTGTTTCAACTGCCGAACTGTCAGTTCGTTGAGTTCTTTCTTATGCGTGAGCAACTCGCGCGCTTCGCTGAGGATTGCCGGATTTCCATTGAACGCGGCATAGGCCTTGCCTGTTGCTTCGGCAGCAGCGTCGTGCTGAGGTGTTACATCAGTCACCGCGAGCCATTGTGCTTCGCTGTTCACCCTGTACAGCGCCTGATAACCGGCATTGGCAAGCGCGAGGAAACGATCGGCGCGTTCCTGGATAGGCGATGCAGCGAAGACGACGGGCAATCGAAGTAAGAGTAAGAGCAAGAGCAAGAGGAAGCGGAAGAATGTACGGCGATGCATGGAGCGGAAGTTAGCCGAAACAAATATTGTAGGGCAAGCGCGTCGCTTGCCAGAGGAGAACTGCCCGCGAATCATGCGAATAGACGCGGATTTTCTTAAGTCTTAGAACTCATTCCTAAACGGCGCTGTCATGTTGAGCGACGCGAAACATCTCTGATTTATTTCCGTGGAGATCGGTCCAGAAATGACCAGAGATTCTTCGCTTTGCTCAGAATGACAAAAGGTAATTCGCTTGATTCAATTCGCCTGATTCGCGTGCTGGCAATTCCGGACTCAGGTGGGTCCCGACTCTGAGAGGTCCCGCACTGCACGTTTTCTTTCTTGCACAAAGAGCCGTTCTTGATTTCCCTGATTTGCATCAGAGCGATGGAACTACTGGCCACCGACCCGCTATTACCTGTCCGTATCGTTGCGGCAATCGCTTTCGTCGCGATGATCTGTGCTTACGTTTACGTGCTGCGGCACCTGCGCAAAATCGAGAAAACCATTGTCGCGGATAATCTAGTGCCGAGCGAATTGGGACCGCGCAATAACATGGTGCTCATGGTCTGCCTGATTCCGCTGATCGCGACTGCGCTGTTACTCTATCTTGTCATTGAGACGTAACTTTCAAGAGAGCGTCAGCTTGCCATCCACACCCGGCCCGATACGCAGAAATCATGATGCACGGAATGCATTCCCGCGTTCCAGCGCCACTTCGGCTTTGAGATTTTCCACGTCACGGCCAATGCTCGCGACGGCGGTTAGGTTTTCGCCAGCGCGGAAAATCACAGACGCATCTTTCGCATTCACATTACCCGAGACGGTGCTGCGGTCATCGCCCCCGCCGTGACCAACGTAATGGATGTGCAGATCAAAATGGTTGCTCCAGAAAAATGGCGGAAGATTGAATGCTTCCTCGGCACCTAAAATATTGCGCGCCGCTGTTTGACCCTGACGTTGCGCCACCACCCAGTGCTCGACACGAATTCGCCCGGCGCGCGGATCGGGCCAGCGCGCGATATCGCCGGCCGCAAAAATGCCAGGCACGTTTGTCTTCAAAAATTCATCGACTAACACGCCGTTGTCGGTCGCGATGCCTGCTTGTTTGGCAATGGCGGTGTTGGGGCGCACGCCGATCCCGACGACCACCAAATCGCAATCCAATTTGGTCCCGTCATCGAGTTCTACATGGCGACCTTGAATTGCCGCGGGCTTTCGACCGAGGTGGAATTTCACGCCATTCGCTTGGTGTGTTTCGCGAATCACGGTGCCCAATTCGCCTCCTAGAACTTTTTCCAGGGGAAGCGATCCTTTTCCGACCACTGCGACTTCGAGTTTGCGCTCCCGCAACGACCACGCCACTTCCAGCCCGATGAAGCTCGCCCCGATTACGACCGCACGCTTCGAGCTTTTCGCCTTGTCGATAATCCGCCGGCTATCGGTAAGAGTTCGCAAATAATAAACATGCGGCAAATCGCCACCCGGAATTGCCAGGCGCACCGGCTCTGCACCGGTCGCCAGCAACAGCGCGCCGTAGCCTAACGAACGGCCATCCGTTAGCGTGACCTTTTTCTCTTGCGGGTCGATTGCCGTGACGGATGTGTTTGTGAACGTGTCGATCTTTTGTTCGCGGTAAAAATCTGCCGAGCGCAGCGGAATCCACTCTTCCGACGCTGTGCCCGCGAGGTAATCCTTGGAAAGATTTGGTCGATCGTACGGTAAAAACTCATCAGCACCGATTAACCTGACGGGTCCGTCGTAACCTTCCCGCCGCAACATTTCAGCCGCCGCTCCGCCAGCTGCACCCGCACCAACGATCACCACGCTCGCTGGCGATGATTTGGGTTTGCGCACCGGCTTCTCATCGATCTTGCTCGTGACGAAAAACTGCGCCTCGCGTTTATCGATCTTGTAACATGCGACGTTGTTCAGCGCCGGCGCAGCAATCGCCTCGCCCGTGCGCAGATCAAAACGCGCATGGTGCCATGGGCAGCGCACGGTGCAATTCACCATCAAACCTTTTGCCAGCGGGCCACCGTAATGGGTGCACGTCGCGCCAATGGCAAAAAGCTCATTACCGCGCCGCGCGACGAGAACCTGCTCGCCAAATGCGTGTCCCAAAAGCATCTCGCCATCGGCTACCTGATCAATTTTGCAGCCCTTCTCGAAATCCGGACCCTCAAGGTCGCCCGAAGCTTCAGCCATAGAATCTCCTGCGTTACGTCACATTAGAATCGCGTCGAAGTCGCACATCGCGTGTGATGTGCGCGCACTCGCAGGTCTGATTAAAACAGATATAGCAGATGGCGCAATTCAGTGGCTGGTCTAGTGAGGACTGCTCCTCCCTAACGATTGCGCCGACCCACTTTTTGTTCCCGAAACCAGATCTACGCGAATGAGTGGATCGGTCGGCAGCGCAATTGGGCCTTCCCACCGAAGGAAGCCAGCTGGCGCAGGATTTGTCAGCCAAATGTTTGTGTCGGGCACATCGACAAACAATCTTGCGAGGAAAAAAATTTCCGGATGAACGATGAAGCGATCGCCTTTCAGCGAGCGCCCCGACATTCTCATGCGGTCAAGTCCACCGTGGGAAATTGTCACTGTGACAACTTGCGGGCTAAGCGTTGGAAATGGCGAAAAACCGAATGGTAAATCCGAATCCGGCAAACGTACGACCCGGCTCAACGTTTATCTTTTCGGACACGTCCTTGTGCTCTTCGCGGACGTGTGCGCTGGCGATTCCGGACAGAAAATCTGCGGCGAATTCACGTTGCGACTTTCCATCCTTCGATTCTTTCCAGGACCATTTTTCCTGGATCAGTTCTGGCTGTTGTCGAAATTGCGCCTGTTCCTCATAGAATTCCCCGTCTGGGAACTTATAAGTGATAATTACGTGTAGCCGCTTGTTCTCCACCCACTGCCGGAATTCGCCGTCGGCGATTTTCTTCCCGTCAATGCTGCACAAACCCGGATAACCATGCGCAGCGCCCGCCGGCTCGGTTACCTCCAGTGCAAAGATCGATGTCGCGAAGAATCCAGCGGGAAAGATCAAGAAACAACCTATCAATTTTTTTACGAGCATGCGCATTACGGGTATCGCGAAACGCAATCCAGACGGCTGCATCACCGGATGGTGTACTTTTTGATTTTGGTAACACAGATGTTACCTAACTATCTGACCCGAAATCGGACTCGACATCTGCAAGATCGTCGTTATTATTTTCGTCGATGAGCGTCGACATTCTTAATTCGACAGACCTTCGAAGGCCGCTCGCCTTCGCGGTGGCGCTCGTGTGGTGGCGATAGAAAGCGACCGTTTCTCAACGGGACGCTGATTTTCTCTCTTCCTCTCAAGCGAGAGATCTGGCGTTTGCACCAATGAAACTAACCAAAGGATTGTAACCATATGTTAATCGTGATGAAACCCGGCGCTGATGCGCAGGAAATCGACGCAGTTGTAAACGTGATTCAGGAATTTGGGCTGCGCCCTCATTCGATGCCAGGGGCGACGCGAACAGCCATTGGGATCACCGGCAACCAGGGTCCCATCGATGGCAGGCGTTTTGAAAATCTGCCGGGCGTGGCGGAAGTCATCCGGGTCACCAAGCCGTACAAGTTGATCACGCTCGACTTGCGCCCGGAAAAGACAGTGGTGCGAGTTGGGAATGCTACCATCGGAGGAAGTGAACTCGCTATTATCGCGGGACCGTGCGCGATCGAGAGTCACGATCAGGCATTCGCTGTGGCGGAAGCAGTGCAGCAAAGCGGTGCGCGGTTTTTTCGGGGCGGCGTGTGGAAGCCCCGAAGTTCTCCCTACGCGTTTCAAGGCCTGGGGGAGAAAGGCTGGAAAATCATGACCGAGGTCCGCGAGACGTTTGGGCTAAAGATTGTCACCGAAGCACTCGAAAAACCTCATATCGATCTGATCGAACAGTACGGCGACGTCATTCAAATCGGCGCCCGTAACATGCAGAACTTTTCACTGCTCAGGCGAGCTGGCCGGTCGCAACTGCCGGTCCTGTTGAAGCGAGGAATGGCTGCAACACTCGAAGAATGGTTACTCGCGGCGGAATACATCATGGCGGAGGGCAATTACAACGTAATCTTGTGCGAGCGCGGCGTTCGGACTTTCACCCAGCATACGCGTAACACACTCGATCTTGCTTCTGTGCCGGCGATCAGGCGAATTTCCCATCTGCCGGTAATCGTCGATCCGTCACACGGCACAGGTAGCGCGTACATGGTTACGCCGCTTGCGCGCGCAGGCGTTGCAGTCGGAGCCGACGGACTCATGGTGGAAGTTCATGACCATCCAGAGCTCGCCCTTTCGGATGGGGCACAAGCTCTGACGCCTTCGGAGTATGCCCAACTCGTCAAGGAAGTTCGTGCGCTCCGTGAGATTGCCACTCCGACCGTTACTGAGAGTCCGACACAGCACCAAGCGGCCTAACGAATGCAGACCGATGCTTCTCCTGATCGATAACTACGACTCCTTCACTTACAATCTGGCCCAATATTTTGGCGAGCTTGGGTGCGAGCTTGTTATTAAGCGAAACGACGAAATCTCACCTGATGAAATCGCTGTGTTAGCGCCCAAACATATCTGTATCTCGCCGGGGCCCTGCACTCCTCGTGAAGCGGGAATCAGCAAAGACATCGTCCTGCGATTCGGGTCGAAGATTCCAATGCTCGGTGTTTGTCTTGGACATCAATGCATCGCCGAAGCGTACGGCGGGAAAATCGTGCGCGCTTCCACTCTCATGCATGGGAAGTCATCTACGATTAGACATAACGGAAGCGCGCTCTTTGCCGATTTGTCCACACGGTTTGAAGCCGGTCGATACCATTCGCTGGCCGTCGAGCGGAGTTCCTTTCCAAGGTGCCTCGAGATCATCGCTGAAAGCGACGACGGCGAAATCATGGCGTTGCGTCATCGTGAGTTCTCCGTGTACGGCGTGCAATTTCACCCGGAATCGGTTCTCACACGTGACGGCAAGAAAATCCTCGCGCGTTTCCTTTTGCATCGGCCAAATCCATGAAAGCGCAGATCACCCCAAGCATGGACGAGTTTTGTGAGCTCGGGCGACACGGTAACGTTGTCCCGGTTTTCGCAGAGTTTATCGCCGATAACGAAACGCCTGTTTCGGCATTCAAGAAGTTAGACGGCGGCGGTTACGGTTTCCTGTTCGAATCGACTGAGAAAAACGACGAGTCGGGACGCTTCTCCTTCGTCGGAATCGACCCCCGGATCGTGATAAAAACCCACGGTCACCAGCTACAAATCTTCGAATTGGGAGTTGAGCGGCGGGCTGAAATAACAAGTGACCCATTGGATGAGCTCCGCAAGTTGATGGCGCGCTATCAATTTGTTTCGCGTCCGGAACTGCCGCGATTCAGCGGCGGTGCTGTCGGTTTCCTCGGCTACGAGGCGATCCATTCCTTCGAACCCAAAGTTCCGACAGCAGAGCGTGATGAACTGCAATTGCCTGAGATGATCTTCATGATTACAAGCAGCCTTCTCATCTTCGACCATCGGCTACGCACGTTGAAGATCGTCGCGAACGCATTCTTCGATGATGGCCCACTCGAAAAACTTTATGCGCGAGCGACTGAATCGATCCATGCCATCATGTGCAGGCTCGCGAAACCTGCCGATCTTCCGCTGATTCCACCTGCCGATTGCGAAATACAGCCCGCTCACAGCAATTTTCACCCGGAAGAGTTCAAGCGCGCGGTAGAACAAGCCAAGGAATACATTCGGGCAGGCGACATCTTCCAGGTTGTCTTGTCACAGCGATTTGAGTCCAGCTTCAGCGGCGACCCGCTCGATTTTTATCGATGTCTTCGTTTCATCAATCCGTCGCCGTACATGTTTTGTCTTAAGTTCGGAGCTGATTTTGCGCTTGTTGGAAGCTCGCCGGAGATGCATGTCCGGCTAATCGGCGACGCGGTGGAGATCCGTCCGCTCGCTGGCACGCGTCCGCGCGGCGACACCTCCGCGCAGGACGAGAAGAACGCTGCCGAACTCCTCGCCGATCCCAAGGAACGCGCTGAGCACATCATGCTCGTCGATCTCGCACGCAACGATGTCGGCCGGGTTTCAGGCTTCGGCACTGTTCACGTGACCGAGTTGATGGAGATCGAGCGCTACAGCCACGTCATGCATATCGTTTCAAATGTCACTGGTCACCTGCGTACGGGCTGCACCGGGTTCGACCTGGTCAAAGCAACGTTTCCCGCAGGGACTGTCTCCGGGGCGCCGAAAATTCGCGCCATGCAAATCATTAGCGAATTGGAACGGACCAGACGCGGCTGTTACGCGGGCGCGATCGGCTATTTTGGATTCGATGGCAATGTCGATTCCTGCATCGCGCTGCGCTGCGCGGTTTTGAAAAATGGGAAGGCATATTTTCAAGCCGGCGCGGGCATCGTCGCCGACTCAAGTCCACATTCCGAGTACGAGGAAACGGTCAATAAAGCGCGCGCGATGAGAAAGGCGCTCGCAATGGCGACACGGATTACGCCATCCCGAACGGGCGGACGCGGATGCAATGCAAGCGACATCGGCGATTTTAAACTGCGCGAACTAACGCTGCGCCTCATGGGCGGTGAGAATCTCAGCCGTGCGGAGGCTGGGAATTTTCTGGACTGTCTGCTGAACCCTGTTGCTACAGACGCACAAATCGCGGCCGCGCTTACCAGTCTGGCAGTAAAAGGCGAGACCTTCGATGAGCTCGCGGGAATTGCCGAAGCAATGCGAAATCGCGCAGTGCCATTGCGATCGCGTCACGCGCGCTTCATCGATACAGCGGGCACCGGATCAAGCGTCGCAAAAACCTTTAATGTTTCAACAGCTGCAGCCTTTGTGATTGCAGGTGCAGGTCTGCCTGTAGCAAAGCATGGTTCGCGGGCGGCAACGTCGCGTTGCGGCAGCGCTGATGTGCTTCAGGCGCTCGGCGTCAACACAGCCGCTGCACCGGAGGTCGTAGAGCGTTGCCTCAACGAGCATGAAATCTGTTTTATGTTTGCGCCACTTTTCCATGCTGCAACAGCCCGGGTCTCTCATGTGCGCCGTGAGCTCGGGCTGCATACTACATTCAACTTGCTCGGTCCCCTAACGAATCCCGCACAGGCACCGTTTCAGATCGTGGGCGTCTGGCATCGCTCGTTACTTGAACGCGTCGCTTCGGCCCTGGCTCGTCTCGGCGTTGAGAAAGCATGGGTCGTGCATGGTGCCGATGGCTTGGATGAAATAACGATTGCGGACAAAACGTACGTTGCCGCCTGTTCGTCCACCGGCGAAGTGGAAACATTTACAGTGTCCCCCAACGACTTTGGATTGGAACGTCAACGCTTCGATGGATTTTGCGGTAAGGGACCGCAAGAAAACGCACACCTGATCCACGCAATTTTGCAAGGCGAGACAACGAAAACAACAAGTGCCGCGCGCGATCTCGTCATCATTAACGCCGCTGCCGCGCTTTATCTTGCGGGTGTTGCCCCCGATCTCCGATACGCAGTAGGGCTTGCCTGTGAAAGCATCGACAGCGGACGTGCTGCTTCGAAGCTGGATGCACTGGTCCGGGAGACAAATCGAAAGCCATGATCAAAAGCATTTTCTCGCAAATCCTGGATCGAAAACGAAAAGCCGTTGCGCAGCTTCGAGCGGATCCTTCGTCCCAAGATTTTCGCGAGCGCGCGCTGAAGATTCGAAAGAACGCTGACCCGCATCGGTTGCTACGAGCTCTGGAGTCCAACTCACAGCGACTGAAAATCATCGCAGAGTTCAAACGCAGATCGCCTTCCGCTGGAATTATTCGAGACGATTTGACGGTCAGTGAGATTGTTCGCTGCTACGAACGCGGTGGCGCTTGCGCAATCTCGGTTCTAACCGACGAAGAATATTTTGGTGGCTCGATCCTCGATCTTCGCGCGGCGCGATCCAGTACGAACCTGCCGCTTTTGCGCAAAGACTTTATCATCGATCCAATCCAAATGACTCGATGCGCTTGTTGAAGTGCATACGTCCGAGGAATTGCGGCGCGCCCTGAATTCAGGCGCAAGAATCGTCGGAGTAAATAACCGCGATCTCAGAACGTTTGAGGTTTCACTGAATACAAGCGAGCGATTGATCGCGGAGGTTCCGCCAGACAGAATCCTGATCAGCTAAAGTGGACTGCAAAGTGCAGACTCGCTGCTTCGCCTTCGTAAAGTCGGATTTCGCGGTTTTCTGATAAGCGAAGCATTGATACGCGCGCCTGATCCCGAGACGGCTCTTCGCAATTTAGTCGCCGCGGCTGAAGATCGGCAATTTACAGAAGGTTCAATTGAAGCTCGGCAATGATAACTCCAGTGCAAATCAAGATTTGTGGCGTCACGAATGTTAAGGACGCCAGAGCGTGCTCCGAACTCGGAACCAGCATGATTGGGTTCAACTTTTATCCCCAAAGTTCACGTTATATTGAGCCCAAGCTCGCCCGGCGAATTATCGACGCAGTATCGCCTCGAGTTTTGCCAGTCGGAGTTTTCGTGGACGCCAGTGCCGAACACGTTCGAACCACCGCGGACGCAGCCGGCGTTCGATGCGTTCAATTATATGGGGAGATGTCAGCGGAAATATGCAGCGAACTAGCTCGTGAATTTCGTGTGATCCGGGCGTTCTCGACGGATCCTCAGTTCCGACCTGAAGAGGTCGCGTTATTTGGCGATTGCGACGTGCTGGTTGACGCGCATCATCCGACCCTCCGTGGCGGAACTGGTCGGACGTGTGATTGGCTATCAGCGAGAACAACCCGTTCCTTCGCGCGATTCCTCGTTCTCTCCGGCGGCTTAACCGCAGAAAATGTCGGTCAAGCCATCACAAGGGTAGCGCCTCACGCGATTGATGTTTGTAGCGGCGTTGAGAGCGCGCCAGGAGTAAAAGATCACCAGGCTGTGAAAGATTTTATTACCGCCGCGCGAGCTGCCAATTCCTCGATAAACCCTTTCTGCTCTTCATAACTCCAATGCAGAAATCGCCGATTACAAAAAGCGAGCCGGACGAGGGCGGGCATTGGGGAAAATTTGGTGGACGCTACGTTCCGGAAACATTAGTTGCCCCTCTGGAGGAGTTGACTAACGAGTTCATGCACGCCAGAGAAGACCCCGCTTTCCGGGCTGAACTCAACCAACTGCTGCGCGATTATTGTGGCCGGCCGACACCCTTATTTCACGCGCGGCGGCTAACAGCTCACGCCGGAGGAGCGCAAATCTATTTAAAGCGTGAAGACCTTTTGCACACCGGCGCGCACAAAATCAACAACGCTGTGGGCCAAGCGTTGCTCGCGGGTCGAATGGGCAAGCGTCGCGTCATCGCTGAGACGGGTGCGGGCCAGCACGGCGTCGCGACTGCAACGGTTTGCGCCTTGTTCGGATTGCGTTGCGTCATCTACATAGGCGCAGAAGATGTGCGGCGGCAGGCACTCAACGTTTTCCGAATGCGATTGCTCGGCGCCGAAGTGGTCACTGTAAGTGCTGGCACGCGCACCCTGAAGGATGCAATCAACGAGGCGCTGCGCGACTGGGTAACGAATGTGCACGATACGTACTATTTGCTCGGCAGCGCGCTCGGTCCCCATCCGTACCCACTGATGGTACGCGAATTTCAAAGCGTCATTGGACGCGAAGCGCGCGAACAAATTTTGTCTGCGACGGGCAAGCTGCCGCGCGCGCTGGTTGCCTGCGTAGGAGGTGGTTCGAATGCGATCGGTTTGTTTCATCCTTTTATTGCAGACGAAGAAGTCCGGTTGATTGGTGTAGAAGCAGGAGGACGGGGAGATTCGTTAGGTGAACACGCTGCGAGATTTCACGCTGCTATGGCTAGTGGCGGCGGACAGGTCGGCGTTCTGCAGGGCACGATGTCCTACGTGCTTCAGGATGCGAACGGTCAGATTGCGACCACTCATTCGATCTCTGCTGGCCTCGATTACTCAGCGATCGGGCCTGAACACGCATTCCTGCATGACAGCAGGCGGGCGGATTACGCCCGAGCAAGCGACGCCGAGGCGCTCGAAGGATTTCAACTTTGCGCCAAGTTAGAGGGAATCATTCCCGCACTAGAGACGGCACATGCTATCATGCCCGCAATTCGTGTCGCTCGTGAGTTGTCGGAAGACGACTCGGTCATCATTAATCTGTCTGGCCGCGGCGACAAAGACGTCCAACTCGTTGCGGATTTGCAGTCGCAATGAGCCGGATACGCGACACGCTCGGCAAGTTGAAGCATTCCGGACGCGGCGGATTCATCCCGTTTATCACCGCAGGCGATCCCGATCTGGTAACCACCGAACTCCTTCTGGTTGAACTGGCCGCGGCCGGGGCAGACATCATTGAACTCGGTGTCCCATTCAGCGATCCGGTCGCCGATGGCGAGGTCATTCAGCGCGCCTCCGAGCGTGCGCTGCGAAGAGGGGTGACACTCGGGGACACGCTAAGATGCGTTTCGAACGCAAAGAAGCATATCGACGTACCGATTGTGCTCTTCAGTTATCTCAATCCCCTGTTGAAGTTCGGTAGAGATCGGTTGGCAGACGAGGTTCAGCGGGCTGGAATTGATGCAGTACTCATAACTGATCTGACTCCGGAAGAAGGAGGGGCTTGGATCACAGCATTTCGTGACCGCGCTGTAGATCTGATCTTTCTCGTTGCTCCTACGACTTCAGGCGAACGGCTAAGGCGCATCGCTCAGCAGGCCAGCGGGTTCATCTACGCCGTTTCGCGCGCAGGGGTTACTGGCGTGCGAAACGAAATGCCTCGTGACGCCGAATCTCTCGTAAAACGTGTGCGAGCAGTGAGCGACTTGCCCGTCGCCGTTGGATTCGGGATCTCAACGCCGGAACAGGTTCGCCAGGTCTGGCGTTTTGCAGACGCCGCGGTCATCGGCAGCGCTCTCGTGCGCCAAATCGAAAAACTCTCCGGTTCGCCGGAGTTAGTAGATCGCATCGGGGAATTCGCTCGATCATTCCTCAAATCGAAGCAAATTAGTCAAACGACAGGGAGTTAGCACACTGTCACCAACCAAGAATTCCTCCGCAGCATGAGCCGCCGCGAATCGGCTCGGGTCTGGTGCACATCAGTTTTCTGCGCGCAAAGCCATTCTTTGCCAACCATCCTACAGTATTAACGCCTGTAACAATCAAGCACATCAACAGAGCTGCCGGCAAATCGTTGAGACAGAATGTGTCTGTCGAAGAGACTTGTGAACACAGCAACCCCGCAGCAGCAAACCGCAATCGTGCTCCATATCAAAGCGGTGACCATGATTTCACGTGTTGACGTCATGTGATATAGCGCTGCTAAAAGAATTCCAAACGCAGTCAGAGCGACTGCGACAAGCAAGAATTTCGCTGTCCATTGGCGAAAACGCGTCTCTACGACACCAATAAAAGCGGCGCACATATAAGCCTCGACCAAGATCGGCCCGCAGTGTTGGATCCAAAATTGCAGCAAACCGGCTGCCAAAACAAACATAATGCCGACGACAACAACGGCTTTGAGCATGGGGCCGCGTGAAAACAGGCGTCTCGTAAAAAACAATTCGAAATAGCCGATAATTATACCGGCAATAAGGAGGAGCTCAGACTCGAGATGCTTGGCCGAAAAGCACCAGGGGCTGTGTTGCAATCCGAAGTTACTAATAAGCACTCGCTGAACTAAGTAAGTGAACCCAGCAACAGCGACAATCGAAGCGATACTTAGCAAGCCGAAAGCGAGGATGTAAAAGCACACTCGTTCAAATCGATAGACCGTTGCGAAGTCTCGTGAGATCGGCTCTGGCGAACCGAAACGGGCAATCGCGAAGCGCTCAGCTTCTTCGTCATCATGTCCTGCACCGCGCGCCTCGTTCATCGAATCTTCCAAATGAGATCGAAGTTCTGCTGCCAACTGTCGTCGGCTCTCGCCATACGCAATGCGAGACCCCGCCAGGATTTTGTCTAAAAGAATCTCAATGCCATTCATTGTTGGGCACTCGTCAAAATTAGGTTGATTGCACCCGTGAAGTGCTTCCAACCTTCCTGTTCGCGTTCCGCTTGCTGGCGGCCTTTGCTCGTTAACGAATAGTACTTTCGCTTTCGACCAGTTTCCGCAATACGCCATTCGGAACGCAAAAAGCCTTTGCGTTCGAGTTGATGCAGCGCCGGATAAAGCGTGCCTTCGTTGAATTCAAAAGCTTGGCCGCTAAGTCGCTGTACCTCTTGTATGAGTTCGTATCCGTACATCGTTCGCCTTCGCAATAACCGAAGAATCAGCAGTCTGATGCTGCCTTTAAGAAGTTCTCGATTGTGCTTCATCCGTTTTGCTGCCGAAATGGAAATAGCCGCACACGATCTTTTCCGCAAGTAAGCGCTCTGTAGCCCCGAAACTGAATCTTATGCGATAAATCCGAATACGGCCGGTAAAAGGGATATCTGGAAAAATAACATGATTCTTCATTGACAGAACATGATACCTTGTGTAACGAGGTATGTCGATCTATAATAAAAATATGAAATCATCCATTTGGGTCACTGGTCCGACCGGCACAATCGGACGCTATGTCGCAAAACAATTCCCCGGAAAAGTCGTGGCAAGTGCGCGATCCGTCCACAGCGACGTTTGGACTGGATCAATGAACACATTGCTAGCAGTGATTCTTACTGTGATGCTGGCATGTGCCACTTCAGGCCGTGCACAAACTTCACAACCGGCCCACAAACCTAGCGCGGACCTGCAAAAGGAGGGCGATTATTACACCGGGAATTGGAAGCTTACCGGAGAGACCAAAACAAGTCCATTTGGTCCGGGTGGGGAGAAGTTCGAGTCTTCCGAACGCCTGGAGTGGTTGCCCGGCGGTTTTTTTCTCCTTGCGCGCTCTTACGAGGGAGAGAAGTGGACTCAACTTACGATCATCGGATACGACGAGACGAAGAAAATTCTTACTCACACCGCCTACAATGCTAGGGGAGAGATTGAAGTCATGGAGGGAACGGAACACGGCGACACAGAGATTTGGTCGGGGGAGAGCAAGATCGGCGGTAAGCCGGTTAAACAGCGACTTACCATCAAGAGAGTCTCTCCTGCGTTTTACACATTTAAGTTTGAGATGGCGCCTCGAGGCGGCAACTGGTCTTTGGTGTATGAAGGGCATGGCACTAAAGAATGATGACCGCCTTATAAAGGTCTTCCTAACCTCGACGTATGCCAACCGATAGGACAAAGAATCAGTTATGAAAAAACAATTCATTCTTTGTTGCATGACCTTGATTGCGGCTGCTCCCATTTGCTTCAGTCAGGCGAGCCCAGCGAAACCGATGAAGACAGCTACAGATGAGGCGGCGATCACTGACTTGGAAAAGTCTGCTTGGGAAGCATACAAGAACAAACAGTCCGAGAAGCTCAAAAAGCTTCTCTCCAAGGAGTATGTAGGCGTTGACGCGGAGGGAACTAAAGATTTAGAGGCGGAAGTTGGAGACATGGCGAAGAATGATCTGCGCAGTTACTCATTCGCGGATGTAAAAGTTGTATTCCCGAGCGCGAACATCGCGGTGATTACCTACACAGCTACCACGCAAGGCACTTCTCGCGGACAGGAGTCGTCAGGGGCGTACAACAGCGCAAGTGTCTGGAGTAAGCAGAATGGCAAATGGCTTGCCATTTTTCACGCTGAAATCCAGGCTCAGTAAAGGCAGCTAGCTTCGCCGATCCAGCCTTCGCAAAGCTAAGGACCATGACTGACTACAGAACGGAGCAGAAGGACACCAGCATCACTCACGATGAGAGGGCAGCGTTTGCTGCGCTCGCAATCGCGGATCTAAAGCAAGCTGCGGCGTCAGTTCTCGATGAATACAAGAATTTCGTCGCGCTTAAGGTAAACGATCACTGTGTTCGCCTGGCGGTGATGCAGGGAGAGTTCCGTTGGCATCATCACCCGAACTCTGACGAATGTTTCGTCGTTTTAGAAGGTGAGCTGGAGATCGATCTCGCGGATGGGCAAACGTTCCGATTGAGTCCGGGTGAGGCCTTCACCATCCCTGCAGGAGTGGTTCATCGGACACGCTCGCGCAAGCGAGCTGTGAACCTCTGCTTCGAACATCGCGGAGCATACACAGATGTCGTCTTCGATGATCAGTGAGCCCACTCTGGCCATCAACTCAGGGCACAGGCGTCAACGCCGCAGGAATGGCTCTAAGCTGCTTTCCTACCTGCTTTCCATTATTGCAACTCCGCTCATGGGCTTCGCTCAACAAACACCCACGCCGCCAAACGCCGTTTCTCCCGATAACGCAATGCGGCGCGCGGAAATTCAGAAAGTAGAAGAGTCCCTCGCAAAGATCACTGATCGAGGCGCAGCGTTGTTTTTCCTGGCCAGGCGATACGCGCAGCTCGGCGATTTGGATAAGGCGCGCTCTTTATTGAAGCAGTGCATTCGACTCGATCAAGGGTTTGATCCAGGCGATCTGCCGCAATTTGAGGTTTTGCATTCTAATCCAGAGTTCCAGGCGATGATCGAACAGGTTCGCCATCGTTATCCGCCGATCCATCAGGCGCACGTGGCATTCACTATTTTTGAAACCGATCTGTTTCCGGAGGGACTTGGGGTCGATCCCGAGCAGCACCGATTCTATTTGGGAAGCGTAAAGCAGAAGATCATTAAAATTACCGAGAATGGTAAGGTTTCAGACTTCGTTAGGCCTGGCACCTATCGATTTCCGGAGCTGAACGGAATCAAAGTCGATCCCAAAGATCATGGCCTTTGGGTAGCTAGCGCCGATGATCACAATTCCGAGCTATTACATTTCGACTCGCAGGGCAAACTGGTGGAGCACTTCCCGCCGCCGAATGCCGGGCGGCACGCTTTCAACGACTTGGTGCTCCACGGCTCAGATCAGCTGTACGTTACTGACACCTGGGCTCACGAGGTGTATCGGTTTGATCGGAGCAAACACAGCTTCACGCCGCTGTCATTCCATCGGGCGTTGCTCTACCCCAATGGCATCGCCTTGTCAGATGACGGGAATTCACTTTACGTTGGAGACATCCTAGGAGTGATCCAAGTTGATCTCGAAAAGAAACAAACGCGCGAAGTCAGTCCAGGTAAGCATAACACCCTTGCCGGAATCGATGGTCTTTACTGGTACAAAGGCGCGCTCGTGGGAGTGCAGTATGGCAACGGCCCTTATCGCGTCGCGCGATGGTCGCTCTCATCCGATGGCGTAAGCGTAGTCTCTACGGACGTCTTTGAATATCGCACTTCGTTAATCAGTTTTCCCACGACTGGCGCCATCATGGGAAGAAATTTCTATTTCATTGCTAATACTGGGATCGCTAACTACATAGACGGAAAGATAATTGATCCGAGCAAGCTTGAGCCCATCAATATCGCTGTCATCCAGCTTGACTGATTTATGTGTGGGAAACCACTCGTGGGTGTCTGGGTTTCTGATTTTGTTTTCGTATCCCAATGGCCGATAGACCGGAGCTGGTAAACCGCATCGGCGAATTCGCCCGATCACTTCTTGAACCGAGCGCATCGTGACCCGAACGGTCAGTTCCCTCAATCAAAGGATTTTCAACGATTCGCTCCGGCCGGGAACATAACTTTATCTGGCGCGGCATTGAGAGCAGCGAGCAATTTGGGGATTAAGCGTGTTTTGACCGAGCCGGCTTCGCGCGGCGACACAAGATAACGTACGATCGCGTTGATCCAGGTTACTTCATCGACACGAAAAATAACTCGCGGACGCGAACGAACTTCAAGTTCATCAACCGGTGTGCGAGCCAGCAGGTCACGGAAAACTTCGACGCGCTTCATCATCTCTTCGCCGAGCTCTTTTTCAACAATCTGCTGCATGGTCTCGGCTACAAATTTCAAATCGCTCTGATAGGCGATCTGAAATTTGATTTCGTTCCAGATATAGGGAAAGAGCGGCCACGAATAGTTATAAATGAGTTCGTCGAGTACTTTTTCGTTCGGGAACTTGATCAGTCTGCCACTAGGATGATCACCTGAGATATATTGACCGCCGAATTCCCAGAGAGTGGTATCCAGGTAACTGACGTCAATGACGTCGCCCGTAGCGTCACCGATCTTGATGCGATCGCCTACGCGAAAGGGTTGGCGGACGAGAATATAAATCCAGGCGATGAAACTTTTCATCGGCGTTTGTACCGCAAGGCCGATAATAATTGAGCCGACACCAAGCGCCGCAGCCGCAGCATACCAATTGACAAAAATTATCGATAGACCAATTACCACGATAACAAGGCCAATGACCAGATGCACGATGCGCTGGAGCGTGAAGCGAGTAGAAGCATCTTCAATGCGAGCAAGCCCATAAACGGAAGTGGCTCGCGCGATCGCGAGCACTATCACGATCAGAGCTGTGCCTCGTAGAATTCGCGCCGCAATATTGACACCCGCCTGCGGCAACGAAATCAATTTTGCGCCCAGCAGAAAGTAAACCGTGGCGCAGGCGGCAAGAACAAGCGCATGCGTAACAAACCAGAATTTGTCTCTGCCGCGCGCTTTGACCGTTTGGCGACGTTTTTCACCGGTGGCCCGCTGGAGCTCTTTGCGAACTTCGGGTTGCTGGGAGATTTCCTCTGCGGTCTCCGGCATCACTATTGAAATCGCACTGAAAGAAAGGAACGCGTGTCAGCGGTCGATAATGCCACGACCAGTTTAGGCGCCCCTGAAGGCGGAGGCCGATTCGATTCTCAGATGTGTTATCGAATACGGACATTGCGGAGTTGCTCGCCAAACAGGCGGAGGGGGAGACAGGAATTCTATCGCGCGCTTTTCGACGGGCTGCTCGTAGCGCGTTCTTATGGTCAGAAAACGTGACCGATCTCGCGGCCCAAAATCGTTCGCTAACCGAACTGCGTGGAATCGGCCCATTCATAGAAAAACAAATTCTCCGATGGCTTGATAAGCCGCCGTCATTAAGCAGGAAGCCTCCCGCGATTCGCCAGGATTTCATTTCGCTCGCCGAAGCAAGACAGTTGCTGGCGAAAAAACCCGTCTGGTCGAGGAACCTGCGCGGTGATTTACAAATGCACACTCGCTGGAGTGACGGCTCAGGCACGATCGCGGAAATGGCCGATGCAGCGAAAGAGCAGTCGTATGAATACATAGCGATCACCGACCACTCTAAAGGTTTGAAAATTGCGGGTGGGATCAACGAAAGCGCACTGAGGAAACAGGGATCGGAGGTAGCGAAGATCAACAGCTCGCTATTAAAAGCTGGCGCGAAACTAAGGGTCCTTCACTCAATCGAAATGAACCTTAACCCGCGAGGCGAGGGAGACATGTCGCCGAAGTCGCTATTACCTTTGGATCTGGTTCTAGGTTCATTCCATTCCTCTCTGCGGAGAATTGAAGATCAAACGCAGCGTTATCTTACAGCGCTGCGCAATCCAAATATTCAGATCTTGGCTCATCCGCGCGGCCGCATTTACAATTATCGAATCGGCTTAAGTGCAGACTGGCCGCGCGTTTTTGCAGAAGCTGCAGAGCTGGATAAAGCGCTGGAAATTGACTGCTATCCTGATCGGCAGGATTTGAACGTCGGGCTACTAAAAGTCGCGCGAGAACACGGAACTCGTATTTCGATGGGCACGGATGCCCATCATTCGTGGCAGCTGCAGTTTATCGAGCTGGGGTTAGCTGCCGCATTAAAAGCCAAGATTTCGTCACATCAAATCATCAATTTCATGTCAATCTCGGACTTGAGGAACTGGGTAAAGCAAACACGACAACGCAGTTAAGAATAACGGCATCGAGGACATCTGGCTGACCTGCTTCCGCCTTCCTCTCACGACCGAAGGAGAGTTTTTCTTCGATTATACAGTGTAACACGCCGGGGCGTCCTTTCCGAAATCGAGGGAAGATCGGCAGCGGGAATGTTCGCCCTCGCGGAAAGAAATAAAAAAGGAAAGCACTATGAAACAACTACTACTCAGTATGGCCTTGGCAGTTGCGGCTCCGTTTGCGTGGGGACAAGTCTCGGAGACTACCACAACAACAACCACGACCGAAGGCAACGGGACGATTACCGAGTACACTCCGGGCAGTACAATCGTGCTCAGAGAAAGTGCCGGGCCGCGTACCTACCACTTCGGAAAGACCGTCACTTATGTAACTCGGAGTGGCAGGACTCTGGATGAAGATACCGTAAGAACGAGAGTCAAGGTCGGTATCCCAGTTCGGGTTCATTACGTCGGAACTGGCGACAACATTATGGTTGATCGCGTGATACTCGATGAGGATTAAGAGCCAAAGAAGTTAGGCTCATTTGTCTCCTCGCGCCTTCCTGTTCTTCTTATGGGAGAACAGCGAAGGCGCGTCTTGCGTACATCTACGGACAAGCCTGGCAATATGACTTCCTTCGCGCATTGGGCGAACATCGGCATCCATCAACCCCTCAAATCGTAATTATGACTATGCTTCTTCTGACAGAGCCGAGGTCGATCGGCAGGGAACCTAGCTAGGATTTCTACTGATAGACCAATCGGGCGTGCGCCGGATTGTGTGAGCATTCGAAGAAGAGGATGTTTCGGCCGATGGCGGCTGTTTCTTCGATCAACTTATCCGATGAAGATAGACTGGATACGCTGCAACGACTCGATCAATTCCGCCATTGGCACTCGCTGGATGAGAAACGTTATTGCCTGGTTTGCGGTGAAATCATCACAGGGCGACAAATCCAGGTGATTATGGACACACGCGGAAACCGGTCACTGCGCCTCATTTGTCCGACGAAACATTGTGATGCGATGCCGATAGAATGGGTGTGGCCAACCGACGACCTCTTGATAAAAATTGCGATGGTAGAGATCGAGCGGAACTGGCTTTGTCTGATTAGGCGAGTAGGCCGAGCAATGCAATCCTGCCGTCGAAACACGACGAGCAGTGCGATCAGCAGAACAAGGTCTAAACCGCCACTCGGGTAGCATCAGCAAGCAGAAGACTGAGGCGCGTGGATGCGAAGCACCATGCGATTCATGAACACAGATGGCTTTGCCCCCGGTAAAGGTGGAATCACGCGGTGACGTTTCCGACGACGAGAATCAAGCGGGAAAGGTCACATCCCGTGCCCGCTTACGCACCGCGGAACTCTTGCAAAAACCTTTCGATGTCAGGTCGATTGCGCTTACCGGTCTGTTCATCCTGGCAGTCTTTTACACCATCTACTTCATGCGTTCGATCCTCCTGCCGATCGTTCTTGCGCTGCTGCTTAGCTATCTATTGAGGCCGATAGTGCGGGGACTCGCCAAATTGAAGATTCCCCTGCCCGTGAGCGCCGCCTTCATCCTTATCGGCCTTCTTGCACTTGTCGGTTATGGAATCTCAGCGCTGGCTGCGCCCACGGTGGCGTGGCTCCAGAAAGCACCGGCCGGTTTGACAGAACTGCAACGCAAGCTTTTGCCGGTAAAAAGATCGGTAGCCCAAGTGACGCAGGCAACCGGCGAAATCGAGAAGCTGGCCTCGACGAATGCGGAGTTTAAAACCGTGGAGGTAAAGCGGCATCCCATTACTGAGACATTCGTCACGCGGACGCCAGAGTTTATCGCGAGCGCTGTTTTGTCGTTAATTCTACTCTATTTCCTGCTCGTGTACGACCAGGCCTTCATCGCCAAGCTGGTCAAGCTGTTGCCAACCTTCTCCGATAAGAAGACGGCCGTCGCCATCGCGCATGACATTGAATCGCAGGTCTCGCTTTATCTTCTTACCATTACCGCGATTAATGCCTGCCTTGGACTGGCTGTCGGAACCGCCGTAGGACTGCTCGGTCTGCGTAACCCGGTGATGTGGGGTGTGATGGTCGCGCTGCTCAATTTCGTCCCTTACCTGGGCGCGTTCACGGGTATCATCTGTATGACGATCGGCGCCACCCTGAGCTTCGATAGCCTGGGATACGCGCTCATCTTTCCGGCAGTCTATCTCGCCTTTGGCACGTTGGAGGGCAGTTTCATCACCCCTTGGGTCATGGGCCGCTCGCTTACTTTGAATCCTGCGATTATCCTGCTCTCACTTACTTTCTGGGGCTGGATGTGGGGAATCGTCGGCATCATCTTAGCCGTGCCCATCCTGGCCGCTTTCAAGATTTTCTGCGCGCATATCAAACCGATGGAGCCCCTCGCAGAATTTCTTAGCTAACGCACACTAGAAGACCGCCTGTTTCCGTTACGCTCTGCTAGCTTGTTTGCTAAAACGTTCGAACTGTTCGCTTGAGGCGGGCGAGTCTTCATGGGCAGGTTTTCTCTTCTGCGTTTCCGTCGCCGTAATATTATATTGGGCACCGAAGCCGGAAGCAGCTTTTGTCAGTGTCGGTCAACAAGTGCGAAAGCGCGCATCCGGCGGGTCCACGTCGACTAGTCTTGCTTAACGACGGAAAATTAAACCGAGCACGAAACCGACCCCAAGAGCCGTAAAGACTGCCTTGGTCGGGTTCTCGCGCACGTATTGCTTGCTGTCGTCCTGAAAACTGCGGACGCGATGGAGTGCATCGTCCAATACTTCTTTCCCGCGCTCCCGATATTCATCGGCCACTGCGCCTGCGGCCGCGCGGAGGT
>WNGE01003265.1_pt1 | contig 26556 bp, 28 predicted proteins | sample 5400651 | NCBI WGS metagenome assembly WNGE01 (sample SAMN13153370, study PRJNA577476) | soil metagenome | isolation source: 60 cm soil or saprolite under grassland replicate 2 | place: USA:California | collected 2016-06-15 | reverse complement strand
TCCTGCTGCTGAACGTGGTGCTGTGCATCGGACCTCTATGCCGCTTGGACCGCCGCTTTCTTCCACTGCTCTATAACCGCAGGCATCTGGGCGTCACGACGTTTCTGTTGGGTCTGGCACATGGAGGGTTCGCACTATTTCAGTTTCACGCGCTGGGGAACGTGAATCCTCTCGTCAGTGTGTTCGTCAGCAACCCGCGGTACGGCAGTGTCGCCGATTTTCCCTTTCAGGCATTGGGTTTCTTCGCATTGATCATCTTGTTTCTAATGGCCGCTACCAGCCATGATTTCTGGCTGCGGAATCTCTCCGCACCCATGTGGAAGCGACTGCACATGCTGGTGTATGTTGCCTACGCACTGCTGGTCGCGCACGTGACTCTGGGGGCGCTCCAGTCAGAGACGAGCCCTGTGCTGGCCTCTACCCTCATCTTGGGAGTGGCTACCGTGCTTTCACTTCATCTCGCGGCGGCATTTCGGGAGAAGCAGATTGACCAGGCGAGACACCAAGCCGTGGACGAAGGTTTCGTCGAGGTCTGCAAAGTGGATCGTATCTCCGAGAAATGCGCGACAATCGTATCTCTCTCTGGGGAGCGCGTCGCGGTCTTTCGCTACGATGGCAAGGTCTCTGCAATCTCAAATGTGTGCCAACATCAGAATGGACCTCTAGGCGAAGGACGCATCATCGACGGTTGCGTCACTTGCCCGTGGCATGGTTACCAATACCAGCCGGAATCCGGTGCATCTCCGCCGCCGTTCAAGGAAAAGGTTCCGACATTCCGTGTCAAGGTCTTCCAAGGGGCTGTATTCGTGCATCCGCGTCCCAATCCGCCCGGAACCCGCGTAGAGCCTGCCCAAATTGAACCTGCCCAGGCTATATCCAGGGAGGCCCAACCGCGATGAACGATTTCTACGTGGGCTATTTGCCGAAGGCGCCCGAGGGGTTGACGCGTTTTATCCGCAAGGTCATTGTTGCGCTTGGTTTGCTGGCGGCAACTGCGGCTTTGGTCCTGGTCGTTGGCCAAATGCCGTTTGCCAATTCCGCGTTCGAATTCGGAAAGCTACGAAGCCTTGAGGGTGTTGTTGTGGCGCGTCCTTTCCCGACGTTGTTGGTCGCACGTCCGGGAGAAATCGGGCAACAAGACAAGTATTCGCAGTATCTGCTGGTCGCGCCCGGAAAACATGGGGCAGATGATCTTGTAGCAGACTTCGATGGGAAACGGGTCCGTCTACAGGGCCAGCTGATCTATCGCGAGGGCGGAACAATGGTGGAAATAGGGCCCGGCTCGATCACCGCTTTGGATACTGCTGCTGCCGAGCTAGAGACTACTCGTGAGCTGGGAACGGTGACAGCCACGGGCGAAATCGTCGACAGCAAGTGCTACTTGGGCGTAATGAATCCTGGTCAAGGAAAGGTCCACCGTGACTGCGCAGCGCGCTGCCTTAGCGGAGGGATCCCTCCGATCTTCGTTACGAATAACGGAGAGAACCAGCTTCTCTTAATCGGCCCTGATGGGAGCGCCCTTGGACGCGATGCGTTGCGCGAGTTTGTTGCGGAGCCGATCACGATTCGCGGAGAGCTCTTGCAGCGCGGAGAAAGCCGCCTGCTGAAGATCGACCCAAGAGCACTACATCATGCGTCAAATGGGATCGAAGCAACGTTGCGATCTGACGCATCCCAAAAGTAGGAGGTATGCGGGGACCTATGCATGACGGACCAAGCCCGTTGGCGACGGAGCAGCAGTTCTTCAGCTCACTCATCCGTGGCGATGTGGAAGCGCTGGATCGAATTCTCGGTGACGACTTTCTGCTGATCGATGTCATGACTGGATCAGAGGTCAAGAAACCCGATCTGCTCGCGGTACTGAGATCGGGTCAGCTGAAGTTCGAGGCCATTGAGCCAGTGGAATCTCAGGTTCGCCGCTATGGGATTACGGCTGTTATCACGGGCCGCACTCGAATGAACGGACGATTCGGGGATGGGCCTTTTACGGCCAGCAGTCGTTACACTCACGTCTTTGTAAAAAATCAGGATCAGTGGCGTCTTGTGTCCGCGCAGGGGACACAGATCAGTACCTGAGGAGATCTCTCGGGTCGTCAAGCTTTCATGAACCGTGCACACACGCGGGGATGCAGAGTCTCGAGATCCAACAGCGTGAGGAAGTCAATCGTCTTGAACTCCTGATCGATGGCTGGTGGACCGCAGATCTTCGCCCCAACCGCCAGATACGCGCGCAACAACTTCGGGATCTTGTCGCTAGCGTTCTGTGAGGACACGAGCGGCATGAGAAACGCCGGGTGCGGGGAGGTACGTAACGGCGGCTCCACCAGGTACCCCCGCATGGCTTCATAGACAGCCGCACCGTGTGCCGGGTCTTGCGAAGTCAGCGAAGAACAACCGATCAGATACCGACCGCCATGGTGCATAGCGTATTGGGCGATTCCCCGCCACAGCAGGAAAAGCACCTCGGACGAGCGATGATCGCGGTCCACACACGCGCGTCCTAGTTCGATCACGGAGTCGCCTAGCCGCTTGTAGGGTGTGAAGTCAAACTCACGTTCGCTGTAGTAACCAGAATTCGCTGCAGCTACGGCGCCGGTCTGGAGCCTGTAGGTCCCAACAACTTTGCCTGAACCATGCTCCACGATGAGGTGGTCACAGACAGCGTCGAACTCGTCGGTGTCGTAGCCCGTCGCGTGCGCCGTGTCGAGACCCTCATTCAATTCCAGGTTGAAAACCAAGAAACGCAAGCGGAACGCTGCCAGGCGGTCTGCGTCCGACGAGGCCAGCCGGACACGATACGACCCGGGGACTGCAACCAGCCCACCGCTTTCTACTTGATGATCATTCTGAGATCGAACCAACAGCGCGGACGAGGTCGGGGTTCTTAAGGTGGTCGCGCTCATGATGCTCCTCGCGGTTTTACCCCGGCGGAGGCCACTCGGCAGGTTCACCGGCACTTCTGGACGATCCTGTTTTCGTGCGATGCGCGGGAACTGGAAAAGTGACAGTAATTCCTTGCGTCTCGTTTCGTGTCACTTCCGGCGTTTTCGTGAGTCTCAAGCTTGTACACGCACCTCCAAATCGCAACCCGAGGGGATTTGTAATGAAGAGTTTGTTCTCCCTGTTCCTGATGATCGCCGCTTTGTCGACGGTGGCACCCGCCAAAGAGCTACAAAATTTGGATCGTAATGGAGTCGCCATCCAGGGCTACGACCCTGTGGCGTTCTTCACCGACAATCGGCCAGTCAAGGGAAACGCACAATTCCAGTCTGAATACCGCGGCGCGAAATACTACTTCGCTTCCTCCGAACATAAGGCCGCCTTTGATAAGGAGCCGGCAAAATACGAACCGCAGTTTGGCGGCTACTGCGCTTACGGTGTGAGCCACGGCTCGCGGGCTCCCGTCAAGATCGAAGCATGGCAGATCGTCAACGGACGTCTCCTCACGCAGTACGACCTGGATGTAAAGGATGAGTTCAACAAGGACCAGCAAGGAACCCTTAAAAAGGCGGACCAGAAATGGCCCGGCCTGGTGGACAAGTACGGTAAATGAAGGAGCAAGACATGAACAGCTACGCCATCGCAACTACGGGTAAAGCTTTGACCACTCCAGTGCTGGTCATCAGCTGGATTTGCAGAATTGTTGCGGCGATCATCTTGCTGCAAACGCTCTTCTTCAAGTTCACGGCAGCACCGGAATCGGTTTACATCTTCACCAAACTTGGAGCCTTCATTCACACGTACCTTCCGTTTGCGTCGATCGGCACCGTGGAGGTTTCGGGACGTATCGGGTCAGGAATCATGGAGTTGGTCGCCGCCGTGCTGTTGCTGACGCCGCGTTTCGTGTGGGCAGGCGCGATCTTGGCGATTGCGGCTACAGGCGGAGCCATCGTTAGCCACTTAACCTTTCTGGGCATCGAGGTACAGGGCGACAAGGGACTTCTGTTCTTCCTTGCCATCGTTGTACTGGTGACGAGCGCCATCGCCCTGTTCTTGCACCGCATGCAAATTCCTGTCGTCGGGAAAAGGTTCTGACATGATGACCCCGTCGTTGAATACTGCAGTTAGAGACGTCCTGCAGCAGGGTTGCATCTTCCTGGATCGCATCGGCGACGAAACGTACGCTCGCCTGCTTGAAGGCCCAGCCGAAGAAAAGCCCGCGGCGTCCCTCGGCGCTCACTATCGGCACGTGCTCGATCACTTTCTCTGTCTGACAGAAGGGATTCGTACGGGCCAGGTCAACTATGATCAGCGGCGCCGCAATCCGCAGTTGGAGAATTCGGTGCGTTGCGCACGTCTCGTGACGGAGGGGTTGATCGATGAACTCGGGGGCCTTTCTGGCGAAGTCCTTGGACGTGAGTGCATGGTGTCCTACAACGTGAGCTATGGTGAGAGCGAGGCGGAGCCGGTCTGTTCTAACTTCGCCCGCGAAGTCATGTTCTGTGTCGGACACGCCATCCACCACTACGCCCTCCTCAAATTGCTGTGTGCCGGGGTGGGAGTGAATCTGCCCTATGAATTCGGTGTCGCCCCTTCCACCTTGAAACACTTGGAAGCGGAGACGGTCGGACGAAGGTAGAGTGCAATGTTTCCCACCGACTCACTTCCGCAAACACAAACCGCCTTGGCGATGACCATCTTTTTCGCTTCCTTCGTTTATGAGGATGGAGCAACTCTACTGGCCGCGACCCTGTCCGCCAGCGGGCGCCTGGACCCGCGGCTCGGGCTCGTGACCGCATTCCTGGGAATCTGGATCGGCGACATTGGACTGTATGGGCTCGGCTCAGCGTTCGGCCGGCGCTCCGCGCAGTCGCGTTGGCTGCAAAAGTACCTAAAGCCAGAATCGCTGGCCAAGGCCGAGTCTTGGTTTTCCAAACACGGATCGCTGGCATTGGTCATGAGCCGCGCGATTCCGGGAAGCCGCCTGCCTCTTTATGTGGCCGCCGGCGCGTTGCGGCTTCCGGTTCGAGTCTTTGCCAAGATTACGGCAGCCTGTTCGGCTGTCTGGGTTTCCGCGATTTTTGCGATCTGGCGGTTTGTCCCCAGAGCGTCGTCTGGGTATCAGAGATTGCTGCCCTGGTTGCTGACCGCCTTTGTGCTGTTTGCACCGTGGCTGCTGAGCAAGAGCGCCAGATCACTGGGCGGCTGGATGCGGAATCGTGAAAGTCTTCGAAACTGCGCAACGGTGAGCTTATGGGCGCGTTGACCCTTGTTAGAGATATGTGCGCCTTTCCCGATGACCCGTCCGCCGTCCTGGATCGCGAGCCCGCTCACCGAAAAGCCCCGGCGACTCCGGCGCACGCATCCGCTGCCCACCCTGCGGCTGGTCGCCCCGCCAGGAAGATCAGTGATTCTGCACATGCGAATGTGAGCGGAACACATTCGATATGGGAGGCGTCTGTCCATCCTGCCTCCACCAATGGACTGAGTCCCAGTACCTCTCGTGTAGACATTGGTCCGCGCATTCCGAGCGGTACGCTCAGTGACTAGAAGGAGGAATCCATGGTTAAGGTCAGCGTGTTGTATCCGAATCGCGAAGGCACGAAGTTCGACATGGCGTACTACTCAAATCACCACATCCCCATGGTTCGTCAACTGCTGGGGTCGGCCTTGAAGGGAGTATCGGTCGAGCAGGGGATTTCGGGCGGGGAGTCGGGATCGCCCGCTCCGTATGTTACAACGTGTCATCTTCTGTTCGACTCAGTTCAAGCCTATCAAACGAGCTTCGGCCCGCGCGCGGAGGAGATCTTGGAAGACATCCCGAAGTACACGAACTCCGAGCCGCTCATTCAGATCGGGGAAGTCAAGCTCTAGCCATGGCTACAATCGGCGGATTGTTTCGGAAGCGCCAAAGTGCTCGGGACCCCAAGGCGGTGGGCTCATGTGCACTTTGACTGTCGTCACTCGTAACGACACATACCTCATGGCGATGAATCGTGACGAGAAAATCGCGCGGGGTGCGGGGTCTCCTCCTGAGATCCATGAGTTCGAAGGTGCCAGGGCCATCTATCCGAACGATAGCGACGGCGGCACCTGGATCGCGGCCAACGAATATGGAATCGCGCTCGCGCTATTGAATTGGAACGACATCGCTCCGTCCGGCAAAGCTGTCAAGACGCGAAGCAGAGGGTGGGTGGTCCCAGCTCTCATTGATTCGCGATCGCTGGCGGGCTTGTATGAGGTGTTCGACGTTTCGAACTTCAAGGGAATGATGCCCTTCCGCCTCGTCGGAGTATTTCCTTCCGAACAGGAGATTCGGGAGTGGCGTTGGGACTCGATGCGCCTTGAGTTCCACGTCCATGAGTGGAAATTGCGGAACTGGTTTTCCTCGAGCCTCTCGGACAAACAAGCCGAGAGCTTGCGCGGTGCGGCATGCCGTGCCGCTCAGGACGAATCAGACGTCGGTTCTGTACCCTGGCTACGAAGGCTTCACGCGTCGCACGTCACAGACCCGGGGCCATTCAGTTTGTGCGTCCATCGGGAGGACGTGAGAACGCTAAGTTACACCGAGGTTGCGTGCACAACTTCCACGGTCACTGTCGAACACTTCCTGGCTAGTCCGTGTAGCATGCGCTCAAGTCACTTGATCCAGACTCAACGATTGGTCGACGTGGATTCGCCACGCTGCGAGGTCGGCAGCTGTCCCGCGATCTGAGGCCTGCACAATGGCGGCTCTATTGGAACCCAGCCCTCTTCGCAAGAAAGTCCAAGCGGATGACGGCTGGAAGCGTCAGCCGCTGCGAAAACGACCGTGGATGCGATGGGCGGTAGCGATTGCAGTTGTCGGAGAAATCGCCGATCTCCCTTCCTGAAGACAAGCGATCAGTGTCTGTCTCGGCGGTCGCGGGCGATCATGTCCTACCGACAGAAATCACGATGGCATTCCGCGACGTCCCTGCCCTGGGCGATTCCGACCGAATTCCAGTGGTGTTGATACACGGCAGCCCGGGCAGCGGCGACGTTTTGAAATTGCTCGCCGCACAGATTCAAGGACCGCGGAGAGTGATAGTTCCGGATCTCCCAGGTTTCGGCGAATCGAGCCGCCAGATTCCGGACTATTCGTTCCGCGCGCACGCAGCCTATGTGTGGCAGTTGTTGGACCGATTGGGGGTGCACCGAGTGCACTTGGTCGGCTTCAGCATGGGTGGGGGTGTCGTCTTACATATGGCGCGATTGGCCCCGGAACGCACGGTTTCGGTAACGATGCTCTCAGCGATCGGTGTTCAGGAGATGGAACTCCTGGGCGATTATCACCTCAACCACGCCGTCCATGGTGTTCAATTGGCTGGCCTGTGGCTGATGAAGGCTGCGTTGCCCCGCTTTGGGGCCCTGAATCGCTCGGACATGGGACTGCCGTATGCCCGCAACTTCTACGATTCCGACCAGCGCCCCTTGCGTACTATCCTGCAATCTTACAATGGGCCGATGCTGATCCTGCACGGCAGCCATGACCCGCTCGTGCCGGTAGAGGCGGCAATTGAAACAAGCAGGCTGGTCCCGCAAAGCGAACTTAGAGTCCTTCCCAGCAACCATTTCATGGTTTTCGAGAACCCCCGCCCCCTGGAGCCCTTCCTCAATGACTTCCTCGACCGCGTCGAGGCCGGTCGTGTGTCCACGCGTGGTACAGCTGCGCCGGATCGAGTCGCTCTCGGCAACCAACCCATGGACACGAGACATTGGCCTGAGCCCGGGTACATCACCGCCGCGGTGATGCTGCTGTCGCTCGCATTCGCGACCTTTTTGAACGAGGACGTGGCATGCATTAGCGCCGGTGTGCTCGTTGCCGAGGGTCGCATGAGCTTTCTGTTCGCGGCGTTTGCATGCTTCATCGGGATCTTCATTGGTGACATCCTGTTGTTCATTGTCGGCCGATACATTGGCCGTCCGGCTTTGCGCCACCCTCCTTTGCGTTGGCTCGTCCGTCCCGGATCGCTGGAGCGTGCGTCCGATGGGTTGGTCAGCAACGGTGCGCTCGCCATAGCCTCTTCGCGCTTCCTCCCTGGAACCCGACTCCCGACCTACTTCGCGGCCGGCGTACTACGCACGTCCACCGGAAAGTTCTTGATCCATTTCCTGATTGCTGCCGCAGTGTGGACACCGTTCATCGTTGGGTTGTCTGCCGGTCTAGGCATGCCACTCATGCACAGCAGATTCCTGTCCCAGCGGCCTCTGTCCGTCAGGCTGCTGCTCGTTGCCGCTGGAATCTTTCTTTTAGTGCGGTTGTCCACAAAGCTCGCTACCTATCGCGGGCGTCGTGCCGTGGTACGAAAGTGGAGGCGCGTTACCCGATGGGAGTTCTGGCCACCCTTCCTGTTTTACCCACCGGTCGTGGCATACATCGTCTATCTCGGGCTCAAGTTCCGAAGCTGGACGCTGTTCACGGCAACCAATCCAGCGATTCCGGCGAGTGGATTCGTGGGAGAGTCGAAGCACGAAATCCTTGAGCATTTGAAAAGCGCTAGTCGATGGCTGCCGTCCTCCACGCTTCTGCCGTACGGCGAAACCTCCCAGCGCCTTAACCAAGCCGAGGAGTTTATGCGCCAGCATCAGCTTGAGTTCCCGGTTGTCTTGAAACCGGATGCCGGGCAACGTGGCTCCGGTGTCGCCGTGGTTCGTACGTCCGAACAATTGCAGGAGTATCTGACGCACGCTTCTTTCCCAGCGATTTTGCAGGAATACGTGCCCGGCGAGGAGTTTGGGGTGTTCTACTACCGCTACCCGGGTGACGGGCGGGGTCGAGTGTTTTCAGTGACGGAGAAGCGGATGCCGGTGCTCCAAGGTGATGGAAAACGCACCTTGGAAGTCTTGATCCTCGCCGACGACCGCGCCGTTTGCATGTCAGACTTTTACCTGCGCAAGAATTCTGAGCGCGCGCAACAGGTGCCTGCGGCGGGTGAGAAAGTGCAATTGGTCGAGATCGGCACCCATTGTCGTGGCGCCATCTTCCTCGACGGAGGCGATACGATAACCCCGTCATTGGAGCAGGCCATAGACCGAATTGCACGGACCTTCGACGGCTTCTTCTTCGGCCGTTTTGATATCCGTGTTCCTTCGCGACAAGACTTCGTAGCCGGGCGCAACATGAAGATCATCGAACTCAACGGCGTGACCTCGGAAGCCACCCACATCTACGATCCGAAGCTTAGCCTCTTCGACGCTTACCGCGTATTGTTCAAGCAATGGCGAATCGCCTTTGAAATTGGAAAACTCAACCGTGCGCGGGGCGTGCGACCAGCTTCGGTGGCTGAACTTCTCAATGTGACTCGTGCGTATCGCCGTCAGGCGCTGGCCTATCCAGAATGACTTGGAGAGGTTTCTCGACTCGTTGGTTGGCCCGATCGCGAACAGTAGGGCTATGTGCGGGCGTCTTTTCAAGTGTCTCAGCTCTGTGTCAGTCGGAGCCAACCGCCTGGATGCCAGGCTGACTTCCTACAAATCAGCAAGCGGCCCTGGCGGAGCCTTCTCCACGGCGCAACTTCGACAGCAAACGAGAGCGGGTGGACGCTGGAATTGGCGCGGTAGGCACAGTGCTTCACGACATACGGAGCATCTCATACCCGGAGTTAGTGCATGTCGATCTTGGCGTGCGTTCTTTTCGCAGTCAGTCGGACTATTTTCGGACGCGCTTCAGTTTGTCTCGCTTCCTCCTGCCCATGCGGATGAGATACTTCGTGGACGTCAACCCGACGCTATTTCAAGAGCAAGCGCCTTCGGATGGCGTTTGTGCGATCCTGGCTCATGAGCTCGTGCACGTCGTTTCTTTGAGTCGCGGCAATCGCATTCGTCGATTCGGTCTGGTCCGGTTGTTGTCCAAGGGACAGACCACAAAGTTCGAGCGCCGCGCGGACCTCGAAGCCATCCATCGTGGTTACGGAGACGGCCTGAAGAACTATCGCACCTGGGTCTACATGCACATTCCGCCAAGCAAACTCCAAGAAAAGCGCCGCAACTATTTTTCTCCGGAGGAGATTGCGCCATCGAGAAGAAGTTGCTGGAGCAACCTGATCTCTTCGCGTACTGGAGCAAGCATGTGCCTCTTGATCTTCGGGCGATAAAGAACGGCGGGAAGTGATATGCGGTTAATCTTGTCATCAGGTCAAATGCACTTTCGGTGGAGCTTGGATGAAGAGAACAACTGGTCGAAAGACGCCTCGCGCGGAAGGTTTTGCGGCCCATGCAGCCGATGTTGCCGATCTGGAGGCATTACTAGAATTCGTGAAGGCGTACTACGACTTTGATGAAATACCGTATCGGTCGGAGAAGACTAGAACGGCACTTGGAATTCTCCTGAGAGACCTCTCGCTCGGTCGAGTCTGGATCATTCGCTATGGGCGCAAAGCGGTCGGGCACGCCATCCTGACTTTTGGGTACGACCTGGAGTTCAATGGCCGTCAAGCGACGATCACCGAGTTATTCATCGCTCCTGAATATCGATCACGAGGCCTGGGCGGCAAGATGGTCAAGCTGATAGAAGAAACCTGTCGCCAGATGGGTATTGGCGCGCTCGAACTTCAGGTCGAACGAGACAATGTTCGAGCCCAAGCTCTTTATAGGAAACTTGGTTTCCGCGCCCATGATCGCATCCCCATGAGCAAGATGCTACGCGCCGGCCGGAGTCGGGACCGTTCTTCACAGTCGCTCCGGACATAGAACCACTAGAACCGGTCTAGTAACCCCCTATCCCGCACGGCAGGCAGCCTCGATCGTGGCTTTGGCGGCATTCAAGGTTGCCTGGGTCTCGCGGGCGATCTTGCCTTTTGCGATTAAGTTGAGGAATTTGGCTTTCAGGGTTGTCGTCGAGTAATAGTGGCTAATTGCCACCTTGGTTGACCGAGGGCCGAGCGTTTGGAACGTCGTTTCCACTCTGTAATCGCTGAGAATCTTGCTGATACCGAATGTGTCCTCCGGCAACACCGTGACGATCTTCTGCAGCGGGATAATTTCGATGTCCTTCTCGATGCAGGAGTGCTTCCCGCCCGCAAGATGACATTGATAGGACGCGCCTGGTTCGCGGAGGGTCTTGCCAGAAAGAAGATCAACCTTGACCACGCGAGGATGGAACTCCGGGATCTTCGTGAGATCCATGCTGAACGACCACACCGCTTCCAATGGCGCGTTGATGATGACTTCCTGCTTGGATCGGAATGGCGGCTGCAAATCTTGCCTCCAAATTAATTGGTGAGCGTTCGCTTAAAGTCACGCGGACGCGACGAATTCGGTCTTCACAAACAGCGCAGCACTATTTTCATACAGCCGACCCGGACCATGCCGAGAAAGTTCTCAGCATGAAATTCGTAGCGGACAGGTTGGATCTATTTTGCTGCTTGGAGGCCAGCCAGCATGGCATCGAGCTGTTCACGGCCAACATAGCGTCCGTTCACAATGACTGCACGAATCTTCTGTGTACTCGAAATATCTTCAAGTGGGTTGGCGTCAAGCAATACCAGGTCCGCGAACTTCCCCGGCTCAATTGTTCCGAGGTCCTTCTCTTTGCCGAGATAGCGTGCGGGATTCAGAGTGGCAGCTTGCAGCGCCTCCATGCGAGTAAAGGCCGCGCTGACCAGAAGCTTCAGCTCATCATGCAACGCAAATCCCGGGAGAATTGAAGGATTCGGGCTGTCGGTCCCAGCCATGAACAAGACACCCGCACTGTGCATCTTTCGTGTGAGTGAGAGCTGCCCGTTGAACAACTCGTGCCCTCCATCGGGAACGCTGCCGTTTCGGTTCTTGCTCCACCAGTCCCGCTGCGGGACCGGTAGGTACGCCCAACGAGGATCGTCTTTTGCCGAGTCCTGGCGAGTACTGATGTCACCCAGCGCATTCCTGCGAAGCTCTACCAGAGTGGGCACTTGCCACGTACCGTTCCTGACGAATGTTCTAAACAAAGTGCCTGCAACATTTGCATCGAACGATTCGGTTGCCCGTGCCTCGATTCGGTCGTAGCGCGCCCGATCTCGAGCCGCGAAGGCCTGCCGCTTTTCATCCATGAGCCGGCTCTCCGCGGCAGAGCAGCCTAGTGCAATCCCTGTAAGATGCTCAATGCTCTTCTGGCCAGCATCGGAGGCCTCGGCAGCCCGCACCGCGTCAGGCACATGGCCTGCCAGCACGATCTGCTGACGCTGGGCCTCGGCAGCAATCGCAAGGAAAGTGTCTTTCGACAGGAACGATTTCACTTTGACGAAATCAACGCCGGTCTTCTTGAGAACATCTACCGCCTCCCGACCCTCCTCCGCATTCGTGGCGCTAATATTGCCTGGCCACTTGAAACCGTCGATGAGAAAGCCGGCGATGACAATCCGCGGACCAAGAAGCGAACCTTTCTCAATCGCTTCACGCCAGAGACTCAGCTGGACATAGCGGGCTGACAGGCTCGACAGCTCTCCACTGGGGTCTTCCAGATCGCCGCCCATGTCTCTGACCCCGGTGACGCCGTTGGCGATATAGAGAGGAAAGAAGACATCCCCTCTTCCCGTGTGGACATGCATGTCCCAGAGGCCGGGAATGAGGAACTTACCGGTTGCGTCCACGACATCGCTATCGTTCGGAGACAGGGCGCTCGTTCGATCTATTGCGATGATTCTGTGGTCGCGGATCACAACGGTCATGTCGGGTCTTGCGGGGGATCCGGTGGCGTCAATCACCGTGACATGAGTAAGAATCAGGGACTTTGGAAGGACCGAGGGTGCCTGTGCGACCAGCAAAGATGGGAGCAACAGAAAAGCGAGAATTAGGTTCTTCACAATGTCCCCTGGCCGAGCGTGTAGCGCCAAAATGCTGCGCACTGTTTACGGATTGGTTCCGGTCCGCACACGAGACCGGCTTGGAATTGCCGTTGCTGCAGGCGCGCTCTGCCTGACTTGGGTGACCTGACCTTCCGGCTTCGCCTGCGGCCGCTGTCCGTGGACATCCTCCACCAAGGTTCGGAGCACCTCGGCAACACTCCAGGCCTGAGCCATGCATCCGGCGGGCCGCTGGGGCGCGTCGCCGTCAAGAATTTCCGAAATATGGCCGAGCCCACCATCTGCAAGGTGATCCCCTAGCGGAGCAAGCCATTCAGATGCTTGGCGGCGAGCAGCCTCGTTTCCTTCGTTGACCTTTACGTATGCAGTGATGAACGCTCCCATCAACCAGGGCCAAACCGTACCCTGGTGGTATGCACCGTCGCGATCCGTGGGACCACCCGTGTATCGGCCACGATACTGAGGATCGCTCGGAGCGAGACTGCGCAGACCATAGGGCGTAAGCAAATGCTCCTTCACCTTCTCGACCACGGACCGTGCCCGTTCCGCTGGCAACATGCTGTGAGTCAGGCTGACGGCGAAAATCTGGTTCGGACGGATCGATGGATCCGGTGGCGCTCCATTGGTCACGTCGTACAGGCAGCCGGCATTTTCATTCCAGAACAGGCGGTTGAAACTCCAACTCGCCACCGTTGCCATGTTGCGGTAGCGTTTTTGGCCGGCTTCGTCGCCGAACTTGCGTGCCAGGTCTTCCATGATGCAAAGCGTGTTGTACCAGAGCGCTTGGATCTCAACGGGCTTGCCGCGACGCGGCGTCACAACCCAATCCCCGACCTTGGCGTCCATCCAGGTGAGCTGCACTCCGGGTTCACCCGATGAAAGGAGACCACTGGCGTCCACCTTGATTCCATAGCGGGTGCCGCGAGCATGCCAGGAGATGATGTCCGAAAACACGGGATAGAGTTCTTCGCGCACGAAGTTCAGATCCCCCGTGTAGGCCAAATACGCGCGGGCCGCCTCAAAGAACCATAGAGTGGCGTCGACCGTGTTGTATTCCGGTGTTTCACCGGCATCGGGAAAGCGGTTCGGCAACATTCCTTGATCTACATGTTTCGCGAAGGTGCGTAGGATGCTGCGTGCAACTTCATACTTGCCAGTCGGAAGAGTAAGGCCCGGCAGGGCGATCATGGTGTCGCGGCCCCAGTCACTGAACCAGTGGTAGCCAGCGATGACCGTTTTCTGTTCCCCACGGGACACGATGTACTGGTCGGACGCCGCGACGAGATTCCGTACGAAGCCATCGTCAATCGGAGATACCATTTCGGCGTCTCGGCGACGCGTGATCTCTGCCTGCCGATATTGCGCCACTTGGGCGACATCGTGCTGGCCCGTGGAGGCAATGACTGACCCTTGACGGCGACTGCGCATGTCAAAACGCAATACGAAGGGATTGAACAGGTCTTCGCCGAAATCGAGACCGCGTTCCCGTTCAACGTCATACTCGAAGTTCCGGTACCAATCCCCCGTTTTTCGCAGTTCCACAGCATTGTGTGCAAGGTGGAGAGAAGGCAGCCCCTGGTAAGGAGTGACGGTTGCCAATCCAGAGCCCTCTTCCACAGCAGGGTTTATGGCGCCGTTCTCGTGAGTGGTGCTGTGGTAATCGCGGAATGCGATCAGCGGCCGGACTTCAAGAATCAAGTTCTTTTGGCGTTCTGGGTGATTATTCTTCTTCAGTTCATATTGCACGACCGTACTGTTCTCGCCATGGACCATGAAGACGGTCTTCTCGATCTCGACGCCCTCGACTTCGTAGATGAACGTAGGAAATGGATCGAGACGGAACTGCTTGAGGTATCGAAAACCCTGTGGGTGTACGGTGCCGGGATAGCGGTTCGCCGAGAGCTCAAACGGTTGCCCATCGATGAACAGCGTTTCTTCCAGCTTGGAGAGGAGGACGAAGCGTTCCACCGGCGGCCTGAGAGTAGCCACTAACAAGCCGTGGTAACGACGGGTATTCAGACCCACGATCGTCGACGACGCAAAGCCGCCGAGCCCGTTGGTTTCCAGCCACTCCCGACGCAGAGCGGCGTCCAGGTCTCCGCATGTGTCCTTCCCGAACTGAATCATGACTTGTCTCCCCAAGCGTATGTCGTTCCTTCAGTGAGACGCATCCCCAGCAAGAAAGTGACAGTGCTCTTTACCGGTTTACCCGCGACAGGGCACGCCGTGGCGTGCCCCGTCTTTTTTCTTCTCGTTTGAGCCGGTTGAAGCCTTACGCCACCTCGCAAAACACCTTAATGGCGCCATTCGGCGAGGTGAGTTTCTTGAACAGCTCACTGTAGTTCTCCAAGCCCTTCACAGGGTCGGTGAGAAGCTTGCTGAGCCATCCCGGATACTCCGCTTCCGCCTGTGCCATGTCGCCCACACCCATTTCAAAGTATTCGCGATTGGCGTTCACGGTTCCGACCATGACCTTATTGCCGAGCACAAACTCGAGGTTGATCCGGTCCGCAGGGATCTGGATCATCTTGTCGCCGCCCGTGACACTCGCCAGAACAAGCACACCGTTCTTTCCCAGTGCCTGCATACTGTCGAACACCACGCCGGAGTTGCCCGTCCCCTCAAAGACCAGGTCGAAGGGGCCGTACTGCTTGGCACCGTCCAAAATCGATGTTTCTTTTGTTGAGATATACCGAGCACCCAGTTCTTCGATGAGGTCCGCGTTTAGGTATGGTTTGGTAGTCCGGGCAAACGTGGTCACATCCAGTCCCTTCAGACGCAGAACCATCGTGGCCAGTAGACCGATGGTCCCGGCCCCCATGACTGCAGCCTTGCGTGGGCGCCATACTTTGAGCCGCCGCTGGATTTCGTACGCCTGGTGAATTCCTTTTTCTACCACGGTCGTTGGCTCGAGCAGCACACCGACATGCTTGAGACCCTTCGGCACTTTGACAATGAATTCGACATCGTCGACATAGTGTTCCGTCAGGTACCCATGGCGCAGATTGATCCCACGCTCATAGTACGTGTCGTCGGTGGTCATGTCGTTGGTACCGATCAGGTCGTAGATGCTCTTGCCCGGCCGGCGCACAGTGGCTACAACGTAGTCGCCAGGCTTCACTTCGGTTACATTCGGTCCGACAGCTTCCACTTGGCCAAAGCCCTCATGGCCGATGACCAGAAAGTCGTACCCGGGAGGCGCTGCGCCGTACTCGGCGGCGTTAATTTCTTTGTCGGTGCCGTCCACCCCGACGCGGAGAACTTTGACCAGCACGCCACGGCCGTTCGGGACTTGATCCAGCGACGGCTTTGGCAAATCGGCCACGTGGACGCTGTTGGGCTTTCCTGGAAATACACTGATTGCTTTCATTTTCTACCTCTCCTTGATGAAGTCAGTCTGCGGCTACCTCGGCAACCGCCGATTCGGTTTGCTTGCGTTCGCGGGATTCTCCGCTCTGTTGCATTAACTTGGTCACTACACCCGTCCATCCGGTCTGATGGCTGGCTCCCACTCCCGCCCCGGAGTCGCCGTGGAAGTATTCGTGAAACAGGAGCAGGTCACGCCAGTGGGGGTCGGTCTGGAACTTCTCGAGATTGCCGAACACCGGCCGGCGGCCATGTTGGTCCTGCAAGAAGATGTTCGTCATACGGCGCGACAAGTCCCCTGCCACTTCCCAGAGGTTCATCATGTTCCCTGAGCCAGTGGGGCATTCGACCTTGAAGTCAGGTCCGAGGTAGTGATGAAACTTCTGCAGCGACTCGACCAGCAGGTAGTTCACTGGGAACCAGATCGGCCCGCGCCAATTCGAGTTTCCGCCGAAAAGTCCCGTCGAGGACTCGCCTGGCTCATAGTCGACGCGATGCTCCATACCATTCACTCCGAGCTTGTACGGGTTATCGCGATGGAACTGTGAGAGTGCACGAATGCCATATGGCGAGAGGAACTCGCGCTCGTCCAGCATGAACTTCAGAATGCTGCGGAGCTGGCCTTGGTCCGCGATGGATAACAACCTGCGTTCCCGCATGCCCTCGGTCCGCATGCAAGCCAAGTTTTCAGTGAGATCGGGACGGTTGTCGATAAACCATTCCAGGCGTCTCTTGAAATCGGGCAGCTTGTCGAGAACTTCCGGTTCCAATGTCTCCACAGCAAACAAGGGGATCAAACCCACCATGGAGCGGATCTTCATGGGGAACTGGTTGCCGTCGGGAAGCTTGAGCACGTCGTAGAAGAAGCCGTCTTCTTCGTTCCACAGTCCCATGCTGTCGTGGCCGCGATGGCTCATGGCATGGGCGATGTAGATGAAGTGTTCCCAGAACTTGCTGGCCACGTCTTCGTAGCTGGCGTCTTCTTTCGCCAGCTCCAGCGCGATGGCCAGCAAGTTCAGGGTGTACATCGCCATCCAACTTGTTCCATCGGACTGTTCGATGTATCCACCAGTGGGCAGGGGAGCGCTGCGGTCAAAAACGCCGATGTTATCCAGGCCAAGGAATCCGCCCTGGAAAATGTTCATGCCATCGGCGTCCTTGCGGTTCACCCACCAAGTGAAATTGAGCATGAGTTTATGGAAGACGCGTTGCAGGAATGCGCGGTCGCCTTTGCCCTTCCGCTTCTTGTCGATCTTGTAGACGCGCCACGCAGCCCACGCATGCACCGGAGGGTTGACGTCGCCGAATGCCCACTCATAAGCTGGGATCTGCCCATTGGGGTGCATGTACCACTCGCGCAGCATCAACGTGAGCTGCTCCTTCGCGAAGTCAGAGTCCACGAGCGCGAGCGGGATGCAGTGAAACGCCAGATCCCAGGCCGCATACCACGGGTATTCCCACTTGTCGGGCATGGAAATCACATCCGCGTTATATAGGTGAGTCCACTCGTGGTTGCGGCCCTTCCTGCGCTCATGGGGTGGGGGAGGGTTGCCCGGGTCGCCCTGCAGCCAGTCCTTGATTACGTAGTGGTAAAACTGTTTTGACCACAACATGCCAGCAAAACCTTGGCGCATGACGTTCTGCGCGTCGGCCGAAAGGTCTCGGGGAATGACCGTGCCATAAAACTCGTCCGCTTCGCGCTGGCGCAGCGCAAATGTCTTGTCGAAGTTGGAAAAGGCGTTCTTGCCTTTGAAGTCGGAGTCGGCCAAGCGCAAGCGGATTACAGCCGTCTCGCCCGCGTCGACGGTGAGCTTGTAGTGCGCCGCGGCCTTCGTGCCGGCATGCTCCGGATTGACCGCCTCCGCGGCGCCGTGCACAACGTAGTCGTTGATCCCGTCTTTCACGTAAGGCGTGCGGTTCTCAACTCCGAAGAGCCGGCGGGCATTGGTTTCGTTCTCGGTGAAGAGCAACTCTGGAGAGCCTTCGCAGTGCAGCCAGCGGTTCCCCGGCTGGTTCTGGTTCAGTTCGATTGAGGGGTTCGGAGCTGGCCGTGCCTCGTGCAACTCCGGCCGCCGGGTTGAATTTCCCCATGACCAGGTATTCCGAAACCACACCGTGGGCAGAAGGCGCAGGTTCGCGGCTTCGGGACCACGATTCGAGACCGTGATCTTGATCAGGATGTCTTCGGCATCAGCCTTGGCATATTCCACGAACACATCAAAGTAGCGGTCGTCGCTAAACACGCCGGTGTCGAGCAGTTCGAACTCCGGCTCATTCTTCCCACGCCGCCGGTTCTCTTCCACCAGTTGACCGTAAGGGAATTCCCTCTGCGGGTACTTGTAGAGGTACTTCATGTAAGAGTGAGTGGGTGTCGAGTCGAGGTAGAAGTAGTACTCCTTCACATCCTCGCCGTGATTGCCCTCATTTCCAGTCAAGCCAAAGATGCGCTCTTTCAGGATTGGATCGTGCTCGTTCCACAGCGCCACGGCGAAACAAAGCATCTGTTTCCGGTCGCTGATTCCGGCCAATCCGTCCTCATTCCAGCGATAGGCGCGTGACCGTGCGTGGTCGTGTGACACGTATTCCCAGGCATTTCCGTACGGGCTGTAGTCTTCGCGGACGGTGCCCCATGCACGCTCGCTGAGATAAGGTCCCCAGCGCTTCCAGTGCTTACGGCGCTCTCCAGATTCTGACAATCGGATCTCTTCCTGCGTCATAAGAATTCTCCGCTTCCTTCGCAAATCAGCCTTATCAAACAAGCGAACTCATCCGAAAGCTGCAAATCGCCGCGGCGAGGGCCGATCCCGGTATCGTTCACCGGATCGTCGATGCTTGGGTCGGTCACTGACAATCTGGACGGCGCATCGTAAGGAAAATCCAGGTGCCAGCCCGTTGTCGACAATGCGGATTGGACGTTGCTTGCACTCACATTTCCCCCTACCGCTGCTCAAGTTCAATCGCGTGGCCGTCGGGATCGCGTACCAGAAGTGCTTTCTTGAACCCTGGCCGTCCCGTTTGATTCGCAACTACGCCAGAAGAAACAAAGGCTGCATTGCTGGCCCGCAGCGGACGAGCTGCCGCATCAGCGTCCGGCGTGATCAAGATCGTGTGCCGGTGGACGATATCGTTGGCATGTTCACCTGGGGGGAAAGGCCGTCCATCCCGGGGCGCGAGATACTCCAGCAACTCAATCCCGGGTCCGGTGGCGCCGCGCAGTGCGGTGATCCGTAAACGGGCGCCGAATACGTTGTTAAGGTGTTCCTGCTCGGTTCCGTAGTTCTCGCTCTCGCCCGCCACACGCAGCCCCAGCACGTCCCGGTAAAACTTGAGGCTGGCATCGGTGTCCCACACCACAATCGCAGTGTGATCGATGCCAAGGAATAACTTGTTGGTCGGCCGGTGCCATTTTTCGGCGCCTTTGTCAGGTGGAAACTGAAGGATCTCCACCGGATGCTCGTCCGGATCCTTGAAATAGAACGCCGAAATACCGGCTGCGTTCCTATTCCAGTCCGGAAGCCGCTGCGGCCCGGAAGAAGCGTGTTCAACTCTGTTCTGCCGCAGCCGGGCGTACGCCTTGTCCATGTCACTGACAATAATCGCGATGTGTTGAAACCAGCGATCATTGCTGCGCGAATCAACAGGAATTGGGCGACCTTTGGGAGCGAGGTATTCCGTGAGTTCGATCAATTCATCGCCGAGCCTCATTCGTACAACGCGCATTCGCAACCCGAATACACCCTCGAGATGCTCGTAGCTCTCCCCGGCGACCTCGGTTTCCGATACCTTCTCAAACGTCAGCACTTTGGAATAGAAATCCACAGCGCGATCCATGTCGGAGACTGTGATTCCAATCGCGTCTACGCCGTCCACCAGAGCCGGGTTCTGCTGGGCAAGGGCTTGCCCGACAAAGATCTGGGGAACCGCCAGGACCAACGACAACACCCAGACCGTCAACAGGCTCTGTTGCAGACGACGTAGTTGAAAGGGCGGCTTCATGACTCGATTCACCTGGTCACCGCAAGTTCGCGCTGCTGATTCCGATCGTTCGCCGTCTCTGATACTCCTAAGCGTTTCATCAGGTGTTCACCCACCCGCAGCGCGTTAGCCATGATCGTCAGTGCAGGATTCACGGCTGCGCTCGAAGGGAAGAAACTTCCGTCCACCACATAGAGATTGTCGAGATCGTGTGCCTTGCAGTTTGGGTCCAGAACCGAGGTTTTCGGGTCGTGTCCAAACCGAATCGTGCCGTTCTGGTGGGCCACGCCGGCAAGCGGAATTCTCTGTCCGACGTATAGGTTGCGGCCGAACAGTCCTTGGTGGCACTCGTGGCCGTGCATCGCGCAGTTGGTCTGCTTCATGGCTTGCTTCAGCTTCGCTTGCAGCCTCTCGTGCGCCTCAAGGTTGTTCGGCGTGTATGTCAGGACGATCTTGCCGTCTCGACCGATGGTGACACGGTTGCTCGGGTCGGGCAGATCCTCAGAGGTGAGCCAGAAATCCAGCGAGTGTTTGGCCATCAGTTCCAGCGTGAAGTTTGGGGCAATCGCTGGCGCGCCGGCTTTGAGTGTGATGGCGTCCAGTTTGCCGACAAACGAGATGTGCCCCATGGGGTACTCGAAGTCTTTTGAGCCAAAGTAAAAGTCATTGACCCCCAACGTCTTTTGAAAAACCGTTGGGTTGGGACACTTGGAAATGGCCATCATCACGGAGTTGGTGTGTCCCATGTAGTGGCGGCCAACGATGTCCGAACTGTTGGCGAGCCCGCGTGGGTGCTTGTCATTGGCGGAGCGCAACAGCAGTGCGGCGGAGTTAATTGCGCCACAGGAGACGACCACCACATCGGCGGAATAGATTTCCAAGCTACCGTTGCGTTCCACCATCACACTTTTCACTTCACGACCGGAAGAATCTGTTTCCAGCCGCTTCACCAGAGAGTTCGTCAGGAGCGTAACGTTGGAGTGCTTAATTGCCTCATCAATACACACAACTTGCGCATCGGACTTGGCGCCGACCAGACAGGCAAAGCCGTCGCAAGTATTGCAGCGAATGCAGCGGCTCTTCTGCGGGTTCTTCTCGTCGAGCATGACCCCGACCGGTACGTGGAAGGGCTTCAGGCCCGAACGTGCGAAGTCGTCGGACAGTTGCTGGATTCGCGGCTCATGCGAGACAGCAGGCCAAGGATACGGAGAACTGGCCGTCGGTTCTGTGGGATCTTCTCCTCGGTTCCCATGCACCTGATAGAGGTTCTCGGCTTGCGTGTAGTACGACTCCAAGTCGTCATAGCTGATCGGCCATGCCGGTGAGATTCCGCCGTGGTGGCGCAATTCGCCGAAATCCTCTTTGCGCAGGCGGAAAAGGGCAGCACCGTAAAACTTGGTGTTCCCGCCCACGTAATAATTCGTGTGTGGATGCAGGTCCTTACCGTCCCTGTCGAGCCAGGATTCCTTGGCGTTGTAGTGGGCGTCGACGTTGACGACCTGCGGGTCCCAGTTCGCCTTCTCGCGCGGAACGTAGTCGCCACGCTCGAGGATGAGGATGCGCTTCCCGGATGGAGCCAGGTGGTAGGCAAGGGTTCCACCTCCAGCGCCGGTACCAATAATGATTACGTCGTAGCGATTGTCGTTCATGATGTGAATCCTCCGTTTGCTCCGCAAAAAATGCAGCGCTTTGGGTTGTCGTGGTGGAGCTTGCAGCACTTCACGGCCTGCCTACCTTTCCGCCAAAGGTAGAACTCGGCGGCGATGAACATGCCCAACAATGGTGCTGTGATGTAAATCCAGAAATCGTCCCAAACACCGGACGGAAAGGCCGAACCGAAAGACCGGGCAGGATTCATGCTCATCCCTGAGAGTGGCGCTTCCAGGGTGATGTATGTAGCTACCAGCAGGCTTGCGAAAGCCCCTGTGTATCGCGAGAGCCGGCGGTGGTTTGAGAAATAGAGGACCGCCGACATCATGCCGATCGCAATGAGCAATTCGGCCGCAAACGCTACCCACGGCCCGCGTGGTCCCGGTGTGGTGACTACGTATCGAACAGCTGGATGGGAAACCTCTCGGCGGAGAAATTGAGACACCAGAAGGACGCCGAGAACGGCTCCGACAAACTGCGATGCAATATAGAAGAGGGCGTCCCAGAACTTGATCTTGCCGAGCCGGAAGAACGTCAGCGTCACCGCGGGGTTGATGTGCGCACCGGACTGCTTTCCCCAGGACGAGTAGAAGATCGCAATTGCGGTCAGTCCCATGGAGAGTCCCCCGAGAAGCCCTCGGAGGAAATCAGAAGAGACTGCCTGTCTCACGGGCGACTGGGGATAGCCATACAGCACGCCAAACACACAAGCCGAAACCATGAACGCACCGAGCAGGCTTGCTTCCATCAGGTACTCAGGCCAGTGAAGACGCAGCGACGCGAATGCGCCCAGTTTGGGCTCTTGCTCAAGAGACGCCGCGATCGGCAGCGCGGGCATAGTCGCCAGGTTTTGCGCGTTTGCCAGACGGTTTTGCGCGGTGCCATTCATGGGATCTGCGCGGTGTGATTCCCACATCTCGGGAAAGTGACAGGAAACATTTCGCATAGGTTGCTGGTCTCGGAAGAAACGCCGATAGGCGCGACCTTTGGGCGGGGTGCCGGCAGGGAATTGGGACAGTTAGTGCGAGCGACCGCTCTTACTGGACTCGAAACAGTCGTCGGTACAACCGGTCGCTGAAGCCTTTCGGTAGTTCGATTGCCTTTTCGTCGCCCAGCAACTGCACAACATTCTTCATGCCGTCGTAGACAGCAGTGCAGTGCCTGCATCTTTCAAGATGGTCCTCGATCCGGACTCGCAGCTCAGGCGTGAGATCGCCCTCGAGATAATCAGACAACTCCCTGCGTACTTGATAGCAATCGATTTCTACAGTCCTTGATTTATGCGACACAACTAGCACCGGTCGATTGGATGCCCGGGCGTTAAGAAAGTGACGCTCGGACGCACTTTTGGTTTCCGGTTCGTTTTGTGAAACCTTCATCGCCCTTCCGAATCCCACTGCCACGTGAGCAAACTCGGCACGGCACATGAGCCCGCAGAGATTCAGGGTTCGCGAATCGTTAACGATTCATCGCTCAGTGCGGGACGGCTCACCAACAAATCTCACACAAAGCAAAGGAATCCAAATGCACACCGCAACGCGCTTTTTGCTCCGGGCTCTGCTGATGACGACGATGCTGTTCGCCGTCTCGGCTGTCGCCCAAGACATGCACAATACCGGCCAGTTCCAGGGCCCGAAGGCCAACAAAGGACACGTCACCCACAGCACGCGTGACGGCAAGAGTGTCCTCACCCTCTCGGACGACTTCGTCGTTCCCGACACACCGGATCCGCACTGGCAGCTCGTGGACTCCGACGGCAACGTCTATCTGGTCGACAAGCTCAAAAAGAAGGCCCTCATCGGCGACAAGTACCAGAAGGAAATCGTCGTGCCGAGCTACGTCAAGAATGTGTCCAAGGTCGTGATCTGGTGCGCTTGGGCCGAAGCCAACCTGGGCGAGGCGTCATTCAGCTCGCCCGTGAAGTAAGGAAACAACAAACGTGGGGCGCGTGGCGATTCGAACCTGGACGCCACGCCCTCAACTACTTGAGAGGGCAGGAACGTTATGAGCATTCAGAGACATGCAATTCGATCCATCGCATTGGCCGCCGCCGTGTTCTGCATCACAGCCATCGCGGGCGCGCAAACCGCTGACAAAAAGACTCTCACGCTTCAGGGCGCGGAACGCGTAATTGCCGTCGCTAAGGCAGAGGCGCAGAAACTGCAGGCGCCCGGTGGTGTCATTGCTGTCGTGGATGACGGCGGCAACCTGATGGCGCTCGAGCGCCTCGATGGCACGTTCTCCGCGGGCTCAAACATCTCGATCGGCAAAGCCAAGACCGCCGTCATGTTCAAGAAGCCCACGCGCTTTTTTGAAGAACTGATCAATTCCAGCGGCAAGGGCCGCACGGTGATGACGGCGCTCGAGAACTTTACTCCTCTCATCGGAGGAATTCCGATCACAGTCGACGGCCAGATCGTAGGGGGCGTGGGTGTCAGCGGTGCTGCCAGCGCCGACCAGGATGAACAACTGGCCATCGCCGGCTCGAAAGCGTTCGAAACCAGCGCTACGAGTATGACCGGCGACACTCCGGCAGTTTCTTATTGGGAGAAAAGCAAGGTGGACGAGGCCTTCTCGAAGGGCTCGGTGTTGTTCGACGGAAGCGACGGACGCAACTACATGGTCCACGCCAGCCGCCGGGAAAAACCCGGCCAGGCGGAAATCCATACCAAGGACGCGGACGTGATCTACGTGCTCCAGGGAACTGCCACATTCGTTACCGGTGGCGAGGCAGTGGACGGCAAGACCATTGCGCCCGACGAGATTCGTGGCAGCAGTATCAAAAGAGGTGAGACACGGAGGATCGCTAAGGGCGACGTAGTCATCGTGCCTCGCGGAGTGCCGCACCAGTTTCTGGAAGTGACAAACCCGTTCCTCTATTACGTGGTCAAGGTCCGCTGAAGAGACGATCATGCACACACAACGACAACGACAAAGGATTGCGCAACTGTTCGGGCTACTGCTTTCGTTTGCGCCGCTCACAATGACGGCACAGGTGGTTCAGGACCCTCCTTTCGGCCGACCGGACGCGGTGGTCGATCTGGCCTCACAAGAGGGAGTGCAACTGGTGAAGGGCCAGTGGCGCTACCACGATGTGCAGATCGTGGACGCCGAGTCTCGCTCGGTAGGTCCCGACCTGAGGCCCAGCGGGAGCCAAACCATCAAGACCTACGACTACTCTCCCCACGCGGGGCCAGCGGACTTCGATGATTCCCAGTGGGAATCCATCGACGCAACCTCGCTTGACCAGCGTCGTTCGACAGCCAAAGTGTGCTTTAACTGGTACCGCATTAACGTCACCGTACCCGAAAAGATCGGTAACTTCAGCACCGCCGGTTCGACCGTCGCTTTTGAGATTGTGATCGACGACTACGCCGAGGTGTGGGTGAACGGCAAGATGCCCCGTGTCCTTGGCCAGCTTGGCGGGCCGGTCATCAAGGGATTTAACGCTCCCAACCGAGTGATCATCACGAGGAACGCACAGCCTGGTGAACGTATTCAGATTGCCGTTTTTGGCATTAACGGTCCTATCTCCTTCAGCCCCCAAAACTTCATCTGGATCAAGTCGGCAACTCTGGATTTCTACAAGTCGCCGAAGGTTGCGATCAGCGAGACCCCAGCGCAAATCATCAGAAAGAACCCGTCGCTCGACGAGATCGTTCCTGCCGGAGCCAAGATCGAGAAGCTTGCCGGCGGGTTCTTGTTTACCGAAGGTCCAATCTGGGTACCCCGCACAGATGATACCGATGGCTATCTTCTCTTCAGCGATCCCAACAACAACACGATCTACCGTTGGACGCAAGATGGGCAGCTCTCGATCTTCATGACCAAGAGCGGCTACCGTGGGATGGATATCGGTGAGTACGCACAGCCCGGCTCAAACGGGCTGACGCTCGATAAAGAGCGACGCCTCACCATCAACCAGCACGGCAATCGCCGCGTGGTTCGTATGGAGAAGAACGGGCAGTTCACCGTGCTGGCAGACCACTATCAAGGCAAACGCCTCAATAGCCCGAATGACCTGGTCTACAAATCCGACGGCGCGCTCTATTTTACCGACCCTCCGTTCGGGCTGCCGAAGTTTTTCGATGACCCTCGTAAGGAACTGCCCTACAGCGGAGTGTTCTGACAGGCCCCAACGGCCTGGCATTCTCTCAGGACGAGAAATATTTCTACGTGGATGACTGGGACACGTCGAAGAAAGTCATCATGCGCTACGAAGTCAAACCCGGCGGCACATTGTCGAACGGAAAGATCTTCTTCGACATGACTTCCGCCGAAGGAGAAGACGCACTCGATGGGCTGAAAGTCGACCAGAAGGGAAACATCTACGCGTCAGGCCCAGGGGGACTCTGGATTGTTTCTCCCGAAGGAAAGCACCTGGGCACAATTGTCGGACCTGAGCATCCCCACAATTTCGCATGGGGCGATGATGACGGAAGAACGCTCTATCTGTGCGCCAAGACCGGCCTGTACCGTATTCGGCTGAATATTCCTGGAATTCGTCCGCAGGGGACTGATGAAACTGCAGCCTCGAAAACACAGGGCAGTTTGATAGGAAATCAATTATGAAAACATGCTGGAGTTTTGCTTTGGCGCTCATGCTGTCCACGGCGGCGACACTGCAGGCGGAGCTGCCGACCAAGAAGATTTTGACCCTCGGCATGGCGAAGAAGTTGGTTGCCGCCGCGGAAGCCGAGGCCAAGAAGCGAGGCGCCACAGTCGTAATTGCCGTCGTTGACGACGGCGGGCAATTGATTCTTCTGGAGCGTCTGGATGATACTCAAGTTGCGAGCGTCGAAGTCGCCATTGGCAAGGCTCGGAC
>WNGE01006629.1_pt1 | contig 26558 bp, 26 predicted proteins | sample 5400651 | NCBI WGS metagenome assembly WNGE01 (sample SAMN13153370, study PRJNA577476) | soil metagenome | isolation source: 60 cm soil or saprolite under grassland replicate 2 | place: USA:California | collected 2016-06-15 | reverse complement strand
AGCAAGATGCTAAAAAAAGCTGCCGGCGAAAGAAGGCGGCGGCGGCTTCTCGATAAGAGCTTTGTTATGCCATTCCGAGTGATTGTAACGTCGGCTGATTTCATGATCTTTCCCTTGTTTTGCCTTTTGCTAATTTAACTCCCCCTGTACCCGTTGCGTTGCGATGTTTTTGATCAGCGCTGCTGCTGGCGCACGGCTTCAAACAGCACAATTGCGACCGCGGTGGCCAGGTTCAGGCTACGAGTTCCATGCATCGGGATGCTGATGCAGCGATCTTTGTTGGCGACGAGCAAATTCTCCGGAAGCCCTTTTGTTTCGGGGCCAAACACGAGAAAATCATCGCGCTGAAATCTCGCTGCGTAATAAGGGCGCTTACTCTTTGTTGTCAGAAAAAAGTAATTCGCATCCGGCTGCGACCGCTGCAGGGCGTCGAAGGAATCCCACAGCTTCAGGCTCACTTCGCTCCAGTAGTCCAGCCCCGCTCGTTTCAATTGCCGATGATCCAGCGAAAAGCCAAGCGGCTTGGTCAAATGCAGAGTCGATTTTGTAGCCAGACAAAGCCGACCGATGTTGCCTGTGTTTGGCGGTATCTCCGGCCGAACCAGGACGACGTTAAACATCTACTCTTCCTATTCCGCTGCGTCTTTGAGCTCATCTCACCTTCAGTCCGTAGAAGGAGAGGAACAGATAAAGGAAGAAATAACGCTACAATTTGCTCGCGACGAATTTTTCCAGCTTCACCACATCTGCGGCAAACTTCCGAATTCCTTCGCCCGTTTTCTCGTAGGCCATCGCGTTGTCGTTCAGCATCCAGCGGAACTTCTTCTCGTCGAGCTCCAGTTCCTCGATCTTCGCTGACTTCGCTTTCTCCGGAGTGAGCTTCCGCTCGACTGGCTCGTTCGATTTCGACAGCTCTTCCATCAATTCGGGACTAATCGTTAGGCAATCGCATCCCGCCAGTTCCAGAATCTGTCCAATGTTCCGAAAACTCGCGCCCATCACTTCGGTCGTGATATCAAACTTCTTATAATATGTATAAATTTCTGTAACTGATTGCACTCCTGGATCCTCTGCTCCGGTATAATCGCGTTTCATCTCCTTTTTGTACCAATCGTAAATTCGCCCGACAAACGGCGAGATGAGCTGCACTTTCGCTTCCGCTGCGCGAACCGCTTGTGGCAACGAAAACAGCAGTGTCAGATTGCACTTGATTCCTTCCTTCTGGAGTTGCTCAGCGGCCTTCAAGCCTTCCCAGGTCGAAGCGATTTTAATCAACACCCGCTCGCGCGGAATTTTTCGCTCCGCGTAAAGCTTGATCAACCGGCGCGCTTTATTGATCGAACCCTCCACATCGTATGACAATCGCGCGTCGGTCTCGGTCGACACGCGTCCAGGCACAATTTCGAGAATGTCCGTGCCGAACTGGACAAGCAGATGATCACATATGTCTTCAATCTGCTCGTGGCCGCTTAGGCCTGATTTCTTGCGTTCAGCCAGTACCTCGTCGAGCAGACGCGCGTACTCTGGTTTTTGCGTGGCGGCGTAAACCAGACTCGGATTCGTCGTCGCATCCTGCGGCTTAAAATCCTTGATCGATTCAAAGTCGGCGGTATCGGCTACGACTTTGGTAAATTTCTTCAGTTGCTCGAGCTGATTCGGTTTCGTTTCAGTTTTTTTTTGTTCAGCAACAGCTGTGCTCATAGTATTTCCTCCCCTTTTAAAAACGTACGCCCGAACCAAGGATCGACAAATGATAAGTCTCGGGTCGCACGTCTCCTCTTTTGCTTCGCTGGCGCAAGCGAGAACGCATATCCGATGTTTTACGCGGAAACAGCGGACCGCGCTTCAGTCGGACGCCTTGAGCCAAGCGCGGCCCGGACGAAATTATTCCCAAGTTCCCACATTGGTCCCGGAAATTTGCGGCATTCGGTGAGCACGTCGTCGAGCGCATTAACGAACATGTCGACTTCTTTTTCGCCGATGATCAATGGCGGTAAAATCTTCATCACATCCATCGCGTGGCCAGCGACTTGGGTAAGAATGCGATGTTTGCTCAGCATTTGTGTCACGATCATTTGCGCGAAAAGCACCTTGTCGATCTTGTGCAACAGCTTCCACGCCATCTTCAGTTTGAACTCCTGTGGTTCATGAAACTCGATTCCGATCATGAGCCCTTTTCCGCGCACTTCTCTGATGAACGAGTGTTTCGCACGCAGCGTGTCCACTTTTTCCATCAGCAAGGCGCCCATTTTCGCGGAATTCTCAGTTAGCTTTTCGTTGTCGATTATTTCCAGTGCTGCCAATCCGCACGCCATCGCCAGATTGTTGCGTCCGAATGTCGTCGAATGGACGACACAGCGGTCCATGCGCGAAAAAGTTTTTTGGTAAATATCTCGGCGGGTTACGATCGCACCGCAGGGCACGTAACCGCCGCTTAGCGTTTTAGCCAGGGTGATGATGTCCGGTTCCAGATTCCAATGTTGAAATCCAAACATTTTTCCTGTGCGACCAAGCCCTGTCTGTACTTCGTCGGAGATCAGCAGCGTGCCGTATTTCCGGCAGAGTTCCTGCGCGCGAATTAAGAAATCAGTCTTGGACGTTTGACAGCCTTTTCCCTGGACAGTCTCAATCACGAAAGCCGCCACGTCGTGCGAACGCAACTGCCGGTCCAACGCTTCGATATCATCGAGTGGCACACGGGCATCGAATCCTTCCACCAGCGGTCCGAAGCCTTCGGTGAAACTTTCGCACCCCATTAACGATAACGAACCAAGACTCAGTCCGTGAAATGCGCTTGCAAGCGAAACCGCTCGCTTACGTCCCGTGGCAGCGCGCGCAAACTTCAACGCGCCTTCCATCGCTTCAGTTCCTGAATTGCAGAAGAACACAGCGTTCAGATGCGACGGGGTTCGTTTCGTCAACGCCTCGGCAAGTAACCCACTCAAGAGCGAGCAATCCATCTGCACCATGTTTGGCAGATCGAGATCGAGAACATCGCGAATCGCTTGTTTCACTATTGGATGATTCCGCCCGATGTTGAACACGCTGTAGCCGCTTAAAAAATCCAGGTACGGCTGATTATCCATGTCGTACAGGTACGCGCCTTCTGCTCGCGCATAGACCTTGTCGAACCCAATCACTCGCTGCGCCTGCACCAGCGTCGGATTTACATGGCGCTCGTGGAGCTGGTAATTTTCACCCAGTCGGGCTGCGATAATTTCCTTCAGATCAAAAGCCATCCAGTGGTGACGTTCTGCGATTTGCACTCGAAACGCAAATGCAACGCCATGAGTAGCGTTCCAAGTTATGCCGTCAGAACTCCATCATGTGACGCAACCAACAAAAAGCCGCGGGATCCACGTGGGATCTCGCGGCTTTTGAACTTCGCGTTGGTATTAGTCCTCGTCTTCAACAACTACCCGCTCAACCGTGCGACTTTCAGTTGGGCCCGTGTAATAAACACGTACCTTTTGACCGGCTCGTAGCGGGGCTGTCACCACTTTGCCAGCCCTATCAACAATTCGTGCGGCCGTGCCTAGCGCGAAGCTAACAGGTCCCTGCTCGCCTCTGACCACAATGGTCTTGCCGGGCTCATACGTAGTTACTGGGCCGCTCGCGTAAGTCGTAGTTGCTGTCTCTGTTGTCGTTTCCGGTTGTGTCGTTGTTGTTTGTTCAGTTGTTGTTGTGCTCGTCTGCGCGAACGCCAGCGGCGCAACTAATGCGCAGGCGAGAGCGACTATTGTTTTCGTTTTCTTTTTCATGATCTCCTCCTTCTCGTTGATGGTCTCCGTTTAAAAATTTGGTGCTTTGAGAACAAAACGGGGGTTCGCGAAGCATGCTTCCTGTCCTCTCTCGCGATCAGCCCTCGCGAGAGTTAAGCAAAGCTATTCTTTTACTATTCGACAATCACGTGATCGATCGTCCGAATAGGACCCAAGTCCGCGTAAAAGACACGGACGCGCGTGCCTGGTTTGATCGAGGTCGTTACCGGTCGTCCAAACTTATCATAGACAAGCCCGGGCCCGGGTAGATCAAACCGCTCCGGATTCGCACTGTCCGTGCGAACGACCAGAGTTCCAGCAGGCTGGTAACTGGCAACGCTCCCTCCCTCGGACGCTATGATCGGTGGTGCCGTTACCGTTACTCCCTCTACGCTAGTTACTACAGTCGTTGTCCGATAATGTCTCGTGCGGTTCGTAGTAGTCTGTGCAAACGCCGGCGATGCAATGAGCACGCAAGCGACAGCGACAATTGCTTTTCTTACCATAATGCCTCCCTCGTTTTGATACCCAAGGTTCGTAGTTCGAAGAGTTGCCGGACGCTTCAAAGATGTCGCGATTTGATGAAAATTCTTATTGAGTGATTGAGCGGACTTGCAGATTCGTTAACGTGAATCTGCCGATGATCAGCCAGAAGCCGACTGCCGAGCCAGCAGTCACCCCAGAACTCATCAAACAACACGGCCTGACCCCGGAGGAATTCGAGCGAATTAAGAGAATCCTCGGGCGCGAGCCGAATTTCACCGAGCTGGGAATTTTCTCAGTAATGTGGAGTGAACACTGCTCCTATAAAAACTCGAAGAAAGAACTGAAGAAATTTCCGACTACCGGGCCGGGCATTTTGGTAAAAGCCGGCGAAGAAAACGCAGGTGTTGTCGATATCGGCGATGGTTGGGCCATCGCCTTCAAGATGGAGAGCCACAATCATCCGAGCGCGATCGAACCGTTCCAAGGTGCAGCCACCGGCGTCGGAGGGATTATCCGCGATATCTTTACCATGGGGGCACGCCCGGAACTTTGTCTGAATTCTCTGCGGTTTGGACCGATCACGCCGAATTCGAAATCTAAAACTTTAAAATCGCAGCTGGCCGCCAATCGGCGGTTATTCACGGGCGTCGTCTCCGGGATCGCGCACTACGGAAATTGTGTTGGGATTCCTACGATTGGCGGTGAAATCTATTTTGATGAGAGTTTCGAGGGCAATCCCCTCGTAAATGTTTTTTGTCTTGGTGTGTTGCGTCATGAGCAACTGGCGCGCGGCGCCGCAACCGGCGTTGGTAATCCAGTTTTTTATGTCGGCGCGGAGACAGGACGCGATGGCCTGGCCGGGGCGGCGTTCGCTTCGCGCGAATTGACCGAGCAATCGCGCGAAGATCGTCCGGCAGTGCAAGTGGGCGATCCGTTCAAAGAGAAACTTTTGCTCGAAGCGTGTCTCGAGCTGCTTAGTCATGATGTCGTCGCCGGAATCCAGGACATGGGCGCAGCAGGGCTAACATGCTCGACGTGTGAAACCGCCAGCCGTGCTGGAAGCGGTATCGAAATTGACCTTGCGAAAGTTCCAAAACGCGAGCCCGGCATGACGCCATACGAGATTTTGTTAAGCGAATCGCAGGAACGGATGCTGATCATCGCGAGGCGCGGCAAGGAAGACGTGGTCCGCGCAATTTTCGAGAAATGGGATGTGCCGTGCGTCGAGATTGGCCGCGTGGCCGATGACGGCATGATGCGTGTACGTAATAACGGTGAGATTTCCGCAGAGATTCCGGCCAAGGCGCTGGCTGACGAAGCGCCTCTTTATTCGCGGGAAGCGAAACGTCTTGCAGCCGCAATCGATGACCGCGATCTGACGAATCTCGCCAAGATCGACAATCTCCAAGCTCTACGCCAACTATTGCGTGATCCGACTATTGCATCGAAAAACTGGGTATATCGGCAATACGATCACACTGTGCGCACCGGTACGCTCGTGAAGCCCGGTTCGGACGCGGCCGTTTTCCTTGTCCGCTATGCAGACAAAATCCTGGCTGCGACTACTGATTGTAATTCACTCTATTGCGCACTGGATCCGCGGGAGGGCGGAAAGATTGCCGTGGCCGAAGCGGCGCGAAATCTTACCTGCTCGGGTGCGCGTCCGCTTGCGGTCACCGATAACCTGAACTTCGGCAATCCCTACAAGCCCGAGAACTTTTGGCAGTTGCGCGAAGCAGTCGAAGGCATCGCCGAAGCCTGTCGCGCGTTTGGCACGCCGGTCACGGGCGGAAATGTTTCTTTATACAATGAGAGCCCGGCAGGTGTGGTAGATCCAACGCCGACCATCGGCATGGTCGGTTTGATCGACAAAGAAGAGCACATCACGACGCAGTGGTTCAAGAACGAGGGCGACGTGATTATTTTGGTTGGCGCAATCGCCAGCACTGTAGCCGCGGGCGCCGATCGCGTGGATGAAAAAACTGGCCACGACAAAGAAGCCGAGGCGAGCGCTCTCGGCTACAGCCTCGGAGGCTCACGTTATCTCAAGGTTTGTCACGGCTTGAAAGTTGGCCCGCCGCCATGTGTTGATCTGGCGTACGAAATTAAAATCCAAAATGCAGTGCGCGCGTTGATTCGCGAAGGCGTGGTAAAAAGCGCCCATGATTGCAGCGAAGGCGGTCTGGCGGTCTCGCTTGCTGAATGTTGTTTTGATCCGGAAAAACTTTTCGGGGGGGAAATCGATTTTAAAGCAGGCGACACGCCTGCCACCACAGTGTTGTTTAACGAATCGCAATCGCGGATCGTTCTTTCCGTCGGCCCCGAAAACCTGCAAAAGACAATTTCCATGTTGCAAGATCGACAAATTCCATTTCAACAACTTGGCACAGTTGGCGGCGACCAGCTTCGCATCCGCGTCGGCAACGAAGAATTTTTCTGGCCAGTTAGCGATCTTTACGATGATTGGTGGAACGCCATCCGCCGCGCGGTGGAAAGCGATTTGGCAGCCGAGGGAATCCCGAGTCTATGAAGCGCGATATCAAGGTCGTCTTTTGGGGGCATTTGGAATCTCGCTGCACATCGAGAACGATTCGTTGAACCGCGCGTAATTTGGTGAATTATTGAGTGTGATCTCTCCAGACAAGCTCGACCTCATCAAAGCCGAGACCAATCCGTTTCCGCAGCATGAATGCGGGCTCTTCGGCGTATTCGGTCATCCGAACGCAGCGGTCCTAAGTTATTACGGTCTGTTTGCTTTGCAGCATCGAGGCCAGGAGAGCGCGGGAATTGTCACCAGCAACGGTCCGGGCACGACTTTTCTCCAGCACAAGGACATGGGCCTTGTGTCGCAGGTGTTTGGGCAGGACGAACTGGCGAGACTGAAAGGGACACGCGCCATCGGGCACACGCGTTATTCGACCACCGGAACAAGCACGATCAAAAACGCGCAACCCTTCGTGGTCGACTGTGTGCGCGGCCAGATGGCCATTGCGCACAATGGTAATTTGATCAATGCCGATTTTTTGCGCGATGAGCTGGAACGAAAAGGCTCCATTTTCCAAACCACCGCCGACAGCGAAATCATTTTACATCTTTTAGCGCAACCCTCGGAGAACGGCGGAAATGTTCTCGCGGCCTTGCGCCGGATTCAAGGAGCGTTCTCGGTCATCATCATGAGTGAACGGGAACTAATCGCGGTTCGCGATCCGTTTGGCTGGCGCCCGCTTTCCCTCGGCAGACTCGATGACGCTTATATCGTGGCATCTGAGACGTGTGCCTTTGACCTGATTCACGCGGAGTTCGTCCGCGAAATTGAGCCCGGCGAAGTGTTGATCATCGATGAAAACGGATTGCGCTCCGAAAGGCCGTTTCCGGATGAGCGGCCAGCGTTTTGCATGTTCGAATACGTCTATTTCGCGCGCCCGGACAGTATGATCGGCGGCGTTAACGTCGGAAAGGTGCGCATGGAAATGGGACGCGAACTGGCAAGAAAATTTCCGGTCGACGCGGATATCGTTGTTCCTGTACCTGACTCGGGAAACTATGCCGCTCTTGGTTTTTCGGAGGAACTAAAGATTCCTTTCGCCCATGCTTTTGTCCGCAACCATTACATTGGCCGCACATTTTTGCAGCCAAGCCAGCTCATCCGCGATTTCGATGTGCGGGTAAAGTTGAATCTGATCAAGGAAATGGTGGCCGGGAAACGAGTCGTGGTTGTGGACGACTCGATCGTGCGCGGGACGACCTCGCGAGCGCGCGTCGTGAACTTGCGCGAAGCCGGCGCAAAAGAAGTGCACATGCGTGTGAGCTGTCCTCCACACCGGTTTGCTTGTCATTACGGAATCGACTTTCCCGATCCGGATAAGTTGATTGCAAACCAGATGTCGATGGAAGACATCTGCAAATACCTCGGTGTTGACAGCCTGGGTTACCTCGATGTGGAAGGCATGGTACGGGCGACCGGAAAACCGATGAATAGCTTTTGCCTGGCCTGTTTCAACGGAGATTATCCCCTGGCCGTCGATCCTGCGTTAGACAAGTTCATCATGGAGAAACGGGACCAGCGCGCCAAAGCACTCGCCGATCAGGAAGCACATCCGACGTTATTCGCGGATTTGAAGTGATTGCCTCATGCGTGTCTTCCTGAGCGGAGCGAAGGATCTCACCTGCGACGTTTGGATCACACGCATTTCGAAGCGTGATCGACGGAACCGGTGCGGGGTCCCTCGTCGTCTCCGCGACTCGCGATGACCGCGAGAAAGAAGGCCTACGCCCGTGCGGGCGTTGATGTCGATCTAGGGAATCGACTCAAGGGGCAAATTCAATCACTCGTAAAACAAACGCACGGGCCACAGGTTTTGAGTAGCATTGGCGGTTTCGGTGGTTTGTTTCGAGCGAACTTCCCTGGGATGCGCGAGCCGGTGCTGGTTGCAAGCATCGACGGAGTGGGGACAAAATTGAAAATCGCGTTTGCTCTGAACAAGCATGATACCGTTGGCGCCGATCTGGTTAACCATTGCGTAAACGACATCGCCGTCCTGGGTGCACGTCCCCTATTCTTCCTGGATTACATTGGCTGCGGAAAACTCGAACCCCGCGTGTTCCAACAATTGCTCCGGGGTTTTTCGCGCGCCTGCCGATCGGCTCGGTGTGCCCTTCTCGGCGGCGAAACGGCGCAGATGCCAGGAATGTATCGCAACGGGGAATACGATCTCGCCGGTTGCATCATTGGTGTCGTGGACCGCGGCAATATCATCGACGGCAAGAAAATCCGGCCGGGCGACGTAATTCTAGGGCTCGAATCGAACGGTTTGCATACAAACGGCTACTCGCTAGCTCGAGAGATTTTGTTCGGTAAAATGAACCTCAAAATTGGTTCGCGTCTGTCAGGCTCAGCAACGGCGGTCGGAAAGGAATTGCTGCGCGTACATAAAAATTATCAGCCGCTTCTGGCAAAAATTCCAACTGGCATGATTAGCGGTCTGGCTCATATCACAGGCGGCGGTCTCATTGATAATCTGCCGCGAATTTTGCCAGCAAATTGTGACGCGGTAATCGAAACGGGAAAGTGGCGTGCGCCCCGCATCTTTCAGATCTTGCAACAAAACGGAAATATCGATCTTCATGAGATGTATCAGGTGTTCAATATGGGTATCGGAATGGTGGCGGTCGTTTCCGAACGCGATGCAGGGCGCGCGATGCGAATCTTGGAAGCAAAACGAATCGGCCAAATCGTACGCGGGAGTGGCAGGGTGCGTTTGAAGTTCTGACCCCAAAGTCGAGCGCTATTCAGGAAGACTTGGCGAGACCTCGTCCACGGTATTCGCTGGAACCTCAACTTGGGGCATTGACTCGCTTCGGGCGACTTTGCCGCGGCGCATCACTCGGTGCAGACCCGCGCGATGCGCTGCAAGATCAACAAGTTCGGCCACGCGCGACTTCAGCAAACGCGCTCTCGTCCAGAGGAACGCCAGAAACAGCATATAAGGAACAAGGACCCAAAGATCGACGTGCGAAATATTGAGCTGCCCGATAGATCAACAAACTTAAGACAATGAGATTGAAAATAATGGTTGTCGTAACGAACCGGTTGCGAAGCCGAACGCGGGTCAAACACTTACCGCCGCCGTGATACTCGGTGACAGTCTGAAGCGCGATGCTCCACCAAAAATTCCCGTAGATTTGAATGTCCCACTCATTCCACCCACTATCAGTGGAATAGCGCCAGCCTTCTTCATCCAGAAGCTCGAAGATGGCGCCGAGTAAGTAGTGGCGGTCCCTCCCCTGTTCGCTCCAAAAAACTCGGCGACTTAGACTGCCCGGAAAACTGCTGCGCTCCGGTAGATGTTCGTGTGCTTGAATCACGCTTGCGGGCGTACGCTTGAAATGCAGCCACGTGAAATAACGGGAGAATCCACGCACGAGCGGTTGGACAAAAGCTAGAAACATCACAAGCAGCCGCGCGCCCGCCGTATCGAATTTCGGCTCAATGGAAGCTCGCACCATGTAGGAAAGCGCGACGCATAGCGTGCCTCCAAGCATGAGATACGGAACAATGCGCAACGCCGGCAGAAAAATCCCAAGACCGAACAGAAAAATTGTCAGGGCAAACCACTCAATGCTGCTCAGGTAGGCGGCTACGTCTGACTGAGGTGCGGGATAAATCGATTGAAAAAAACCTTCACCGAACATTCCGTGATAGATCACTGGCCGGTTAACGAACCAGCTGAACCGGGGCGTTCCATAGATCTGCCCGCGCCATTTTGCGCCAGCCTGCTGAATTCGCCAGCAAAAATCGACGTCATCACCTGCTTTGCGGTATTCGGTGTCAAAGCCGCCCACGCCCTCAAACGCCCACCGATAAAACGCCATGTTACAACCCGGAATATGCTCGGCGACCACATCGGTAAGCAATACATGGCTCGGTCCACCGGGTGCCGCTGCAACGCAGGCCTGAATCCAACTTTTGGCCGGCGGCGTGACATTCGGTCCACCCACTCCAGCGTAATCACCGCTTACAAGAGTGCCGATGAGATAATACAGCCAATCGGGATCAACCATGCAGTCAGAATCGGTGTAGGCGAAGACTTCACCCTTAGCTGCGGCCGCGCCGGTATTCCGGGCATGGCTCAATCCTTGATTGCTCTGATGAATGTAACGCACCGATGGGAACTGCGCTGCGATATAAGATGTATCATCGGTCGATCCGTCATCGACCAGGATGACCTCATACTCGGGATAGTTAAGTTTACCTAACGAATCAAGGCAGGATGCAAGAGTCGGCCCACCATTGTACGAGCAAACAATAACCGAAACGAACGGCGTCTTCGGCAAGGGACGATGAGGCAGGGTGGAATCGTTCCGGCCCAGTTTCTGCTCCAGCGTGTAGAACGCCTTCTTTGGTCGGCGTTCCCGCGTAACGATCCCAAACGCCCAATCGGTAATTTCCTGCCCGCCGGTAAACCATTCATCCGTCCAGGTAAAAAAAATAGTTCCAGCAAGACCGCATTTTACGACGCTGTCGATGTGCCAACCGAGCATCTCGGCTTGCTCATCCTGTGAATGCCGGATCGTATCCATACCGAATTCCCCCAGGATAAGCGGATGCTCGCCCGTGAGATTTTGAAGTCGCAATAGATAGCCTTCGAAATCACGCTGATTGTGGAGGTAAACATTGAAACAGCAAAAATCGGCATTCTGCGGCAGCAGATATTCCGTCGGCGGGTACGTGGCATAGGAAAAGAGGGCATCCGGATCGATGGCACGCCCGATTCGAATCAGTTCCTCTACAAATTCAATCACTCGGCGAGCGCCAAGCCAGCGGGCCATCGTGCTGGAGATTTCGTTACCGACGAGATAACCGAGAATTGCTGGATGCCCGGGATATTTGCTCACTGTCGTCCGGACTGCTTTGGCAATTTGCCTGCGAATCGATCTTTCGCGCAGGAACTCGATATGTTTTTCCCAGGGAAGTGTCACCAACACCCGCATGCCAGCGTTAGTGCACCGGTCGAGAAACCAAGGCGGCGGTGCATGATAAATCCGCACAACATTCAGGCCGGCTTGTCGCATGAGCGCGAGATCGGCAGCCACTTGCTCGGGCCGACCGAGATAGTTTCCTTCGGCATCCGGCTTGAAGGGACCGTACGTGACACCTTTGACGAAAAACTTCTTGTCACCTTCCAAAAAGAATTTCGCCGCCGGGCGAATTCGTTGGTTTGCCGCCGGTGTCATGTCGAGCGAAGTCGAGACATCTCTCGATCAATGTTTTCTTGTTGAGAGCAAGGCACGCCTCCCAGCCTTCGCATAAAGCTACCGCCGGGCAACCCCGAATACTTTCGGGATCGGAACAACAAAGAAGAAGGGATCGCGGCTTGCAGAGACGTCGTTTCTTGAATGGAATGAATCTATAGCTCTCTTAATGCTTCGCGCATCGCACTGCTCGTGCGTTCCACATCTTCCGGCAAGTGTGCTGTGGATAAAAACCCGGTTTCAAACTGCGATGGCGCGAAGTAGATGCCGCGCTTTAAACAAGCATGAAAGAATCTCGCGAATGTTTTTAGATCGCTCCGCCGTGCGCCCGCGAGATCGAGAATCGGTCCCGGGGCGAAGAACAGACAGAACATCGAACCGACCCGGTTGAAAGTAATGTTGGCCTTGGTGTCATTGATGGCACTCCGCGTGAGCTGTTCGAATTGCGTGGCAATCTCTTCCAGTAATTTCCATCCGTTGATGCGTTCGAGCTCACGAAGTTGTGCGAGACCCGCAGCCATGGCCAAAGGATTGCCAGACAAGGTGCCCGCCTGATAAACGGGGCCATCTGGCGAAAGCTGGTCCATGATTTCAGCCCGGCCGCCAAATGCGCCGACTGGTAATCCGCCGCCAATCACTTTCCCCAGCGCCGTAAGATCGGGTTTGATTCCGTAAATCTCCTGGGCGCCGCCGCGCGAGAGACGGAAACCAGTAATTACTTCGTCGAAGATCAAAAGCGCATCATTGACTGTGCATTCCTTTCGCAGCATCGACAAAAAATCGTCGCTCGGAAGATAGAGACCAGCGTTCGCCGGGACAGGCTCCACAATTACTGCTGCGATCTCGCGCCTGTTCTCGGCAAATGCCTCCCGAACAAGGTCGGCATTGTTGAATGGAAGTGAGATGGTGAGATCGGCAAATGCTTGCGGCACGCCCGCGCTGTCGGGCCGCCCGTGAGTAAGCGCGCCACTGCCTGCTTTCACCAGTAACCCATCGGCATGCCCGTGATAACAACCGTCGAACTTGATGATCCTGTCGCGCCCGGTGAACGCACGGGCGAGACGAATGCACGACATGGTCGCTTCCGTGCCGCTGTTCACCATCCGCACTTTTTCGATCGACGGCATCCAATCACAGATCAATTCCGCCATCTCGACCTCCAACGGATTCGGAATTCCAAAACTTAGGCCGCGTGTTGCAGCCTCCCGCACTGCGTCCACAACGACTTTCGGCGCGTGACCGAGAATCGCTGGTCCCCAGCTTCCCACATAGTCGATGTATTCCTTCCCATCGACATCCCAAATCTTTGCGCCCTTCGCATGCATCACAAAAAACGGCGCGCCATTCACGTTGCGAAACGCGCGGACCGGAGAATTAACACCGCCGGGAATATGTGATTGGGCGCGGGAGAAAAGCTCAGATGAACGGGAGGTCATTTTCATCAGAACGTCCAACGCCCAACGCCTAACGTCCAACCCTCAATTTCTGCGCGCATCACTCCCCTACTCCATCACTCCATTATCGTGTTTCACTCGCGACGGCTTTCGGAATTCAATCGGTAATCATTTCAGTGATCACCGATCACGAATCACATTCGGTGTACGAATCGCTTCGACGCGTTGACACGCTGTGCTCCCACGTTACGCTCATTCCTCGCACAAATGGCGGGGTAGCCAAGTGGTAAGGTCGCGGTCTGCAAAACCGCTATTCGCGGGTTCGATTCCCGCCCCCGCCTCCACAACACGCTCGGATTTCGTGGACAAGTTAGCCTTTGCTTCACGAACCGGTTCGATTGATCGGCTTGCCGCGGCGAGCTCACCCTGGCGCGCTTCGTCTAAGTCGCTCGGCTCCCCGCCCGCTTTCATTCTCGCCCCGTCTCTCTTACTGAACACTAGGCGCGAAATAGCCCCACCTCTTCAGCGAGTTCTCTTCGCGGTCAACTGGAGATGGCCTCTGCGCGCAACAGTTTTCCGTAAAGGATGAAGCCTACGACGAGCAGAATCACGGAAAGCACCATTGACCAAAAGTGAATGCGCAATGCTCCAGACTTGGGAAATGATACGATGCCGATTGAACTTAAGGCAACATCGATGGCGACCAAACTGACGTAAGTCCAAAAGATAAGCCCGCGGAAATCCAGTGTGATCCAATTGCCGCCTCCTTTTTCAGTGAGCGCCAGATCGAGCAAGTAGATGGGAATCGCCAGCAGCCCAAGAAATAGACAAATGATCAGATGTTTGCGCCAGATGGGCTGCATAGGGCTTACGTGTTACCGAAATAAGAAGATACGACGCTTCGCATTTTCTGAAGCAAAGAGCCGCCATGCGGTTAAGCGTGGCGGCTCTTTCCTTCGGTTGGCTGACAGCTTTACGGATTATTCAGGACGGTCTGCGGTTCCGGTTTGCGCAATTGAAGCTGTGCGCTCACTTTCTGAATTTGCGACGCCTGAGCTTTTAGTTCTTCTTTGAGAAGCTTAATTTCCTTTTGCTGCTGCGCGATGATCGCTCCCTGATCCTGTACGGTGAGATGTTCCTTGAGAAACTCGTTGAGCAACATCGCGTTCACCGCGTCGTAGCGGACCGTGTACGGTTTACCTTCTTTGTCGGGCAGCACCAGCGCAGGATTGACCTTTGCGACTTCTTCGGCGACCAACCCAAATTGCGGTGTTTCCTTGGTGTCACTCTTATAATGGAACGTAACCGGTCTGAGTGCCAGGATTGCTTCACTAGCTTTCTCCATAGTGGCGATGTCCTTTTTAAACCGCTCGGAGGAGACGACAGTGCCTAGCTGCCCAGTGTCGGATACAACCACCGGCGCCGTAGTACCGCTCTGCGGGGTCACGCCAAAAACATTACTGATCCAGGTGGTGTTGCTCACGTCTGCACCGGAGTGACCGATTGCAATAACATTACTGGCCGTAGTGACCTGGTTCCCTGCGTCAATGCCTAAGGCAAGGTTAGACACGCCCGCGGTACTGTTGGCGAGTGCGCCGCGACCGATTGCAACATTGCTTTCGCCGGTGGTATTGCCAAGCAGCGCTTCTCGCCCGACGGCTGTGTTGTTATTGCCTGTGTCATTGTTAAGGAGCGCATCACGGCCGATCGCCGTGTTACTACCACCAATCGTATCGCTAGAAAGAGCTTCACGCCCCACAGCTGTGTTGTGGTTGCCTGTAGTGTTGTTGGAGAGTGCAAAGGTTCCGTTTGCTGTGTTACCGAAACCGATGGTGTTGTTCAAGAGCGCCCCAGCACCAGTGGCCGTATTTCCGTCTGCGGTGTTGATAAGCAGCGTACCGGCGCCAATCGCAGTGTTGAGCTGGCCGGTTGTCAGTGTCGCAAGCGAAAGCCAACCAACTGCCGTGTTGAAATCGCCTGTGGTAAAGTTTAAAAGAGCCTCCTGCCCTTCTGCAGTGTTGGCGCCGGGATAACCGCCATCCGGCGGCGGGCTAACCGCCTGCGTGTTTTGGACAAGCGCTAAACAGACGAGTGCAAACATCAGTAGAACCGGTGGAATACGTGTTTTCATATCCGGGGAGTTTCGGAAAAATCTCGCTAACTTGTCGAGGTAATTCACAAGAAGGCACGAATCGCTGGTTCAATTCCGCCCTGGCCTTTGATGGTGCACGCGCAACTCAAGTGCGTGAGAACCATAGTTTAAGGGGCGAAGAAAACTCCTGTTACAACTGCGGCGCAACCTTGCATTACATGAGTCTATTCATGCAATCGAATCGGCCGCGATCTGAGATCGAGTTTGCCCGATGACATGACTCGCTCGATGAATCCGGTATCGTAATTTCCGCTGCGGAATTCGCCGTTGCGCATCATAGCGGCGTGAAACGGCACGGTGGTCTTGATGCCGGTGATGTAATACTCGTCGAGGGCGCGCCGCATCCGCTCGATGGCATTGATCCGCGTCGCGCCCACCGTGATGATTTTTGCGATCAACGAATCGTAATAAGGGGGCACAGTGTAACCGGTATAAACGTGCGAATCGATTCGAACGCCACGGCCGCCTGGCGCATAATAGAAGTCGATACGGCCCGGCGTTGGCTGAAAATCTGTCGCCGGGTCTTCCGCGTTGATACGGCATTCAATTGCGTGGAGCCGGGGCGTTGCATGCGCGACGTGTTCCGAAAGCGGCTCGCCTGCGGCAATACGAATTTGTTCTTTTACCAGATCGCATCCGTAAACCTCTTCGGTGATCGTGTGTTCAACCTGGATGCGTGTGTTCATTTCCATGAAGTAGAAATAGCGATCCTTGTCGACAAGGAACTCGATTGTCCCCGCGTTTTCATAGCCGACAGATTTGGCCAGTTTCACCGCAGCGTGTCCCATCTTCTTGCGAAGTCCCGGCGTCATCAGCGGTGACGGACATTCCTCGATCATCTTCTGGTTGCGTCGCTGAATGGAACAGTCACGATCGCCCAGATGGACAATGTGACCATGACTGTCGGCAACAATCTGAAATTCCACATGATGCGGATTGACGATGAGCTTCTCGAGATAGACCTGATCGTTCCCGAAAGCTTTCTCGGCTTCGTGACGCGCGCTGTGAAAGGCCGATTGCAGGCTTGGTTCATTGTGCGCAACGCGCATTCCGCGTCCGCCACCGCCGGCCGTCGCTTTTATCATTACCGGATAACCGATCTTCCTCGCGATTTTGATCGCGTCGCCCTCTGTCTCGACAATTCCATCGCTACCCGGCGTGACTGGCACGCCGGCTTTTCGCGCGGCGCCCCGCGCTGCATTCTTATCGCCCATCGCCTGCATAGCCCGCGATGAAGGCCCGATGAACTTGATATTGCAGCTTTCACAGACTTCTGCGAAGTGCGGGTTCTCGGCGAGAAAACCGTAGCCGGGATGTATCGCATCGACATCGCCAATCTCGGCTGCGCTCATGATTCGATCGATTTTGAGATAGCTTTCCGCGCTGGGCGGCGCGCCGATGCAAATCGATTCGTCTGCAAGCTGTACGTGCAACGAATCCACGTCCGCTTCAGAATAAACCGCGAGCGTTCGGATGCCGAGTTCCTTGCAGGCGCGAATGACCCGCAGCGCGATCTCACCGCGATTGGCAACTAAGACTTTTTCGAACATTGGGACGCCCCGATCCGGCGCGCCCGGCGGTCGCGCCCTACCTGTCTAACGAACTTTGAACAGCACCTGGCCAAACTGGACTGGCTTACCGTTTTCAGCCACAACTTCGGCGATGATACCGCTCGTCTCTGCCTTGATTTCGTTCATCACTTTCATCGCCTCGATAATGCAAACCACTGTTTCCTCCGTAACGGTTTTTCCAACATCAACAAAGGGCGCGGCGTCCGGCGATGCAGCGCGATAGAACGTTCCCACCATGGGCGAAACGATTTCTTTCAGCTGTACGCTTTCGATTGTTTTCGGAATAGCTGGTGCAGTTTCAGCGGTTGTTGCGGCCGTTTTGGATTGACCCGCCACAGGCGGCGGAGCGATTGGCGCGGCCTGAGCCGAAGGACCTCTTTGAAGTTTTAAGCGAAACCCCTCCTTTTCGATTTCGAAGACCGAAAGATCGTTCTTCTTCATCAAATCGATGATGGTTTTGATTTCTTTGATGTCCTTGGGATCCACCACGTGCTCCTGTCAAAAGTTAAAGAGGCTAGGTAAAGCAGTTTTGGGAATGAGGTCAAGGCAATCGTGGCTATTGTTGCGATGAATGATTGAGTCGCCGCTGTTACTCGATTTCAAAATCATTGATGAAACTGACGATTATGCGGTGGTCGATAAACCGCCGTTTCTCCTGATTCATCCCACGAAACCAGATGGCACGCGAACATTGTGGCAGGAATTGCGCGGTCTTTTCGCGTTCGAAATTGCCGGCGGCGGTCAGGTATCCATTGTGAATCGCCTCGATCGCGAGACCAGCGGCCTGGTCTTAATTGCCAAGAAAGCCGAAAGCGCGCGCCGATTTGGGCTCTTGATGCAGCGGCGACAACTAAAGAAAGAGTATCTGGCGATCGTGTACGGTTGGCCCGAATGGGAAAATACACTCGTTGATGCCGCTTTGGATCGACAAGGCAAACACCGAGACTCTGCGATCTGGCTCAAACAAATGATTCACCCATCCGGCGCTCCGGCGCAGAGTGAGTTTAAGGTTGAGCGGCGATTCATTCGATCAATTGGTAGGGCGCGACCACAGCCTGCTCGCCGTGGCGAGGGCGCGCCGTTCGAGAACGCGCAGAAAAGCGACAAATTCAGCTTAATCCGCGCGATTCCACACACAGGACGCACGCACCAAATTCGGGTGCATCTCTCTTCGATTGGTCATCCCATTGTGGGCGACAAAATTTACGGACCTGACGAACAGCTTTACCTCCATTTTATCGAGACCGGATGGACCCCTGAGCTCGAACGTGAGCTGTTCCTCCCGCGACATGCCTTGCACTCGGCGCGACTTGCAATCGAAGGCGACCGTGAATGGACCAGCCCATTGCCTCAGGATCTCGCGGAATTTATGTCATAGGGATACAACGCGCTGCACTGTCCTATCAATTGCAATCCAATCAGGCGTCCATATCGTAGGCGCGCCGAATGAAAACGCTTTGCGCTTTGGCTGCCTGTGTGATCGTTCCCGCGTGCTCGCAAATATTCGCCGGCACTGAACAGACCCGCACCCAGGCAACGACGGAAGAACTTAACCCGCAACGATTCGAATTGGCCGTCGAGTCCGGATTTTTGTTTGGCGCGATTAACCCGCCTGCCGATTACGACATTGGTGCTGAATTCATAACCGCGCGCGTTCGATGGGGAGTTATGCGGCGCGACACCTGGCTTCGCGGCTACAACCAATTCTATGTCAGCGCGATCGCGGAGCCGATCTTCCGCGGAATCGAGAACCATTATTTCGGGCTGAACCTCGGAATGCGTTATAATTTTGTTCGGCCGGGCAGCCGTTTCATTCCCTACTTTTCAGGCGGGCTCGGTTTAGGATGGATCGACAGTCACCCAGACGTTCCCGGTGGCCAGGGTCAGGATTTTACTTTCAATATTTTATCGGCAGCCGGGGTTTCCTATCTCGTGGACGATCACTGGAAGATAAGCGTGGGGGCGCTTTATCAGCATCTCTCGAATGGCGGGCAAACAGATCCCAATCCCAGCCTGAATCTTTTCGGCCCGCAGGTCGGAGTGAGCTATTCGTTTTAGCACACGTTTTTGTCATGTTGAGCGAAGCGAAACATCTCTGATCATTCCTTTAGTACCGAGTGCGCAAATGCCCAGAGATTCTTCGCTCCGCTCAGAATGACGGCACAAAGTAAGTTCTAAAGATGAACGCGCCGATAGAAAACGTCTTGGTGATCAGGCGCAGCTTGTTTGACGAGCTCGGCAGTTTTCAGGGACTAAATTTCGAGCCGGAAAAATACCTGAAGGCGATTCTGTCGCGCGGAAGCAATTTTTTCATTCCGCGTCCTGAAGCCGAGACCAACCCCGGCTACAAGCAAATAATCCCTTATGCACTGATCGCCTTTGAAAAGACGGTGCTTCATTATGTGCGTGGCAAAAAGGCAGGCGAACAAAGGCTGGTGGCGAAAGGTTCTATTGGCATTGGTGGCCATATGAACGAGACGGATGAATCGCTCTTTGCCATGGATGAGGAGGCTTACCGCGCAGGCGTGGAGCGCGAAGTGAACGAGGAAATCAAGATCGACACTCCGTTTGAAGATCGAATCGTTGCGCTATTAAATGACGATTCAACCGAAGTGGGACGCGTTCACTTGGGGATCGTGCACATCTTCAAATTGAAAGAGCCGAACGTGCAAAAACGCGAAGCAATGATCACCGGCCTGGCATTTCTGACGAAGGAAGAATTGATGGCCCGCCACGAATTGTTGGAGACCTGGTCGCAAATCTGCGTGGACGCGATTGACCAATTGTTGGAGTAACCATCGACAGGCACGGCTATCGTGCCTGTTCTGCCGTAAATCCGATCTCATCAATTTGCCAACGACCGACTGGATGGGAAACGGCCACGTTGATATCAGCTCCCCTGGTTGGATAATCAATGTGCGCGTGGAAGTTGCCGTTTGGCTCGAAAAAATGTGACTCAAACACAATATCACCGTCCACCTTTGGCGGAGATAGCGGCGCTCCAAGCTTGGCCAGCTGAGTCATGAGATCCTGTTGCGCTGACGGCGGATACTGGAGACGCATTGCGGGACTCAAATGATCCGCAAAAAATTTCACATTGTGTTGCATGATGAGCTCCTGGATCACTTGCCTCCCGAATTGGTCCCCTTCCCGCGCCATTTGCCGTTTGTTGGAATCAAGCCACCAGTATGCAATGCCGAGTAATACCAGCAAAATGATTACAATAACCAGAATTTGTCCTGATGATTTCGACTGAGACTTTATTTTCATTTTGTTTAAGATTATTTGTTAATAGCCGAAACCCATGCCTTTAATCACTTCACCATTACGGATTAACGCGCCGTGGCTTTGCATTCCCGTGTAAGCGCCAAAGCGATTTCGGGCGTTCACCTTGAAATTGACCAAATAACCGTAGAGAGGTTTGTCTTTCGTCCCCAGATCCGCGGGTTTTGGATCGCCATTCCATTCGATGCGTGCACTCCCCGCGTCGATTAGCTGCGTGTCTAGCCATTTCATCACGATCTCCTTGTAATTGGTGGGATACGGTCCATAGCGCTCCGCATCGGCGGGCTGCGTTTCCGCGCGTAAATTGCCGACTGCGCACATTCCCATGAAGGACACGCAGACCAATGACACAAGCTTTTTCATGCTTGCATTTTCTATTGGGCGAGGCGGGTAGTCCAGCTTATTGAACGTCTGGTCCAATCTGGTCACTTCGATTCACCTGGCATGTGATGTTGCGGACCGGATCGATGATCTCAACGCGATTAAGATCGCGGTAACGCTGCTTCCCTTTCGATTCCGGCTTATCATGAGCGCATGATGCCCCAGCCTTCGATGCTGATCTTGCTGGTTGTTACGTCGGCAATGACTTTGATGCCTGCCTCGGCGCAAGACGGCCCGGTGCAAACTTCCTCGCCCGCGATCTCTGGCAAAGTTAGCTCTTTCGAACGCGCTGCCCGGGTCAACAATCCCGGCTTCAGTTCGACCGCGACCGGGCGCGATGTAAACCGATTCGATCCGGCTGCGGCGACACTGGCATGGCTGGACAGTGTCCCGAGGAATCAACGAGAAAAGTCCGATGCCTATTTTGAAGGCGGTTACTGGCTGATCCTCTGGACCTTTCTCCTCACGGCAGCAATTTCGGTCTTTCTTCTGGCCTCACGGTTGTCGGCGCGACTGCGTGATTTTTCGGAACGTGTTACAAATATCAAGAATTTCCAAATCGCCTGTTATGCGATCCCATACCTGCTTTTCGTTTACGCACTGAGTTTTCCGCTCAACCTGTACGAAAACTTTTTTCGCGAACGTCAATACGGTCTGGCGACCCAGAGTTTCGCCCCATGGTTTCGGGAACAGTTACTCGGGTTGGCGCTAGCTTTAGTTGGCGGAACCTTACTGGTCGTCGTCCTCTACGCCGTCTTTCGGCGCGCACCGCGTACATGGTGGATTTGGGGAACTATCGTCATGATTATTTACTCGGGAACCCTCGTCCTTATCGCACCGGTTTATATCGAACCGCTCTTTAACACCTATAAACCGCTAACCGATCCGAAAATTCGAGATCCAATTCTTGCGATGGCTCGAGCGAATGAAATTCCGGTGAAACAGGTTTTCGAAGTCGATGCCTCACGTCAGACGACACGTGTAAGTGCCAATGTCTCAGGGTTACTCGGCACAACCCGTGTGGCGCTCAATGACAATCTGCTTAAGCAATGCACGCTTCCGGAAATTCGCGCCGTCATGGCGCACGAGATGGGTCACTACGTCCTCAATCATGGTGCAAAATTGCTCACCTATTTTGGAATTCTTATTCTCATCGGCTTCGCGCTTACTCGGATTCTCTTCGATACCGCAATGACGCGTTGGGGCCAAAAATGGCGCGTGCGCGGTATCGCCGACCCTGCGGGGCTTCCATTGCTCGCGCTGATTTTTAGCACCTTAGTCTTTTTTGCCACTCCTGTTCTTAATACGATCGTACGCATCACAGAACGAGAAGCAGATGCTTTCGGAATCAACACTTCTCGCGAGCCCGACGGCATGGCAAAAGTCGCGCTGAAACTCGGCGCCTATCGCAAACTCGATCCAACACCGCTGGAAGAATTTATCTTTTTCGATCATCCCAGCGGGCGTGCTAGGATTCAGATGGCCATGGATTGGAAAGCAGCCAACCGGCCGGCCGGCGAATGATCAATAACTCCGTGAACGCTCGCTGATACCCTTGACTCGGTTCTATCTTTACGACTCACACGTCGCGCCGGTTATCTTTTCACGAAGTTGCTTCATCGCGGAATAGTGCCCTCCTTCAGGCTTACGCGTTTCAAGCATCTTCTCCTCGGCCAGACGCTCTACGGCCGCGCAGAAAATGTTTATTGCCCCCGCGTGAGGACGCAGTTTTTCAACCAATGTATCAAGCGAGTCGCCGTTTTGTCGGAATTCCGCGCCACTTGGTTCCAATGGGTGTTGCGAAGGCGCTGCCGCGGTGAAGGCAAATTCGCGCTTCCGAATCAGCATCAAATTGCGAATGTAAATCATCGAGTTGGGGAGATACGCGAGAATTCCAACCGGATCGCGTCGAAAAATAAAGTAAATGCACATGATTATGCTTCCGGCAATGCTCCAGTACCAGAACGAGACTGGAATTATGCTTTCGCCCTGCCGCTCTGAGGCGAGCCATTGGACGAGAAAACGCATCGAGAAAAGAGCGTTTCCAATGAAACCAAGGACCATGAGATAACTCCAATCCAGTCCAAAAAACCGGTATTCTTTTCCAATCCAGGTAATAGCGATGAGTGCAAGTGTGTTCATAGGCAATTTACGGCGCTAGCTTTTCGCCTCTCCCTTCACAAGGGAGAGGGTAGGGTGAGGGTTTAATGCTTCAATGCAAAAAGTATGACTCCCCTCACCTCAATCCTCTCCCCTTAAAGGAGGAGAGGAGGAACGGTGGAAGTCATTCAAGATAGCCGCCGGAGTCTCAGCAACGGCGATGCCCGCTTCCTTAAGCGCTTCGATCTTGCTCGCTGCAGTTCCCTTCCCACCTGAAACAATCGCGCCGGCGTGACCCATGCGTCGCCCTGGCGGGGCTGTCATTCCCGCGATGAAAGCCGCGACCGGTTTCTTGCAATGCTTCTTGATCCACTCGGCGGCTTCTTCTTCCGCCGAGCCGCCGATTTCACCGATCAAGATCATCGCATCCGTGCCGGGATCTTCATTGAACAGTTTCACGCAATCGAAGTGCGACAACCCGCCGATGGGATCGCCACCGATCCCGATGCAAGTCGATTGGCCGTAACCGCGCGAAGTGAGTTGCCAGACTGCTTCGTAAGTGAGCGTGCCGGAGCGCGAGATCACGCCGATGTTGCCGGGCTTGTGAATGTATCCCGGCATGATGCCGATCTTGCATGCGCCCGGAGTAATGATCCCCGGGCAATTCGGCCCGATCAATCGCGATTGCTTTCCGCGCATCAGCGCTTTTACCCGCATCATGTCCATCACCGGAATTCCCTCCGTGATACAAACGACCAGTTCTACTCTTGCATCCACGGCTTCAAGAATTGAATCAGCAGCCGCCGGAGCGGGCACAAAAACCATCGAGGCGTTACAGGTAGTTTCTCGTCGCGCTTCCCAGACTGTATCAAACACTGGCACCTTGCCATCGAACATCTGCCCGCCTTTGCCTGGAGTAACACCGGCGACAACGTTGGTCCCGTAATCCATGCACTGCCGTGTATGAAAGGCCCCTGCGCTACCCGTGATGCCCTGTACGACGAGGCGGGTGTTCTTATCGACCAGAATAGACATGATGAGAATGGCTAATGACGAATGACGAAGCTCGAAGGAATGACGAAATCCGAATGATCGAAAAGTATTCTACTATCGCCTTCGTTACTTCTTTCGTTTGTGAATGACCAGCTTGTTTCCGTCTGGATCGCGAAATTGCGCCATCCAGCACACAGGCGTTTCAGTCTTTTCAATATCGAAGCTGACACCGCGTCCTTTAAGTTTATCGATCGCGGCGTCGATATCTTCCACCTCAAAAGCGACTGTTGTTCCATCGTGTGATGGTTTCCACGCCGGATGGCACCCGACACCGATTGTGATGGGGCCAAGGTCATACTCAACCCATGCGCCGTCCATTTGCGTGCGACTTGGTTTCAGCTCGAGCGTTTCCTGATAGAATTTTCGCGCGCGTTCTTTGTCAGAGACCGCGATGGCGACGAAAGCTACTTCGTTTGTGATCATTTGGAGATTCCTTTCTCGTTTTTGGGTTTCAGTTTGTGAATTATCAGCTTATTACCGTCCGGATCCTGCACGACGGCCATCCAGCACACAGGGCTCTCAATTCCTTCGGCAGCAAAACGAACCTTCGCTTCTTTAAGGCTCTTGATGGCAGCGTCAAAGTCTTCGACTTCAATAGCGACGCTGGTGCCGTCTTCGGATGGCTTCCGTTGATCGCCCACGCTGCCGATGGCCAGCGTGTCGGGACCAATCTCGTATTCGATCCAAACACCCTCGCCAAATTCACCTGAACCCTTGAGCTCGAGCACTCCTTCGTAAAACGCTCGGGCGCGTTTTATGTCCGTTACCGGGATTCCGGTAAATGCAATTTTCTTCGCTTTCATTTCTTTCCCGCTGCCGCTTTCACGGCTTTCTGGGCGGCATCGGCCAAATCTTCCGCCGCAATAACAGCCAGACCCGAATCCGCGATCAATTTTTTTCCTGCTTCGACATTCGTTCCCTCGAGGCGAACCACTAGCGGCACCGACAACTTCAATGTCTTTGCTGCGTTGATGATTCCCTGCGCAATGATGTCGCATTTCATGATACCGCCAAAAATGTTGACCAGGATCGCTTTTACTTTTTTATCGGCGATCAGAATTTTGAAAGCTTCGGTTACCTGCTCTTCCGTGGCGCCACCACCTACATCGAGAAAGTTAGCCGGCTCGCCGCCATAAAACTTGATGATGTCCATCGTGGCCATCGCCAGACCGGCGCCGTTCACCAGGCAGGCGATATTTCCGTCGAGACCAATATAATTAAGACCGTGCTGCGAAGCTTCGACTTCGCGCGGATCTTCCTCTGCGATATCACGCAGCGCCGCGATTTCTGGATGACGATAAAGCGCGTTATCATCGAAGTTAAACTTCGCGTCGAGCGCCAGGACGTCGCCTTTGGTTGTCACAACGAGTGGGTTCACTTCGACCATTGAACAATCGTAGGCAACAAACGTGCAGTAGAGCCCTTCGAATAATTTGGAAGCGCTTTTCAATTGTGACGACTCAAAGGCAAGTTGTTTCGCCAGTTTCCGAGTCTGAAATGGTTGCAGACCTGCCAATGGATCGATTGGTTCACGAATAATTTTTTCCGGCGATTTCGCCGCGACGGCTTCGATTTCAACCCCGCCTTCGGTGCTGGCGACAATCACCGGCGCGGCTGTGGCTCGATCGAGTAAGACGGCAAAGTAAATCTCGCGCGCAATGTCAGCGGATTCCGCTACCAGCAGTTTGTTTACCTTGCGACCAGTTGGTCCCGTCTGGTGCGTAACCAGGATTTGACCAAGCATCTTCAAGGCGACGTCGCGTACTTCGTCTGGCGTCCTGCGAACATGTACACCACCCTTGAATCCATTCTTGAAGGTGCCCTTGCCCCGTCCACCGGCGTGAATTTGCGCCTTAACAACGATATCGACGTCGCCGAGTTCACGCGCGATTTGTTCCGCCTCGTCAAGGCTCGACGCGACCCTTCCTCGCGTGGTCGCTACATCGAATTTTTGCAACAGTTCTTTGGCTTGGTATTCGTGAATGTTCATCGGCAAGGAGCGGCAGCCTGCTCGCGAACTCTTTCGGAGTCTCCAGTCGGCCGCCTTTAGGTTTCAGAAGGCAAACTGCAATAGCCCGCAGAAGACAAATCGGCAAAGATTTTTCTGAATCGGCAAAGATTTTTCTGCCCCGAATTGGCTTGCCTCTTGAAAACCAAACCCACTACGGTTGCGCCATGAACACTTTGATCAAACTCCTTAGTCTCGTTTGCGCATTACTTGTCATGATCACGTTGTCGATTTTCGCCGGCACGTCGCCGCAAGAGAAGGCCTTTACCGACAAATACAAAACCGCGTTCGAGGGGAAGGACAGCGCCACATTGGAATCGTTTCTTTACACGCAAGGGGCCGACCCGGCGATTCTCGGTTTCTACAAGATGATGCAGTCAGGAGAAGCCGGAGAGAAAATATCCAACATCGAGCTTGTCGATCTTACCCCGGAGGACGCGAAAAAAGCCGCGACGCCAATGGATTCGCCGACGGGCGGCAAAGTTTGCCTGACACTTAAACCGACCAAGAAGCTCATCATCAAGGTCGAGAAAAAAGACGCCAACGGCAGCTCAACCAGCACAAGCGAAAACTTCATCGCCGAGAAAGACGGCAAGTTCGTTATTCCAGTCCCGG
>WNGE01002063.1_pt1 | contig 26560 bp, 24 predicted proteins | sample 5400651 | NCBI WGS metagenome assembly WNGE01 (sample SAMN13153370, study PRJNA577476) | soil metagenome | isolation source: 60 cm soil or saprolite under grassland replicate 2 | place: USA:California | collected 2016-06-15 | reverse complement strand
AGCCGCGATTTTCGTGTTGAGCCTGGTCCTGCTGGTGAGGCTCATCGTCGGCAGGGCCGCGTAAGGAGAGGAGAGCGAGATGAGCGATCGCGCTCAGCACTACTACGTTCCGCAGCCGTCCCACTGGATGATCTTCGGATCGGCCGCCCTGTTTTGCATGGCGACCGGCGCCGCGGGCTGGTTCAACGGCTGGGAACCCGGGCGCTACATCGTGTTCGCCGGGCTCGCCATCCTCGCCTTCATGATGGTGCGCTGGTTCGGCGACGTGATCCGCGAATCCGAAGGAGGCAAATACGGTCGCTGGGAGGACGTCTCCTTCCGCTGGGGCATGAGCTGGTTCATCTTCTCGGAGGTGATGTTCTTCGCCGCTTTTTTCGGTGCGCTCTACTATGCCCGGCAGCTCGCGGTGCCTGACTTGGGGAGCATCGACAGCAAGCTGCTCTGGCCCGATTTCGCGGCGCAATGGCCTTCGGCGGGCCCGAATTTCAAGGACCCGTTCACGCCGATGGCGGCGTGGGGCATTCCGGCGATCAACACCCTGCTGCTCCTCTCATCGGGTGTTACGGTCACGATCGCCCACTGGGCGCTGAAGGAGGGGAAGCGCGCACAGCTCGCGCTCTTCATGTTCTTCACGGTAGCGCTCGGCGTCACCTTCCTTTGCTTCCAGGCCTATGAATACGCCCATGCCTATTCCGATCTCAACCTGAAGCTCTCGACCGGCGTCTACGGCTCGACCTTCTTCATGCTCACCGGCTTCCACGGATTCCACGTGACCCTCGGCGCGCTCATGCTGACCGTGATTCTCGCCCGTTGTCTCGCCGGCCACTTCAAGCCCGAAAACCATTTCGCGTTCGAAGCGGTCGCGTGGTACTGGCACTTCGTCGATGTCGTGTGGCTGGGCCTGTTCATTTTCGTGTACTGGCTTTAGGCGAGCCCCTCCGGAGACGCAGGGGGAACGAGGGCCAGCGTGATAACAAGGAGGAGGAGGATCCCTGCAAAGGGAACTGGTGCGCCGCGCTTCACATGCGGCTTTTTTTGCGTCAGTTGATTTTGCCTGGAATGAGGCCGAAGTAATAACCGGCCATGAGCAACAGGAACAGCGTCAGCGACAATCCGACGCGCAGCGCGAGCGCCTTCACGGTGCGCTTGGACTGGCCGCCGTCGGTCACCAGAAAAAACAGCGCCGAGCCCAGGCTCGCCAGAATCGCAACGAACAAGAGGATGACGACGATTTTCACAGCGCGGCGGCGGGAACCCTCTGCGCCGAGTGTACTCCTTGTGAAATCATGACGGGAATCCGCATCGGTGGGCGAGTATTCCGTCCGGGGGTCGCATCGAGCATCGCGGCGGCGGCTTTCATCGCGCTCACGATGTCGCTCGGCAACTGGCAGGCGCGGCGCGCCGAGGAAAAACTCGAGCTCGGCCGCCGGCTCGACGAAGCGGCCAAGGGCCCGGTGCTTTCGGTGCCTTCGGTGCGACTGGACGCCTCCGCCTTCGAGCGCCGACGCGTCGGCGCACGCGGCCGCTTCGTCGCGCGCGCAACGCTCTTCCTCGACAACAAGGTGCTGCGCGGCGTCGCCGGCTATCACGTGCTGACGCCGCTTGCGCTCGAGGGCGGTGATCTCCACGTCCTCGTCGACCGCGGCTGGATCCCCGCGGGCGACCGGTCGAGGCTCCCGGGCGTTCCGACGCCGGAGGGCCTGCAAACGATCGAGGGCATTGCCTTCATGCCGAGCCGTCGCTACATCGAGCTGGCTCCGGAGGCGGCTTCAAGTCCCCTGCGCCAGAACCTCGTGCTCGAGCGCGAGGAAAAGCGGCTTGCGCTCAAACTTCAGCCCTTCGTGATCGAGCAGACGAGCGACGCGCAGGACGGCCTTGCGCGCGAATGGGAGCGCCCCGACACGGGCGTCGAGCGGCACCGCAGCTACGCGCTGCAGTGGTATTCGTTCGCGGTCCTCGCCGCGATTCTCTATGTCGTCCTCGGCTTCAAGCAAGCCGGTCGCGCGCGCGGCTGAAGCCGCGCGCCGCCGCGGCAGGCGCGTTGCGCTCGTCATCCTCGCGTTTTGCGCCGCGCCCACGGTCGCGGCCTGGCTCGCTTATTTCGTCTGGCCGCCGCAGTCCCGGCTGAACTACGGCGAGCTGATCGAGGCGCACCCGCTTTCCGATCCCGGGCTGAGGCGCCTCGATCGCGGCTCCTTCCGGCTTTCGCAGCTGCGCGGCAAATGGGTGATGCTGCTGATCGATTCGGGAGTCTGCGTCGAGAGCTGCCGCAAGAAGCTCCTCTACATGCGCCAGGTGCGCCTCGCGCAGGGGAAGAACGCCGAACGGGTCGAGCGCGTCTGGCTCGTCGCCGACGCCGCTCCGCCCGATACCATGCTCCTCGCCGATTACCCGGGCATGCACGTCGCGCGCGCACCAGCGAACCCGTTCCTTGCCGAGTTTCCCGCGCCGCGAGACCCGTCCGGTCACATCTACCTCATCGATCCGCTGGGCAACCTGATGCTGCGATTTCCGGCCGATCCCGACCCGCAGCGGATGCTGAAAGACCTCGCGCGCCTGCTCAGAGCGTCGCGAATCGGCTAGGGAAGCGCTGATTAACGTCATGCCCGCGAAAGCGGGCATCCAGCACGCGGTTGAAAATCCTGGATTCCCGCTTTCGCGGGAATGACGAAATCAGGCTTGTTCGGAGCTTCCGTAGTGCGTCAGGAGAGGCATGATAAAATTTCCGCCCATGCAGCTTGCTTCAACGTTGGCCGCTTTCCGCCTGCGCCAGTTCGCGAGCCTCACCAAGCCGCGCGTGGTGTCGCTGATCGTGTTCTGCGCGGTGATCGGGATGTTCCTCGCTGCGCCGGGCTGGGTGCCGCCGAAGCTTCTGCTCGCGGCGACCCTCGGCATCTGGCTCGTCGCGGGCGCAGCGGCCGCGGTCAACTGCCTGGTCGAGCAGAAAATCGACGCGGTCATGACGCGCACGCGCGCAAGGCCCCTGCCTCGCGGCGAGCTCACGTCGCTTCAGACGCTTGCGTTCGCCGGCGCGCTCGGCGGCGCCGGGCTGTGGGTGCTCTACAACCTCGTCAATCCGCTCACCATGTGGCTCACCTTCGCCACCTTTATCGGCTACGCGGTGATCTACACGGTTCTGCTCAAACCCATGACCCCGCAGAACATCGTCATCGGCGGAGCCTCGGGCGCGATGCCGCCCGTGCTCGGCTGGGCCGCAGTCACGGGCGAGGTCGCGCCTGAAGCTCTGCTTCTTTTCCTCATCATTTTCGCCTGGACCCCGCCGCACTTCTGGGCGCTCGCGCTGTACCGGACCGAGGATTTCGCCAGGGCCGGGCTGCCGATGCTGCCGGTCACGCACGGGCACCGCTTCACGCGGCTCTACGTGCTGCTCTACACGCTGATCCTGTTCGCCTCGGCGCTGCTCCCCTTCGCCTACGGCATGAGCGGCTGGGTCTATCTCGCCGCGGCGCTGGCGTTGAACGGAGTGTTCGTGGCCTACGCGGTGCGGCTTTACACGGGCTACAGCGACGCGCTCGCGCGGCGCACCTTTCGCTACTCGATCGCGTATCTCGCGCTGCTTTTCGCAGCGCTCCTGGTCGACCACTATTTTTCGCTCTGAGCGCGTTTCCGTGCGGACACTGTCCCGGCTGGTCCTCGTCGCATTCGCGCTCGCCGGCTGCAGCGGCTCCGGACCCTCGTTCAGGAACACCGATATCACCGGCGCCGATTACGGCGGGGATTTCACGCTCGCCGACCACACCGGCAAAACGCGCACGCTCGCCGATTTTCGCGGCAAGGTGGTGGTGATGTTCTTCGGCTACACGCGCTGCCCCGACGTGTGCCCGACAACGCTCGCCGAGCTGAAGGCCGTGAAGGAGCAGCTGGGCGAGGACGGAAAAAAATTGCAAGTCCTCTTCGTGACGGTCGATCCGGAGCGCGACACGCGGGAACTGCTCGCGGACTACGTCCCGGCGTTCGATCCGAGCTTCCTCGGGCTGTACGGAGACTCCGCCGCGATTGCAATAGTAGCGAAGGACTTCAGGGTGTTCTACCAGAAGGCGCCCGGAAAGACGCCCGACAGCTACACCGTCGATCACACCGCCGGCAGCTACGTGTTCGATCCGCAGGGGCGGCTGCGCCTTTTCGCGCGCCACGGCAACGCGGCGAATCTGATCGCCGATATCCGGACGCTGCTGCGCGCCTCCGGCTGAACGGCGCGCTGAGAAGAGTTGGGAACTGTCTGCACCGGGCGCGTTTCACGGCTTGCAGCAGGACAACCGTAGTATCCTTGAATCTGCGCCGGGAAAAATCGCCTTCGAGAGAAAATGAAAATCCTGGTCGTCGACGATTCCCCCACGATCCGCGCGGCGCTCAAGGGCTTCGTCCAGCGCATGGGGCACACCGTCGCCGAGGCGCAGAACGGGGAAGAGGCGCTGCAGCTCTACAAGCGGGAGCAGCCGGACCTCGTGCTGATCGACGTCATCATGCCGGTCATGGACGGGTACGAGGCGGCGCGGCGCATGCGCGAGGCGAGCCCCGACGAGTGGGTGCCGATCATTTTCCTGAGCTCGAAAGAAGCCGATCAGGACCTCGACCGCGCGATCGAGGCGGGCGGCGACGACTACCTCGTCAAGCCGGTGAGCTTCGTGGTGCTGAACGCGAAAGTCCGCGCGCTGCACCGAACCGAGACCATGCGCAGCAAGCTGCTGGAAATTTCGCGCGATCTGGCCTCGGCCAACCGGGAGCTCGAGAAGCTCTCCCGGCAGGACGGGCTGACCGGGATCGCCAACCGGCGCTATTTCGACAGCTACCTGCTGACCGAGGTGCGCCGCGCCGCGCGCAACAGGCAGCCGCTGTCGCTCATTCTCGCGGACGTGGACCACTTCAAGGCTTTCAACGATCACTACGGCCACCAGGCGGGCGACGATTGCCTGCAGCAGGTGGCGGAGGCGCTGCGCGCCGCGGGTCGGCGTCCGGCGGACCTCGCCGCCCGCTACGGCGGGGAGGAGTTTGCGCTAATCCTGCCGGGAACCGGCCTGGAGGGTGCCGTCGACGTGGCGCGGGCGGTGTCCCGCGCGATCGCCGGCCTGGCAATCGCGCACGCGCGCTCGGCCGTCGGCCAGAACCTCACCTTGAGCCTGGGCATCGCCTCGCTCATCCCTGAGAAGGAAACTTCCTCCGAGGACCTGATCCATCGCGCCGACCAGGCGCTTTACCAGGCCAAGCAGCAGGGGCGGAACCGCTACGTGGTGTTCGGCGGGAAATAAAAAGCCGCGGGCTCGCCGCGGCTTTGTGGAGAACGGTTCGCCGCAGGATTATGCCGCGGCGATCGCGCCTTTCATTTTCGCAAGCGCCTTTGCCTCGATCTGGCGGATGCGCTCGGCGGAAACCTTGAACTCGTCGGCAAGCTCGTGCAGCGTTGCCGGGTCCTTTTCGCGCAGCCAGCGCGCCTCGACGATGCGGCGGCTGCGCGCATCCAGGCTCGCCAGGGCGGCCTCCAGGCCGCGCGCCTTGAGGCTCTCGTCCTGCTTCGCCTCGAGCACTTCCGAGGGCCCCGGGGAACGGTCTGCGAGATAGGCGATCGGCGCGTAGCCCTCGTCATCGTCGCTCGCGGGCTCAAGCGCGATCTCCTGGCCCGCCAGGCGCATTTCCATCTCCGAAACTTCTTCAGGCTTCACGCCGAGCTGCCGGGCCACCGAGCGGACCTCGGCGAGCGTCAGCGGATCGAGCGTGGGCTTCATGCTGCGCAGATTGAAGAAGAGCTTGCGCTGCGCCTTGGTGGTGGCGAGCTTCACCATGCGCCAGTTGCGCAGGATGAACTCGTGGATCTCGGCCCGGATCCAGTGGATCGCGAAGGACACGAGCCGCACGCCGCGCTCGGGATCGAAGCGCTTCACCGCCTTCATCAGGCCCACGTTGCCTTCCTGGATCAGGTCCGCCTGCGGCAGGCCGTAGCCCATGTAGCCGCGGGCGACGGCGACCACCAGGCGCAGGTGCGACAGCACCAGCTGGCGCGCCGCGTCGACGTCGTCCTCGGACCTGAACTTGCGGGCGAGCCGCTGCTCTTCTTCGGCGGAAAGGAATGGGAAGCGATTGATCGCCTGGATGTAGCTCTCCAGGCTTCCTACCGGTACCGGCAATGCCATCACGTTGCTCATTTGCTGTGTCTCCTGAAGTACGCGGCGAACCGGGAGAGTCTCCCTGGTACCGCACTGGCGTTGATCGGCCCGGCTTGCCGGGTCCGATCGAACGCCGTTTCAACGTTCCGAGAATTTTAGCACTCCCGACCTTAGAGTGCTAAAAGCAGGGTCGGTTCTCGCTGAAGGACACGGGGTCGACACGGGCCTGACTCACCTGATCGGGTCTATTCCAAGTAAGTGCCTGCTCACTGATAAGTACGCGCCAAGCCAGCCCAGGGCGACCGAGGCAGCGAGGGCGGCGAGCATTTCCTCCAGGTTGGGGAACCGCAGCCGGAGGTCCGAACCATACAAAGGCGCGACCTGCTCCAGGTCGCGATTCAGGACCGCGAGCGCCGCGAGCACGATGGCGAGCGCAGCCACCCCGCCGAGCAGGCCGAGCAGCGACCCCAGATAGAAGAACGGCCGGCGGATGTAGGCGTGCGTCGCCCCGATCAGGCGGCACAGCTCGATCTCGTCGCGCTGGGTGAGGATTTGCAGGCGGATCGTGTTGAAGGTCACGGCGACGAGCGCCAGCCCGAGCAGCGCCGAAAGCAGGACCACCGCGGTCCGGCCCAGGCGCAGCAGCGCATCGAGGCGTCTCACCCAGGCCGAGTCCGCCTGAACGTGGGCGACCTTGCTGAGCGACTTGAACTGGAGCTCAAGCCGGTCCGCGAGCGCGGGGTCGCTCGCGGCGAGGGTGACCACGAATGCGTCCGGCAGCGGATTGCGGCGCAGGCTGGCGATCACCTCCTGCATGCCGGCGGTGCGGCTGAGCTCGACGAGGGCCGCCTCGCGGGAGACAAAGCGCACGGCGCGCACGCCCCCGGCGGCCTTCAGCCGCGCCTCGACTGCGGCGATATCGGCCTTCGCGGCGTCCCCCGCGAGGAAGACCGAGACCTGCGGCTCGACCGAGATCTTATGGGAGACCGACTCCAGGTTGCCGAGCAGGCAGTAGGCGCCGAGCGGGAGCGCGAGCGCGACCCCGATCGCCACGACGTTGAGCACGGTGGCGAAGGGCGAGCGGGCCAGGCGCGCGAGCGTCTGTGCGAAGCTCAGGACGTGATGCTGAAGCCACGCTCTCACAGGAGCTTCCCGCGGTAGAGCATCAGGACGCGCTTGCGCCACTTGCCGATCAGCTGCTGATCGTGCGTCGCGACGAGCACGGTGACCCCGACCTGATTGAAAGCGCTGAACATCTCCATGATTTCGTCCGCGTAGGCGGCATCCAGGCTCGCGGTGGGCTCGTCGGCGAGCAGGATCGCGGGCCGGTTGACCACCGCGCGCGCGACGCACAGGCGCTGCTGCTCGCCTCCCGACAAGGTGACGGGATTGGCCTTTTCGCGCTCGAGCAGCCCGACCTTGTCGAGCGCGGCGCGCGCGCGCCGCGCCGCTTCGCGGTACGGCTGCCCGGTGACGACGAGCGGCAGCATGACATTGTCGAATACGCTCCTGTCGTGCAGCAATTTCTGGCCCTGAAAGACCAGGCCCAGGTGGCGCCTCAAATAAGGGATCGCCGATGCGCGCATCGCCGAGACGTTCTGGCCGTTGACGAGCACCGTGCCGCCGTTGGCGCGCTCGATCGCGGCGATCAGCTTGAGCAGCGTCGTCTTTCCGGCGCCGGAGTGGCCGGTGAGGAACAGCATCTCGCCCGGCTCGACGGCGAAGCTCACCGCCTTGAGCGCCTCGAACCCGCCCGGATAGCGCTTGCTGACCTGGCTGAAAGATATGATCGCCACGCCGCCGGTCTAGTCTAGTCGAGCAGAGCCGGGACAAACTCGCGCGCGAAGTCGGACGACGGTTCGAGCATGGCCGAGAGGAGAAACGAGTTTGCAAAAAACCGCTATAGAATAGCGCTCGATTCTAGCACTCGTCCCGATGATTTCCCCACGCGTCAACCGGAAGGTGCTCGAGCAGCTTGCCCTGATCGGTTTCTACGGGCTGCCGCTCGACTGGCTCGACGAGTATCCGGCCCGCGTGCAGGGCGTGACCCTTGCGCAGATTCGCGGCGCGTTTGCGCGCCGCGTCGATCCGGCGAAGCTCTCGGTCGTCGTCGTCGGTGCGCCGGACTAGAGCCAACACGGTCCGGATCATCGGCGGGCTCTGGCGCAGCCGCATCCTCGAATTTCCCGACGTCGCAGACCTGAGGCCGACGCCCGACCGGGTGCGCGAGACGCTCTTCAACTGGCTCGGCCGAGATCTCACCGGATCGTCGTGCCTCGACCTCTTTGCGGGCAGCGGCGCGCTAGGCTTCGAGGCGCTATCACGCGGCGCTGCGTCGGTCGTCATGGTCGAGAAGAACGCCGCGGCGCTCGCGGCGCTTCGCGAGAACGCGCGCAAGCTCGCGGCCGCGAACCTGACTGTCGTGCGCGGCGATGCGCTAGAATTCGCCCGCGGCGCGCGCTCGCGCTTCGACGTCGTCTTCGTCGATCCGCCCTACCGTCTGGGCTTGCAGGCAGCCGCGCTCGCCCTCGTGCGCGGGCTGCTTGTCGAGGGGGCGCGGGTGTACGCGGAAAGCGAGGCCGCGCTCGACCCGCCGCACGGTTGGACTGTTCTGAAGAGCGCCCGCGCGGGCAAGGTGCATTTTCATCTTCTGGGAAGGACACCCGATGATCAAGGCGGTGTATCCGGGAACGTTTGATCCGATCACGCGGGGCCACGAGGACCTGGTGCGGCGCGCCGCCACGCTCTTCGACGAAGTCGTGGTCGGCGTCGCGGACAGCCATGGGAAAAACCCCTTCTTCACGCTGGCGGAGCGCCTGCGCCTTGCGCGCGAGGTGCTCAAACCCTATAGCAACGTCAGAATCGAGGGCTTCGGCGGCCTGCTCATGGAATTCGTCCGCGGGGAGAAGGCGCGGGTGATCCTGCGGGGCCTGAGGGCGGTGTCGGACTTCGAATACGAGTTTCAGATGGCGGGGATGAACCGCAATCTCCATCCGGACGTCGAGACCCTGTTCCTGACCCCCGGCGATCAGTACATGTTCGTCTCGGCCACCATCGTGAGGGAGATCGCCTCGCTGGGGGGCGACGTGGAGAAGTTCGTGCAGCCGCTTGTCGCGCGCGCTCTCGCCGCGAAAGTGGGAAAGCGCGAAGGCAAGGGATAGCCTCAAATTTTAGGAGATGTAAAGCGGGCGTGCCCCCTTTTCCGACGACCGGATAAAGTGTCGACGGAGAGCGCCGACCTACTTCTGGCAGGTCGCGCAGAAAAAGCTCGAGCGCTGGCCCTGGCGCGCCACGCGTATTGCCGCACCGCAGACGCGGCACGGCAGCGCGGCGCGGTCGTAGACGTAGTAGTGCTGCTGGAAATAGCCCGAGGCGCCGTCCGAGTGCACGAAGTCGCGCAGGCTCGACCCGCCGGCGGCGAGCGCGGCGAGAAGCGTGTCCCTCACGGCCGCAACCAGCCGCTCGCAGCGCGCGAAAGAGAGGCGCCCGGCGCGCGTGCGCGGGTGGATGCCCGCCCTGAACAGGCTTTCGTTCGCGTAGATGTTCCCGATTCCGACCACGACGCTGGCGTTCATCAGCAACAGCTTGACGCCGACATTGCGGCCGCGCGTGGCGCGATAGAGAAACTCGGGTGAGAAGCGCCCGCCGAGCGGCTCGACTCCGAGCTTCGCGAGCAACGGGTGGCGGGAGACGTCGCCGGCGCTCCACAACACCACGCCGAAGCGGCGTGGATCGCGGAGGCGCAGCGCCGTGCCGCCGAAAACGAGATCCAGATGATCGTGCTCGCGCGGGGGCGTCTGCGGGTCGATCACGCGCAGGCTCCCCGACATGCCCAGATGCACGATGAGCGACCCGCCGTCGCATTCGAGCAGCAGATACTTGCCCCGCCGCACCAGCCGTTTTACCAGCCGGCCGACGACGAGGCGCGCGAAGTTCCGCGGCACACGCCGGCGCAGATTGGGGTTGCGCACGGCGACGCCCGTTATGGTCTTGCCGAGCACGAAAGGCTCGATGCCGCGACGTGTGATCTCGACTTCCGGAAGCTCTGGCATTGAGGCACTAATTGTCTTGTCGAGCCCCGGAAATATACCTAAACTAGCCCTTCACGACAGCAGGCGCCTTCGCATGTCCAATCCAACAGGTTTTTTGCTCGTCCCGTTCGGCGCGTTGCGGATGCTCGCTGCGATCGCCCTGATTGCAGGATGCGCGGCGAATCCGCCGCAGCCGCCCGCGGCCGGGGAGGAAGCGCAGGACGAATCCGACGCGGACGCGCCGGCGGCCGAAGCGCTCGCGGGGGCCGCCGAGCCCGAAGACCGCTCGGCGTTTCCAAAGCAGGAGCTGGACAAGGATATCCTCTACGAATTCCTGCTCGCAGAGATCGCCGGCCAGCGCGGCAATCTCGGGCTCTCCGCGCAGGCGTACGTCGACCTCGCCAAGCGCACCCGCGATCCCCGGATTGCGCGCCGCGCCACCGAGGTCGCGCTCTACGCGCGGATGAACGGCGCGGCGATCGACGCCGCGAGGATTTGGCACGAGACCGAGCCCGGCTCGGCGCGCCCGCTTCAGGCTCTCGGCGGGCTGCTGGTGGCCGCCGGGCGCTACGACGAAGCGCTGCCCAGTCTGAAAAAGCTCCTCGCGAGCTCGGCGGCGGACCCGACCAGCGGATTTACGCAGCTCACCCGGACGCTCGCGAACGCCCAGGACAAGCAAGCGGCGCTGAAGCTCGTGCGCAGCCTCGCCGCGGACTATCCCAAGCTCGCGCAGGCGCACTTCGCCCTGGCGCAGGCCGCGGTCAACGCGGGCGAGGACCGGACGGCGCTCGATGAAGCCCGCAGGGCCGGACAACTGCGTCCGGATTGGGAGGCGGCGGTGCTGCTCGAGGCGCAGCTGCTGCAGAAAGTCTCGGTGGACCAGGCGGCATCGCTTCTGGCTGCGTTTCTGGAGCAATACCCGGCGGCCCGCGAAACGCGCCTCGCGTACGCGCGGATGCTGGTGGCGCAAAAGCGCTTCGCCGAGGCCCGCGCCGAGTTCCAGAAGCTCATGGCCGGCACACCCGACAGCACCGACATGGCGTTCGCGGTGGCGCTGCTTTCGCTGCAGCTCAAGGACTATGACTCGGCCGAAAGGTATTTGAGGGGCCTGCTCGACGGCCAATACCGCGACAAAGACGGGGTGCGGCTGTATCTCGGCCAGGTCGCCGAAGAGCGCAAGAATCTTCCGGAAGCGCTGCGCTGGTACGGCGAGGTCGGCGAGGGCGAGCAGTATGTGCCCGCGCAGATGCGCTACGCGCAGATACTCGCCAGGCAGGGCAAGCTCGACGCGGCGCGCACCCACCTGCAGCAGGCGGCCGCGAAGAGCAGCCAGCAGCGGGTCCAGCTGGTCCTCGCCGAAGCGCAGCTCCTGCGCGAGGCCGACCAGCCCAAGACCGCGTTCGACCTCGTCGGGCAGGCGCTCGATCGCCTTCCGAACAATCCCGAGCTGCTCTACGACTACGCCATGCTCGCCGAGAAAATCGAGCGGGTGGACGTTCTCGAAGCTTCGCTCCGCAAGCTGATCGAGATCAGGCCCGAGCATGCGCACGCCTACAACGCGCTCGGCTATTCGCTCGCCGAGCGCAACCAGCGGCTGCCCGAGGCGCGCGAGCTGATCGAGCGCGCGCTGCAGCTCGCCCCCGACGATTCGTTCATCGTCGACAGCATGGGCTGGGTGCTGTACCGGATGGGCAACCTCAAGGACGCGCTCGGTTACCTGCGCCGCGCGTTCGCCGGCAGACCCGATGCCGAGATCGCCGCTCACCTCGGCGAAGTGCTCTGGGCGCTGGGCGAGCGCGACGAGGCCGAGCGGGTCTGGAACGACGCGAACCGCGCGAACCCCGACAACGAAACTCTCGTCAATACCATCAAGCGCCTGAAGCACTGACAGGTCGGAATCGTTTTTGACAGCCTGCTAACTCTTCGTGGTCCGCTTTGCGCCCGGCTTCGCAGCGGCGGTATTCCTCGGCGCGTGCGCGGGGCTTCCCGAGGTTCCGCTCCCCCCGGGCGGCTTCGAGCTTTCGGGCCGCGTCGCGATCCGCCACGGGAAGGAAGCCGCAAGCGGGCGGATCTTCTGGCGTCACACGGACGACGCGGACGAGCTGCTTCTCACCTCGCCCCTCGGGCAGGGGATTGCGCGCATCGATCGGGAGCGCGACCGGTTCCGTCTTTCGACCGGCGACAACAGGGAGTACCGCGCCGCCGACGCGGAGAGCCTGACCGAGCAGGCGCTCGGCTGGCGCCTGCCGCTTGCCGGGCTCTCGGACTGGGTGCAGGCGCGGGCGAGCCCCGGCCGGCCCTCCGAGATGCGCGGCGACCCGGACCGGGGCCTGGACCTGCGGCAGGACGGCTGGCACATCGCCTACGAGGAATTCCGGGAGGGGCGGCCTTTCCGGCTGCGCGTGTCGCGCGAAGATCTCGAAATTCGCCTGATCGTGGACCGATGGAAAAATTGAATCCGTGGGAGCGCCGCTATCCGGCGCCGGCGAAGCTGAATCTGTTCCTGCACGTCGTCGGGCGGCGCGCGGACGGCTATCACCTGCTGCAGACCGCATTCCGCCTCATCGATCGCTGCGACTGGCTGCGCTTTTCGCCGCGCGCCGACGCCCGGGTGAAGCTCGCGCGGGCGCTGCCGGGGATCGAGGAGAACGAGGAGCTCGCCGTGCGCGCCGCGCGGCTGCTGCAGGCCGAGGCCGGGGCGAGACAGGGCGTCGAAATCGACATCGAGAAAAACATACCGATAAGCGGGGGACTCGGCGGCGGCAGCTCCGATTGCGCGACCGCGCTCACCGTCCTGAACCGGCTTTGGCGGCTCGGTTTGCCCGGGGAGAGGCTCGCGGCGTTGGCGCTTTCGCTCGGCGCCGACGTTCCGTTCTTTCTTTTCGGCGGCAACGCATTTGCCGAGGGCGTAGGCGAACGGCTCGCGCCGCTCGAGCTGCCGCAGGCGTGGTACGTCGTGCTCGCGCCGCCGGTCGCCGTGTCGACAAGTGCGATTTTTGCCGCGCTCGAATTGACACGAAATTCACAAACCATCAAAATGTCAGGCTTTTCGGCCGGTTTTGGGAGGAACGATCTCGAGCCGGTCGTGTGCCGGCGCCACGCGGAGGTGGCGGTGCATCTTGAATGGCTCAGGCAGTTCGGAGATGCGCGTCTGAGCGGCTCGGGCGCCTGCGTATTCGCCGAATTCGCGACCGAGCGCGAGGCGCGCTCGGTCCTGTCCAGGATGCCCGCGGAGATGCGCGGCTTCGCGGTGCGGGGGCTGGATCGCCATCCGCTCGCGGCGCTGCTGGAAAACGTGTAGCGCGCTGCGGAGGGACTTGTCGTTCCGCAACGCCTGAGCCGGAGGATAAACAAGGGGGTGTGCCCCCTTGTTCGTTTCCGAAAGTTAGCGCCTGGGGAGTCGCCAAGCTGGTTAAGGCAGCGGATTTTGATTCCGCCATGCGAGGGTTCGAATCCTTCCTCCCCAGCCAGAAATCGAGGGCCGGAGAAGTCGGTGGGCCGCGGACGCGGCTGATTTTTTTCAGGTGAGGGATACGGGCCCCGGCCCCGAATCGCTGGCTACTGGGTAGAGCGCATGGCCTACGAAAGCCTGATGGTTTTCACCGGGAACGCCAACCCGCTGCTCGCGCATGCGGTGGTGCGGCGGTTGAACATCCCGCTCGGCCACGCCACCGTGGGCAAGTTCTCCGACGGCGAGATCATGGTCGAGCTCCTGGAGAACGTGCGCGGCAAGGACTGCTTCGTGCTGCAGTCCACCTGCGCGCCGGTGAACGACAGCCTGATGGAAGTGCTGCTGATCGTCGATGCGCTGAAGCGCGCCTCGGCCGCCCGGGTGACGGCGGCGATTCCGTATATGGGCTACGCGCGCCAGGACCGGCGCCCGCGCTCGGCGCGCGTGGCGATCAGCGCGAAAGTGGCGGCGAACATGCTGCAAGCGTCGGGCGTCGATCGCGTGCTGACGATGGATCTGCACGCCGACCAGATCCAGGGTTTTTTCGACGTGCCGGTGGACAATATCTACGCCACGCCGGTGCTGCTCGGGGACGTGTGGAAGCACCAGTACGAGAACCTGCTGGTGGTGTCACCCGACGTCGGCGGCGTGGTGCGGGCGCGGGCGATGGCGAAGCGCCTGGAATCGGACCTCGCGATCATCGACAAGCGCCGGCCGCAGCCGAACGTGTCGGAAGTGATGAACGTGATCGGCGACGTGAAAGGGCGCACCTGTGTCATCATGGACGACATCGTCGACACCGCCAACACGCTGTGCAAGGCGGCGCAGGCGCTGAAGGAAGAAGGCGCGGCCCGGGTGGTCGCGTACTGCACGCACCCGGTGCTTTCGGGCGGCGCGGTGGAGCGGATCGCCGAGTCGGAAATGGACGAGCTGGTGGTGACCGACTCCATCCCGCTCTCGAAGGCCGCCCAGGCGTGCAAGAAGATCCGCGCGCTGTCGGTCGCGGGGCTGCTCGCGGAGACGATTCTTCGCATCAGCAACGAGGACTCGGTGAGCTCGCTGTTCATGGAATAGGTTTAACGATACGAGGGGAAGCTTCCCCTCGTGCTGAATCGGGGCTGTCACAAGTGACAGCCACTGCTCGGGGGGTTTTCTGACGGCGTGATCTGGTCGCGGATCGCGCCTTGACTCAAGGAGGGCAACATGGCAATCGAAGTCGTCGCGCAAACGCGCAAGCTGCAGGGAACGGGTGCGAGCCGCCGCCTGCGCCGCAGCGGAAAGGTCCCTGGGATTCTCTACGGGGGCAAGAAGCCCGCGGTCACCATCGAGCTCGATCACAACCCGCTGTACCACCATCTGCGCAACGAAAGGTTCCACGCGTCGGTCCTGACGCTCGCCCTGGACGGCGCAAGGGAGCAGGTGCTGCTGCGCGCGGTGAACATGCATCCGTTCAAGACGGAGGTGCAGCACATCGATTTTCAGCGGGTGTCGGCGGACGAGAAGATCCACGTGAAAGTGCCCTTGCATTTCGTCAACGCCGAGAAGTCCCCCGCGATCAAGGAGCAGGGCGGGCTCATCACTCACGTCTTGAACGAGATGGACATCCGCTGCCTGCCCGCGGACCTGCCCGAATTCATCCAGGTCGACCTGTCGCAGCTCGCGGTCGGACATTCGATCCACGTGCGCGACCTCCCGCTGCCCCAGGGCGTGGAGCCCGCACTGAGGGGCAACGAGAATCCGACCGTCGCTTCGGCGCAGATCCCGAAGGCGGCGATCGCCGAGGAAGAGGAAGCCGCCGCTGCCGCCGCCGCCGCGGGGGTCGAGGGGGCGCTCGCACCCGCTGCGGAGGCGGTCCCTGCCGCCGCCGACGTGCCGACCGTCAAGCAGAAGGCGCCGGAACCCGCGGCTCCCGCCGCGGAGGACAAGGGCGGCAAAGGCGGCAAGGGCGAGAAAGGCGACAGAGGCGACAAGAAATAGGGCACGTACTCTCCCGGAGAAGGGCGCGGCGCGGTCCGCGCCCTTTTTCTTCATATATGACGACCATCAAGCTCATCGCCGGCCTCGGCAACCCGGGAAAGAAGCACGAGAAGGACCGGCACAACGTCGGCTTCTGGTTCGTTTCGCGCCTTGCAGCGGGGCAGCGTACCGAGTTGAAATCGGTCGCGAAGTATCACGGCCTCCTCGGCAAGCTCGCTCTGGCCTCAGGCGACTTGTGGCTGCTGCTGCCGCAGACCTACATGAACCTCTCGGGCAAATCGGTCGGAGCGCTCGCGCGCTTTTACAAGATCCAACCACAGGAAATCCTGGTCGTGCACGACGAGCTCGATTTTCCGCCGGGCGTGGCGAAGCTCAAGCTAGGCGGCGGTGTCGCCGGCCACAACGGCCTGAAGGACATCGCCGCGCAGCTCGGCACCCACGGCTTCTGGCGCCTGCGGATCGGGATCGGCCATCCTGGAGACAAGAACCTCGTTGTCGATTACGTGCTCAAACCGCCGCCGACATCCGAGCGGGACCTGATCGAAGCGGCGCTCGCACGCTGTCTTGAAATTTCCGGGCTGCTGCTCGACGGCGATATGGAAGCGGCGATGCTCAGGCTGCATACGAAATCCTGATGTCGTTGAAATGCGGCATTGTCGGGCTGCCTAATGTAGGGAAGTCGACCTTATTTAACGCTCTTACGAAAGCGGGGATCGCGGCGGAAAACTATCCGTTCTGCACCATCGACCCCAATATCGGCATCGTCGAAGTCCCCGACCCGCGCCTCGCGCAAGTGGCGGCGATCGCCGCGCCGCAGAAAGTCGTGGCGGCGGCGGTCGAGTTCGTGGACATCGCGGGACTGGTGGCGGGAGCGTCGAAAGGCGAGGGGCTGGGGAACCAGTTCCTCGCCAATATCCGCGAATGCGACGCGATCGCGCACGTGGTGCGATGCTTCGAGGATCCGAACGTGGTGCACGTCGCGGGCAAGGTCGATCCGGTTTCCGACATCGAAACGATCCACACCGAGCTCGCTCTCGCCGATCTTGCGACGGTGGAGAAAACTTACACGCGCTACGAAAAAGTGGCCAAGACCGGCGGCGACAAGGAAGCCCAGCGCATCATCGCGGCGCTCGACAAGGTGCGCCCCGCGCTAGATGAGGCGCGCCCGGCGCGCAGCGTTCAGCTCTCGAAGGAAGAGCAGGCCGTGCTGAAGCCCTTGTTCCTGATGACGTCAAAACCCGCGATGTACGTCGCCAATGTCGCCGAGCACGGGTTTGCCGACAACCCATTGCTTGCGCAGGTCGAGGAGTGCGCGAAGAAGGAAGGCGCGCCCGTCGTGCCGATTTGTGCGGTTTTGGAAGCGCAGATCGCCGATCTCTCGGACGAGGACAAGCGGATCTTTCTCGCGGACATGGGGTTGCAGGAACCGGGCTTGAACCGCTTGGTTCGCACCGGCTACGCGTTGCTGGGACTACAGACTTTTTTCACCGCCGGACCGAAGGAAGTCCGCGCCTGGACCGTGCCCGTCGGGGCGATTGCGTCACAGGCGGCCGGGGTGATCCACACCGACTTCGAGCGCGGATTCATCCGGGCCGAGGTGATCGCCTTCGAGGACTATATCGTCTGCGGCGGCGAGTCAGGCGCGAAAGAGGCCGGAAAGCTGAGACTGGAAGGAAAGGACTACATCGTCCGCGACGGGGACGTGATGCACTTCAGGTTCAATGTGTGATCGGCGCGTCAGAAACCGTGTGCGAGCATTGCGCCGGCGCCGTGATCGGGACTCGCATCGGCAAAGCCCTTGATCGCGTACAGCTGCAGCTTCCAGTCGCCGGAAAGCCTGCGCGAGACATACGCCGTCAGCTCGCTCACGTGGCCGCTCCCTTGCAAGATTCGATCGCGCCAGTCATAGGCGAGCCCGACGCTCGTCGACTGCGACGTCCGGTACGAGGCGCCGATCGCCCCGTAAAACACATTGCGCAGGTCGATTCCGGGGAGGTCGCCGTACCATCGATAACCGAGCGTTCCGAACGGAGTGATTGCGCCGATCGGCTTGAAAAAGTCTGCCTGCAAGGAGAAGTCGTTCTTGCCGGTGCCGAGCCCCCTGGAATCGTCCGCCGTCCCGAATTTGATTTTCGTCCCGATGTCGAGCCCGAACGAGGCGTCGCGCTCGTTCAGCGCGTTGTAAAACGCGCTCGCGACAACATCGCCCAGGCCGCTTTCGGTGCGGCGCACGGCGCCCGCGCCTGGAAGCGTCACGAGGCCTTCGGCGGCGCCGATGACGTTGCTCGGTCCGGTAATGCGGATATACGGTACGACCAGCTTGAGGGCCCACCGGCCGGTTTCGTGCTTCGCCGTCACCGGCACATACAAAATGTCGGTGCGTTCGCTCGCTCCGTAATTTCCGCTCGAGTAATCGGCGCCGACGCCCAGAGTCGTAAGGCCCTCCGCGCCGAGCGCAATCGAGTTCGCCGCCGTAATGAGCCAGGCTGTAAGCGCTATGCGGGCGATGTGCGCCATCGAGTTCCTCCGAGATGGTTTTGGGTCTGCTGCCGATGAAGACCGTCCGGACGGGGCGATGCCGTACAGGTGCAACGGAACGCAGAGTGTTGTTGGTCGAGCTTATCCGTCTTGAATGAAAAAAAACAGCCGCTCGTGCGAGAGCGGCTGCGAGATAAATTCCAGCGGCTTGCTTGGCGTTATCGGCCCCTGCGGGCGGAGCGGTCCGGACGATCTACGCCCTGCGGCCCTCTGGGAATGTCCGGCCGCGCCACATCAGCACGCTCCGGCCCTCCCCGATCTGCACGGTCGGAAACGGAAGGCCCATCGATGTGTTTTTCGATGAAACGCTCCTGATTCGCGTTCACGCGTTCCACGGCATTTTCCAGGCCCTGAGATTGCGGTTGGGCCTGCTCGTTGCGATTGAGCACATTTTTGGCTCTTTGCAGCGGTATTGACGTCCGAACATGCGTTTTGGAGGCGTCCGCTTTGTCATCCGCCTTCTCTGCAGGATCGTCGCTGACTTGCGCAGTCGCGAGACCTCCCAAGCATCCCCATGCCAATAGAAAGCACAACACCAGCAGTTTTCTCGACATATACCCTCCCATGAAAAACCATCCAAAAACCAAGCAAAAGCCATGCAAGTAATCGCCTTGTACCCTTATAAAACGGTTATAAGTCACTAATCCTCATCATTAATCCCTTCCAGTAAGGGTCCGGCCCTAAACGAATTTCGATATCTGCGGATAAACCTTCTGTTATGCCGCTAGGGGAGCCCACCGCTAGCGGCTCCTCGACGCGTGACGGAAACGCTGTCCGAGGTTGATGACACAGAACGAGTTGAGGGCTCGAGGCTTTTCGAAACGAGGAACAGACCATGGCAACAGTCATTGGCGGTTTCGACACGGGGTTGTTGGACAGCTCGCTGTATTTGCTGAACCGCAACGACCGCACGCGCACGGGGTTGGACGGCCACGAGGAAGACCTCTACGTCAACGTCAGCAACGGCAACCTGATCATCCGGCATGTCGATGCCTTCTTGCCCTCGCAAGGGGAAGACTCGGCGGTCATCCGCACCTACAACAGCCGCGGCAGCTGGAACGGCAACGTGGGCCAAGGCTGGTCGCTCAACACGATTACGCTGGACACCGGCCAGATCACCGCCAACCTGATCACCCTGATCAACGCGGACACGAGCCGGTTTGTGTTCAAGAACGACGGCACCGGGGTGTTCCGCTCGGTCGATGGCCCCGGGGCCTACGAAACGATCACCCAGAACAAGACCGCCAAGACCTTCACGCTGGTGCGCTCGGATCAGACGGTATTGACCTTCGATGGCAACGGCGACCTGATCCAGAGCCAGGACACCAACGGCAACCTGATCCAGTACGTGCGCAAGGCGGGCAAGCTCATCCAGGTCAAGGCCGTATCGTCCTTGAACGATACCGAGCACCTCATCAACTACATCTACAGCGGTTCCAACCTCTCCCAGATCACCGACGAGACGGGCGCGGTGCTGGTGAGCTACGCCTATGGCCAGGGCGCCTTGGGTCTGGTGACCGACCGGGCCGGGCACGTCACGCGCTATCTGTACAACACCGACGGCACGATCCTGTTCGTGAGGCTGCCGCAGTCGGGCAGCGAGGCCGTGCGCCAGCTGCAGTTCAACTACACCGTGGACGCCACCGACACCACGGGCAAGACGCGCACGGTGAGCGAGATCATCGACGCCGAAGGCAACCGCACCACCTTCCAGTACGTCTTCAACCGCGACAACTTCAACCAGTATGTGGGCGGCACCACCACGATGGTGAACGCGCTGGGCGTGAAGCGCACCGAGTCGAACGACGCCGAATTCGTGCAATGGCGCTTGGCGAACGGCTATTACCAGACCTGGGACGCCGGCCGCTACACCACCGACCCTGTCTTTCGCGCTCAGGCCGACGACATTCGCCTGCGCCACACCACGATCTACACCTATGACGGGCACGGGGCGCTCCTGACGGTCACCGAGCCGCGCGGTTTCACCGCGCGCTACCAGTACGATGCGCTGGAGAACCTGATTACGATCGTCGATGCGAACGGGGACGCCATCACGCGCAGCGACGATACCTATTTCCGCAACCTGCGCCGGGACTTCGGCTACGTCAACGCATTGACCGGGCAGGGCAAGCTCGTGGCCGAGCTCTCCGCCAACGACATCGCCGCTCTCAAAGAGCGTTACACCACGCACCTGGAGTACGACGCGTTCGGCAACCTCACCAAGCGCACCGACGCGGACGACAACGTCACCACCTATACCTACACGAGCTTCAACAAGCTCGCGAGCCAGACTTCGGCGATGGGCAATGCGCTCATCACCTCCGATGCCGCTTTTTACCAGGATAAGCGCAAGGAGTTGGGCTATATCGACCCGGCTACGGGAAATGGCAAGCTCGTGGCGCAACTGACCGCCACCGAGCGCCAGGCGATCCTGACCCTCTTTACCACCACCTACAGCTACGACGCCAAGCAGAACCTGATCGAGCTGAAGAGCCCCGGAGGCGATCTCACGCGCTTTGCCTACGATGTCTTCGGCAACGTCATCAAGAAGACGGTCTATCTGGACCAGAACGACCTCGTCACCCCGTCCAAGCAGCAGGTGACGCAGTACTTCTACGACCCCTTTGGCGAGAACTTCAAGACCATCGACGCCGAAGGCAATACCACCTTTGCCACCTACGATCATTTCGGCAACCGCTTGACCTTCACCGACGGCAACGGCGGGGTCACGACGTTCACCTACGACAACGACAACCGGCTGCTGACGGCCACCGACCCCGAGGGCAACGTCACGGTCAACACCTATGACTCGGTGGGCAATCGCATTGCGGTGCGCGACGCCAACGGCCACACGGTCATCTACATCTACAGCCGCAACAACTTGCTGATCGCGGTCACCGACCCCTCGGCCGACGGCAACACCGTAAAAGACCGAGTCACGAGCCATACCTATGACGTGGTCGGCAACCACACCAGCGTCACCGACGCCAACGGCAACACCACCACCTACAGCTATCGCGAGGACAACCGCCTGGTGGCGGTCACCACCCCGACGGTGGCGAACGCCGCCGGGCAGCTCGTGACCTACACCACCAGCTACGCCTACGACGGGGTGGGCAATCGCATCAGCGTGCGGGACACCAACGGCAACCTACCCCAGTACGTCTACGACCCGGACAACCTGCGCGTCCAGACAACCGACGCCGTCGGCCAGGTGACCCAATACAGCTTCGACGCCGATTTGAATCGGGTGAGCGTCGTGATGGGCGCGCAGCTCGCGCCCGCCCAGCGCCAGGTGCTGCGCTTTGCCTACGACCAAAAAGATGAATTGATCACCGAAGTGGACGCCTTGGGCGGCACCACCCGCACCGCCTACGACGCGCCCGGCAACCGCATCAGCGTGACCGATGCGCTCGGACGCCCTCCCACCGATTTTACCTACGACCGCAACAACCGGCTGATTACAGAGACGCGGGCCGCGGTGACCGATCCCGCTACGGGCCTGCCCGTGCGCTACACCGTGCAGCACCAGTTCGACGCCAACGGCAACGAGGTCGCCACCACCGACGAGAACGGTCACATCACCAAGTTCTCCTTTGACAAAGATAACCGCAGGGTGATGGTCGAGGACGCCAACGGCATCAAGACCGTCTACAGCTACGACAGCCGCAGCAACCGCACCTCGGTGCAGATCGGCGTGCAGGCCCACATCGATCTCCAGCGCCACGCCGTCGTCGACAGCCAGGAGAACGCTCAGGTTACGACCTACACCTACGACGAGTTCAACCAGCTCGTCGCCAAGACCGACGGCGTGGGCAACGCCCTTATCACCTCCGACAGCGCGCTCTACCAGAACATGCGCAAGAGCCTGGGCTTTGTCGATCCCACCACTGGAGCGGGCAAGACCGTCGCCCAATTGACTGCGGCCGATAAGCAGGCGCTCAAAGACGCGTTCACCGAGCGCTACAGCTACGACAAGGTGGGGAATTACCTCAGCACCACCGACCACCTGGGCCGCAGCACGAGCTTCACCTACGACGCGATGAACCGCCAGGTGACGCGCACCGATGCGCTCGCCGGCGTCAGCCGCTTCGCCTACGACGGCGACGGCAACCGCGTCAAAGAGACCGATGCGCTGGGTCGCGTCACCACCCATGCGTACGACGCGGTCAACCGCTTGACCGACACCGCCGACCCCTTGGGGGTCATCGTCCACCGCGACTACGACAGCTTCGGCAATCTGCTTGACCAGACGCGCGCCGCCGGCACGCCGGATGCGCGCACCACGCAATACGTCTATGACCTGAAGAACCGCCTCATCCGGCAAACCGATCCGGAAGGCCATACCCAGGCCTACGAATACGACGCAGTGGGCAATCGCCTCAAGGTCACAGACGGCCGCGGCAATGCCACGCAGTACGTCTACGACGCGCTGAACCGCAACATCAAGATCATCGACCCGCTCAACTTCCAGACCCGCTTCGAATACGACGGGGTGGGCAACCGCATCACCCTGGTCGATGCCCGCGGCGGCATCCAGCGCCTCACCTACGACGCCGGCAACCGCTACATCCAGACCACCGACGCCGAGGGCCGGAGCACGCGCTTCACCTACGACGTGCGCGGCAACCGCATCACCCAGACCACCGCCTTCGGCGCCCCGGAGGCGGAAACCACCACCTTCGAGTACGACGCGGAGAACAACCTGCGCTCGGTCACCGACGCCGAGGGCAAGCTCACCCGCCACGACTACGACCGGGTCTACAACCGCATCCAGACCAAGGACGGCAACGGCCACGCCACGAGCTACGCCTTCGACGCCCTGAACCGGCAGATCCAGGTGACCGACGCCGAGGGCGGGATCACGCGCTACAGCTACGACGCGGTCGGCAACCGCCTGACGCAAACCGACGCCCTGGGGCGGGTGACGACCTATGTCTACGACGCGCGCAACCAGCTCATCACCCAGACCGCCGCGGACGGCGTCCAGACGCAATTTGCCTACGACCGCGTGGGCAATCGCGCGAGCATCACGCGGGCGGCCAACACGCCGCTCGCCGCTACCACGACGTTTACGTATAACCGCGACGACCAACTGGTCGCGCAGACCGATCCGTTGGGCCATACCACCACCTACCAGTACGATGCCAACCACAATCGGACGCTCGCCACCGATCCGCTGGGCTTCAGCACCACGTACGTCTATGACGCCGACAATCGCGTCAGCCGGATCATCGATCCCCTGGGCAACACCACGAGGTACGTGTACGACGGCAACGGCAACCGCGTGCAGGTGATCGACGCGCGCGGGTTTGTCAGCACGACGTACTACAACGCCGATAACGAAACTAGCCTGGCGGTCGATGCAGAAGGCTTTGCCACGAGCTTCAGTCACGACCACAACGGCAATGTGATCGCGCAGACCTTGTTCGCCAAAGCGCTGACGCTCCCGCTCGATCCCGCGATCCAGCCCACCCCCGTTGCGGACGTCAAAGACCAGACCACCCGGTTTGCCTACGATCGCGTCAATCGCCTGACCCAGCGTACCGACGGCGAAGGCTTCATCACCCAGTTTGTCTATGACGCGGTCGGTAATCGCACCCAAACGCGCCAGGCGCTGGACCTGGCGGCCACGCAGTTCGCGGTGCGCCGTAGCTTCTACGACGGCGTCAACCGCGAGATCATGGGCTTGAGCGCCGAGGGTTACCTCGCCGAAAACCGCTATGACGCCGTCGGCAACCGTCTCGTCCGCATCCAATACGACCAGAAGGTCACCGCGCCTGCGGACGGCAGCCGGCCTACGCCGGTGACTGGCGACGCCGGGCGCACCACGAGCTTCGTTTATGACGCCAACAATCGCCTGACCCGTCAGACCAGCGCGCTCGGCATCTCGACCGATTACACCTACGACGCGCGCGGCAACCGCACGGCGATGGTGGAGGCCTCGGGCACCGTGGACGCGCGTACCACGCTCTATCGCTATGACGCCGCCGATCGCTATGTCGAGACGGTCAATGGCTTAGGCGTGACCACGCACCTCGAGCTCGACGCCGACGGCAACATATTGACCCGACGAGAAGCCTTCGGCACGCTCGGCGAGTGGGTATTTACGTTTACATACGACGGCAACAACCGCGTGGTGAGGCAGACCGACGCCTTGGGCGTCGTCACCCTCACGAGTTATGACGCCACCGGTAACGTAGTCAGCCGTACCACCGCCGCCGGTCTCCCCGAGGCGCGCACAGAGACCTTCATCTACGACCGCAACAATCGTCAGATCGCGGCGGTCGATGCCGCGGGCGAGCGCACCGAGTACGCCTACGACGCGGCCGGCAACCGCGTGCGCCTCACGCAGGCGCCGGGGCTGCCCGAGGAGCGCAGCAACCTATTTATCTACGATCGCGACAATCGCCTCGCGCAGGCGATCGACGCCCTGGGCACGGCGACCGCCTACCGCTACGATGGGGCGGGCAACAAGATCGAAACCGTCCAGGCGCAGGGACTCCTGGGTCAGGAACGGCACACGTCCTACGTTTACGACAAGGACAACCGCCTCACGCAGATCACCGATCCAGTGGGCGGGGTCAGACCGGCATCACCCACGGCCAGTATCTGGTACCGGCTACCGATCCTGCCTACAGCGCGGACAAGGCCGCACGCGCTTTTGCGCAGACGAACAGCTTCGTCTACGACAAGGGCAATCGGATGACGAGTATGACCGACGCGGAAGGCAACGTCACGCAATACGCCTATGACGCCGTGGGCAACCGCTTGAGCGTCACCGAGGCGTCGAACAGCGCGCCGCGCACCACGCAGTACATCTACGATCTCGTCAATCGCCTGACGGAAACCCGCACGCCCGAGGGCGGGATCACGCGCAACCGCTACGACCAGGTTGGCAACAAGATCGCCGAGGACCAGCTGCAAAGCGGCGACGCGCTCACCGGCGTGTTTATCCACAAGACCTTCCAATACGACAGGAACGGCCATCTGAGCGCGCAGATCGATCCGTTCGGCGTGCGCACGGAATACGCCTACGACGCAATGGGCAATCTCGTCCTCCGCCGCGCCGCGGCGGGCACGCCGGATGAGCGCCTAGTGCGCATGGAGTACGACTTCGACAACCGCAAAACCGCGGATATCGACGGCGAGGGCAATCGCACCACCTATGCCTACGACAGCATGGGCAACCGCATCAAGCTCACCGATGCATTGGGGCACTTAGCGCATTACTACTTCAACGCGTCGAATCAGTTGGTGGAAGTGGCCGATCCCGAGGGCTTCATCAACACCTTCAAGTTCGACGCCGCCGGGAACCAAGCCGAGCAGCACGTCTACATGACGCGCTTTGCCGGCTTGATCGACGATCGCATCGCGCCCACGCCGGCCGCCTCGGCGTCCGACCGCATCGTGCGCATGGAGTACGACCGCGCCAACAAGCTCACCGCGCGCGTGGAACCCGACGGCGCGCGCACCGAGCTTACGTACGACGGCGCCGGCAACAAGACCCAGGAAAAGCGCTTCGCCAATACCAGTGCGCCTCGCACCATGGCTTTTGTCTACGACCGCGACAACCGCCTGGTCAGGTTCACGGATGTGGAAGGCACCATCAACACGTTCAGCTATGACGGCGCCAACAACAGGCTGAGCGAAATCATCACCAATCCCACTGATCTCAACAGCACGCGCGCCACGTTTTATCAATACGACCTCAACAACCGCCGCATCCGCGAGACCTTCGACCCGACCGGCCTCAACATCGTTCTGCTGACAGCCTACGACAAGCTCGCCAACGTCGTCGCCAAGACCGACGGCAACGGCCACACCACGGCCTACGCTTACGACCTCAACAACCGCGTCGTCACCCAGACCGACCCGGTCGGAAATATCTACCGATTCGGTTATGACGCCGTAGGCAACCAGGTCCGGGTGACCGATCCGCGCGGCAACGTCACGACGTTCCAGTACGACCGCAACAACCGCCAGGTGAAGGAGATCCGGCCCTCGGTCGAGGTCTATACCATCGACGCCGGCCTGCGCACGCTCGCGCCGACCTTCACCAAGCAATACGACGCCGTGGGCAACGAGGTGCAGGCGATCGACGCCAACGGCTTCATCACCACGCGCTACTTCGACGGCAACAACCGCATGGTCGCGGAGTTGAACGGCGACAACGTGCTGTGCGAATACAGCTACAACGCGAGCGGCGACGAGGTGACCAAGACGACAAACATGACGCGGCTCGCGGCCGCGGCGCATGACCCCGCGGTACGGCCCGCGCCGCCCGCGGGCGAGAAGCGCGTCGTCACCTACGACTACGACCTGGCCGGCCGCCTGACGCAGACCACCTATCCGCCGACCGAAATTACGACGCTTACCAACACCGACACCAACAATCCCACGCCGGTCAAGGTGCTTACCCAGGTCACCGAGCGCAAGGTGTA
>WNGE01011441.1_pt1 | contig 26563 bp, 25 predicted proteins | sample 5400651 | NCBI WGS metagenome assembly WNGE01 (sample SAMN13153370, study PRJNA577476) | soil metagenome | isolation source: 60 cm soil or saprolite under grassland replicate 2 | place: USA:California | collected 2016-06-15 | reverse complement strand
AAGGACCGGGCGCCATCACCCATCAGCGGGTGGCCCAGCAGGCCGGCGTCGGCAGGGCCACGGTCTACCGGCACTGGGCGGCCCCGGAGGACCTGCTCCGCGACGTGCTCTTCTCAGCCGAGCTGCCATTCTTCGCCACGCCCGCCCTGCCCCTGCGGTCCTGGCTGCACGCCGAGCTGCGCCAGCTCGCTGACGAGCTCACCCTCCCGGCGGTCGCATCGCTCGCCATCGCGCTGATGGAGCAGACCCGGTCGGGCGGCGCCGGCGCCCGACCGCACCGGCACGTCACCGCCATCACCGAGCGGCTCGCCGCCGCGTTCGCGCTCGCCGTCGACGCCGGCGAACTCGACACCGCGCCCGACGCGGCCCTGGCCGCCGCGCACCTGATCGGCCCGCTGGTCTACCGGACCACCCTGCAAGCCGCGGCGGTACCCGACAGCCTGCTAGCCGGGGTCATCGACAGCGTCGCGGACTGGCAGCCGCCAGACCCGGCGCGATCCCGCCCGGCCTCAGCACCCGGCCAGCCCGCGGGCAGCAACCAGGAGACCAATGCGGTGGCCCAGGCGTGACCGGCCGCGGGACCGCAGCAGGACTGGTGAAGCCCGGGTTCCCCGTCCCGAAAACGGTCGTTTCCGGGACGCCGCCACGGACGGAGGCCGGGCCAGGCAAACCCGTCCCAGAAACTAGTCCCGAAACCGCGTGTCGCAACGAAGGTATCGGGACGGTATCCGAGACGATCGGCACCATGGCTACCGTGCCCGCGTACGACAACAGCGTCCGCATCGGCTACGCCCGGGTCTCCACCCGGACACAGGAACACCAGGCCCAGCTCGACGCGCTCGCCGCAGCGCACTGCCGAGAGATCGTCGTGGAGACCGCCAGCACCCGCGGCGCCCGGCCGAAGCTGCGCGAGGTACTGGACAAGCTGCAGGCCGACGACACCCTGGTGATCTACAAGCCGGACCGGGTCGCCTGCTCCATGAAGGAACTGCTCGTGCTGCTGGAGGACCAGCTGCACGCTCGGGGAATCAACCTCCACATCCTCACTGGCATCTGCGCCGGGATCCACCGCCCCAACGGCGCCACCATCGCCGACAAGATGCTGTTCATGGTCGCCGCGATGGCCGCCGAGATGGAACGCGACCTGATCCGCGAGCGCACCCTCGACGGGCTGCGCGCCGCCGAGGCCCACGGGGCGTGGCGGCCGCCCGGCCGCTGTCGATGACGACGTGCTGGCTGTCGCCCGCGCCCGGCAGTCCCGCGGCGAGTCGGTCACCGCCATCGCCCGGCACCTCAAAATAGGCCGGTCGACGCTGTACCGGGCGCTGCAACCGCACGGCGCAGACCCCGCACCGGCCATCGCCGAGCCGGCCCGGTAAGGGACTGGATCAAATGTCACGCCCCCTCGATGAGACGGCGCTGGCCACGCTCAGCGAGGCCGACCGTGCGGAAGCACATCGTCGCTGGCTGCTCTTGCGGGCACACCTCGACGACGGTGTCCCGCTGACCCACGTTGCCGCACAATCCGGGATTCCGCACCGGACGTTGCAGCGGTGGCTGGCCCGCTACCGCGCTGGCGGACTGGCTGGCCTGGCCCGGGCCGCGCGCGCCGACCGGGGCCGTTCCCGCTTCCCCGAGCCATTGCGGCTATTGGTCGAGGGGCTGGCGCTGCGCACGCCCGTCCCGTCCACCGCGCACGTGCACCGCCAGGTCGCCGCAGTCGCTGAGCGGGAAGGATGGCCGGCCCCGTCCTACTCGACCGTCTACGCGATCATCCGCGGCATCGACCCGGCGCTGAGGACCCTGGCGGTAGAGGGCGCCAAACGCTACGCGGAAGTGTTCGAGCTGGTCTACCGCAGGCAGGCGAGCCGTCCCAACGAGATCTGGCAGGCCGATCACACCCAGCTCGACCTGTGGGTGGTGACCCCAGCGGGTAAACCGGCCCGGCCGTGGCTGACGGTGATCGAGGACGACCATTCCCGGGCCATTGCCGGGTATGCGGTCAACCTCGGCGCGCCGTCGGCGTTGCAGACCGCCCTGGTCCTACGGCAGGCGATCTGGCGCAAGGCCGAGCCCGGCTGGCACGTCTGCGGCATCCCGAGCGTGTTCTACACCGACCACGGATCCGATTTCATCTCCCAGCACATGGAGCAAGTCGCCGCCGACCTGCGTATGCGGTTGGTGTTTTCCCTGCCAGGCCGACCACGCGGCCGGGGAAAGGTCGAACGGTACATGGACACGATCAACCAGATGTGCCTGCCGGGCCTGCCTGGTTACGCCCCCCGCGGCACCAAGGACCGCGCCGGCCAGGCCCGGCTGAGCTTGGCCGAACTCGACGCGGCGATCGGGACGTTCATCGTCAAGGTCTACAACCACCGCGTCCACAGCGAGACAGGCCAGCCACCGCAGGCCCGCTGGGAGGCCGGCGGATTCCTGCCGCACCTGCCCGAGTCCCTGGAACAACTCGACCTGCTACTGCTCGCCGTCGCCAAACCCCGCAAGATCCACCCGGACGGCATCCGGTTCCAAGGACTGCGCTACGTTGACCCGGTCCTGGCCGCTTACGTCGGCGAATCAGTGATCATCCGCTACGACCCCCGCGACCTCGCCGAGATTCGCGTCAGCCACCGTGACCGGTTTCTCGGCCGCGCAATCTGCCCGGACCTAGCGGCCAGCACGGTCAGCCTCAAGGAGATCACCGCCGCGCGCAGCGCGCGCCGCCGCGAGCTGAAAAGACAGATCGGCGAGCACGCCAGCGTCGTCGACCGGCTGATCGCCGTCCACACCCCACCCCCGGCCAACCCGCCCACTGCGCCCACCCCAGCGGCGGACCCGCCGGCCACACGGCTCAAGCGCTACCGGGAGGAGTAACCCTTCGTGGACACCCAGGACGAGCAGGCCAGCCAGCTCGCCGCGCTGGTGGAAGCGGCCTTCCCGGTCGCCGAACCCTCCGGCCCGGAGCTGCCGCGCGACGACGCTGACTTCATCGTCACCAAGGAACACCGCCGGTTCACCGAGTTCGTCACCGCGGTCCGCCGGGATCGCTACATCGGCCTGTGCTACGGCCCGCCCGGCGTCGGCAAAACCCTCTCCGCCCGCCGTTACGCCTGCTGGCATGAGCTGGAACCCCTCCTACGGGCACCCACCCGCCACTTCACCGAGGGCCGCGACCGGGCCGACTGGCACACCCTGCTTTACACCCCGGCTGTCACCGCCACCCCACGAATGATCGACAAGGAACTGACCCAATTGGGCTGGGACTTTGTCACCATTCGCACCCCCGACCCGCACGACCGGCGTAGCCACGCCAGCGCCCATGCCCTGCCGCCGTTCGTCGAGCTGCTCATCATCGATGAGGCCGACCGGCTCAAGACCACGGCCCTCGAGCAGCTCCGCGACCACTACGACCGCAGCCGGCTCGGCATGATCCTGATCGGCATGCCCGGCATCGAAAAGCGCCTCGCCCGGTACCCACAGCTCTACAGCAGGATCGGCTTCGTCCACGAATACCGGACGCTGTCAGCCGACGAACTGGTCTTCGTCCTGCAACACCACTGGTCCAAACTGAGCCTTACCCTGTCCGCCGACGACTTCACTGACACTGAAGCCATCGCAGCCGTCGCCCGCATCACCAGCGGCAACTTCCGCCTCGTCCATCGGCTCTTCGCGCAGATCCAGCGCATTATGGAGATCAACAACCTGAGCACGATCACCAAGGAAGTCGTCGAGACCGCCCGCGAGTCACTCGTCATCGGCAGCCTATAGGTGCGCCACATAGCGCCCAAGAATCGGCGTCATAAAGCTCTGAAAATCACAGACGAGCCCAGCATTATGCACCGGATAACAGCTCATTATCCGGTGAACGCACGTAGTTCCTGCAAGTGTTGCGGAGCGTGACCGTCACCAGTCGCTGCCGACGCTCTCCGGCGACCCAGATCGCCGATTCGCGCGCGGGTTCGGTGATGTCCGTCCATGGAGGATATGCGCGGCCCCTTCTGCTGCCGGGAACGGTGAGCGAGCGTGGTCGGCCGCCGGGCATGTGATGCGGTGCAGCCTGCTGAGGGTTGTTGTGGACGGCAAGACACTGGCGATGTGGGCGCTGATTGGAGAGAGCGGTTCGGGCAAGCGCACTGTGGGAATGCCGCGCCCGGCCTGGGCGACGATGGTGGCGGGACGCGGGTGTTCAGGTGGCAGGCGACGCTGGGGTGACGGCGGTGTCGCGTCGCGGGAGGCGGACGCTGATGTCCAGCCCACCGGTGGGCACGGCGGTTGCGTCCACGGTGCCGCCGTGCACCGCGGCGACCGATGAGACGAGGGTGAGACCGAGCCCGAAGCCGTCGTGGCGGATGCGGTCGTCGAGCCGGGTGAACGGCAGGAACAGGCGTTCGACCATGTCGGCGGGCACCACTGCTCCGGTGTTGACCACGCGCAGGACGGATGTCCGGTCGTGGGCGGTCGTCGAGATCGCGACGGTGCCGCCCGCGATGTTGTAGCGCTCGGCGTTGTCGAGCAGGTTGTTGACGAGCCGTTCGAGCAGCACTCCGTCGCCGGTCACCGGGGCTTGGTCGAGCGTGGTGATCGTGGTGATGCCGTTGGCGGTACGTCCCTCGAGTGCGTCCTCGGCGACGACGGCGAGGTCCAGCGGGTCGGTGAGGACGCGCGCCTGCTCGTTGCGCGCCAGTACCAGCAGTGCCTCGATGAGCCGCTCGGCGTGGTCGACGGCCTGGCGGACGTCGGCGGCCATCGACACCAGCTCGTCGCGGGTCGGCTGCGGCTTGGCGAGGACGACGTCGATCGCGGTGCGCATGACGGTCAGCGGCGTGCGAAGCTCATGGCTTGCGTTGGCGATGAACTGCCGCTGGCTGGTGAACGCGCGGTCGAGCCGCTCGAGCATGGTGTCGAAGGTGTCGGCGAGCTCGCGCAGCTCGTCGCGCGGGCCCTGCAGAGCGATGCGCTGGGACAGGTTCTGCTCACTTGCCGCGCGGGCGGCGGCGGTGAGCCGGTGCACCGGCCGCAGGATGCGTCCGGCCACGATCCAGCCCGCGACCGCGGCGAGCAGTGTGACGCCGGCCAGGCTGAGCAGCGAGTAGGTCAGCAGGTGGGTGAGCGTCGTGCTGCGCTGTGCCGAGGCGCCGGCCCGGACACCGTTGGCATACAGGTCGGCGCACTTCTGCTTGGCGCGGGCGGCCGAGTCACTCCCGGCCTGCTGCGCCGCCGTGACGCACTGGTCGATCGCTTGCCGGATCTGCTGTTGGGTCGTGGAGGTCGTGGTGGTGGGCAAGGTGTGCGCGACCAGCAGGTAGGTGATCAATACCAGCGCGGCGCCGCCCAGCGCGAACAGCGAGGTGTACAGCAGCGTCAGCCGCGACCGGGCGCTGCGGTGGCTCCTCACAGCCGGTAGCCGACGCCGACGACGGTCTGGATCAGCGGCGGGTCGCCGAGCTTGCGCCGCAACCGCCGGATGGTGACCGCGACCGTGTTGCTGAACGGGTCGGCGTGCGCGTCCCACACGTGTTCCAGCAGCTCCTCGGCGCTGACCGCGGCGCCGTCCGCGCCGGCCAGGCACTCCAGCACGCCGAACTCCTTGCGGGTCAGGGTCAGCGGGATGCCGGCGCGGCTGGCGCGGTGCCGGGCGCGATCGACCACCAGGTCGCCGCGCTGCACGACCGCGGGCGAGCCGGGTCCGCGTCGCCCCAGGGCGCGGATGCGCAAAATCAGCTCGTGGAAGGCGAACGGCTTGCCGAGGTAGTCGTCGGCGCCCAGCTCCAGCCCGTCGACCCGATCCTCGACGTCGGTGGCCGCAGTGAGCATCAGGATGCGGCTGGGCGAGCCGTCGCGCACCAGCCGGCGGCAGACGCGGTCGCCGTGCACGGCCGGCAGGTCGCGGTCGAGCACGACCACGTCGTAGTCGGTGCTGGTCGTGCTCTCCAGGGCTGCCGCGCCGTCGTAGACCACGTCGACGGCGAAACCGGCGTCGCGCAGACCCTCGCCGATCCGGTTGGCCAGCGCGACGTGATCCTCCACGACCAAGACTCGCATCTGCACATCGTGCACCAGCGCAGATGACATCTGTCTAACAAGCACTGTTCGGCTCATGTCATGGGCTGCTTGCTAGACCGGACAGGCCGCGGCGCCGCGGACCACGTCGAACGGAGCAGCCCATGAATCGGAAAGCAGCTAACCCCAATTGCGCATCGACGACCAGGCGCAGCCACCACCCAACCCCTGAGGACGGCATGATGAACGACAGCACCGGCGTCACACGCCGGCCACAGCGCGCATGGCCGCCGACGGCGCGAACCGCGGCCGCCATCATCGCCATGGCCGCCCTGGCCCTGCTGGCGGCGGCCTGCAGCAGCGGCAGCCCGTCATCGGCCGGTTCCGGCGGCGCACCGAATGCGGCAGGGTCATCGAGCTCCCCGTCGGCGGTTGCCTACTCGGCCTGCATGCGCTCCCACAGGGTGCCGAACTTCCCCGACCCCACCACCAACGGACAGGTCCCCAAAGCCGACCCGCAGCAACTCGGGGTCAGCACCTCCCAGCTCCAGGCGGCCCAGAGAGCCTGCCAGCACCTGATCCCGGGTACCGGCGAGACCGCAGAGCAACAACAAGAAACACAGTGCGCGATGGCCGGCGACTGTTCGCAGGCCGTGGTGCAGCAGTGGATGAGCGGCCTGCGGACGTTGGCCCGGTGCCTGCGCTCCCACGGGGAGCCGAACTGGCCCGACCCCGTCATCAATTCCCGCAGGCTCCCTCATTACCCCTACGAGGAAGCCGGCACTGACCACCATTCGTCGCAGGTCCTGGCCAAGGTTGACGAATGCATCCGCCTGACAGCGTTTGAAGGGCTCCCGCTTCCATGAAACGCATGGCTGCAGCGGCGGCAGCCGATCATCGGCCGGTTCCGGCGGCGCACCGAATGCGGGAGGGTCATCGAGCTCCCCGTCAGCGGTCGCCTACTCGGCCTGCATGCGCTCCCACGGGGTGCCGAACTACCCCGACCCCGACAGCAGCGGACAGCTCCCGAAGACCAGCGCGCAGCGACTCGGGGTCAGCACCTCCCAGCTGCAGGGGGCCCAGCAGGCCTGCCAGCACCTGCTCCCGAACGCCGGCGGGTCGCTCGAACAACAAACCGAACAGTGCATCTCGACCAGCAACTGTCCACCGGCCCTGGTGCAGCAGATCCTGACCGCCGAGCGGAAGTTTGCCCAGTGCATGCGCTCCCACGGGTTGCCGCACTGGCCCGACCCCACCATCGATTCCGAGGGGCGCCCTGTTTTCGTCATAAGCATCAGTAAGGACCTGGGCGGCGTTGACCCGCATTCACCGCAGATCAGTACCAAGGAAGACGAATGCGCGCGCCTGACAGGTTCGCCCGAGCCGGCGCAGGTGAACCCATGAAAGGCATTGCCGCACCGAATCCGCTGTGCAGCGGCGGCAGCCGATCATCGGCCGGTTCCGGCGGCGCACCGAATGCGGGAGGGTCATCGAGCTCCCCGTCAGCGGTCGCCTACTCGGCCTGCATGCGCTCCCACGGGGTGCCGAACTACCCCGACCCCGACAGCAACGGCCAGCTCCCTAAGGAAACCGCGCAGCAACTCGGGGTCAGCCCTTCGCAGTTCAATGCCGCCCAGAGAGCCTGCCAGCACCTGCTCCCGAACACCGGGTCGACCGGGTCGTTCGACCAACAAGAACAACAGTGCTACACAGCCGGCAACTGTCCACCGGCCCTGGTGCAGCAGATGCTGACCGTCGGGCGGAAGTTCGCCCGGTGCATGCGCAACCACGGGGTGTCGAACTGGCCCGACCCCACCCTCGATTCCCAGGGCCGCCCTTTCTTCAATCTCAGTGGTCAGGGCATAACACACAGCGAGTGGCATTCGTCTCAGATGAGGGCCAAGGCCCAGGAATGCGGTCGCGTGGCAGGAGGCGGGCTGGCGACGGGGTGAGGTGTTTCGAGAAGGCATTGCCGCACCGGATCGGCCGCGCCGACACGGCCTGCCCGGGCTGGCGGGCGACATCGCGCTGGCTGCCTGCGACGGTGGCAACGCAGGCACCCTGGGCTGGCGAACGTCGCATCATCGTCGGCGAGCACGTCGTCCTCGGCGAGCAGGTCGGCGTTGTACGACCCGCTGGCCTTCCCCCGGTGCATGCGGGCGCATGGGGTCATGGACTTCCATGGCGGCCCGACTTCCATGGCGTGCCCGGTGGCCGTGGCGGTGTCGACCTGCGCGGGCGCGGGATCGGCTTGAACAGCCCGCGGGTCAAGGCGGCGTGGCAGGCCTGCCGGCACTGCCTGGGCCTGACCGGCGAGGGCGGCTGAACAGTGATGGAACTGTCGCGCCCGTACGACGAGAAGCGGAACGACCGTGAAGGAGATGCCATGAGTGCCGGGACATCACCGGGGACCAGCGAACGTGCCGAGTTCGTCGAGTCCGATAGGGGTCTGCCGCCTCGGCGGCGTCGCCGGCGCCGGTGGGTGATCGTTGCGGTGGTGGTGGTGGTGGTGGTGGTGGTGGTGGTGGTGCTTGCCGCGGGTGCTGTCGTGGTGGTCCGTGGTGTGTTCGACGGTGACGGGGGCAGCAGCGGGTCGGGCGATAACGGGTCGGCGACGTCGCTGGCGACGGTCACCCGCCGGTCACTGTCGAAGCAGACGCAGGTCAACGGCACGCTGGGGTATACGGGCTCCTACACGGTCCTGGGCCAGGCGCACGGCACGGTGACCTGGCTGCCGGCGCTGGGGCAGGTCATCGGCGACGGTCAGGTGTTGTATCGGGTGGACGAGGCGCCGGTGGTGCTGCTGTACGGGTCCACCCCGACCTACCGCGCCCTCGCCGAGGGCGCGACCGCCGCGGACGTGACCGGAGCGGACGTGGCGCAGCTGAACCACGATCTGGTCGCGCTGGGGTATGTGGACTCCGCTGATGTGGACTCGGCCTGGGATGCGTTCAACTGGGCCACCAAGGCCGGGGTGGAGAAGCTGCAGAAACACCTCGGGGTGCACCAGAGCGGCACGTTGTCCCTGGGCGACGTGGTGTTCCTGCCGACTGCCGCGCGGGTGACCACGCTGCAGGCCAGTCTCGGCGCACCCGCGACCGGCCCGGTGCTGCAGGCGAGTTCGACGGCGCGGACGGTCAGTGTCGCGCTGGATGCGGACCTGCAATCCGAGGCTAAGGCCGGTGACAAGGTCACCATCACCCTGCCGGATGGCAGCACCACCCCCGGCACGGTCACCTCGGTGGGCAAGGTCGCCACCACCCCGTCGAACAACTCGGGCGGTGCGGGCAGTTCCACGCCGACGGTGCCGGTGACGATCCGGCCCACCGATGCGACGGCCACCGGCAGCCTGGATCAGGCGCCGGTGCTGGTGGCGATCACCACCGCCACCGTCCACGATGCGCTGGTGGTACCGGTCTACGCGCTGCTCGCGCTGGCCGGTGGCGGGTACGCCGTCGAGGTCGCCGACGCCGACGGGACGCGTCACCTGGTGCCGGTCTCGCCGGGGCTGTTCGACGATGCGGCCGGGCTGGTGCAGGTCACCGGGTCCGGCCTGGCCGCCGGGCAACACGTCGTGGTGCCCGCCTCATGAACGCGGTGTTGCAGGTCGAGCAGGTGACCAAGACCTACCCCAGCCAGCCGCCGGTCACCGCGCTGCGCGGGGTCAGCTTCACCGTCGCACAGGGCGAGCTGGTCGCGATCGTCGGCCCGTCCGGGTCCGGCAAGACCACCCTGTTGCACGTGCTGGGCACCCTGGACCGGCCCAGCTCGGGCCGGGTGCTGGTCACCGGCCTGGACGTGGCGCACCTGTCCGACCGGGACCTGGCCACGCTACGCGCCACCCGCATCGGGTTCGTGTTCCAGCAGTTCTTCCTCGCCGAGCACGCCACCGTGCTCGACAACGTCGCCGACGGCCTGCTCTACGCCGGTGTCGCCATCAAGCAACGCCGCGTCCAGGCCGCCGAGGCGCTGGCCGCCGTCGGCCTCGGCAACCGCCCGCACGCCCGACCCACGCAGCTATCCGGCGGCCAGCGGCAGCGGGTGGCCATCGCCCGCGCGCTGGTCGGACGGCCAGCGATCGTGCTGGCCGACGAACCCACCGGCAACCTGGACAGCACCACCGGCCAGGCACTGATCACGCTGCTCGAAGAGCTCAACGCGGCCGGTGCCACCATCCTGGTGGTCACCCACGACCTCGGTATCGCCGCCCGGCTGCCCCGCCGCATCGAGATGCTGGACGGGCGCATCGTCGCCGACACCGCCGACCACGGCGCCTACACCGGGAGCCTGGCGTGAGCGCCGCACTCGCGCCGCGCCGGTTGCGGCTGGCGGATCTGGGCCGGCTGGCCAGCATCGGGCTGCGCACCCGCAAACTACGCGCCGCCCTGTCCGCGCTCGGCATCGCCATCGGGGTGGCAGCCATCGTCGCGGTCCTCGGGTTGTCGTCCTCCGCCCAGGCCGGGCTGCTGGCCGAAATCGACCAGCTGGGCACCAACCTGCTCACCGTCACCAACGGGCAAACCCTCGCCGGCGACACCGCCGAACTCCCCGAGGCCGCACCCGGCATGATCTCCCGGATCGGGCCGGTCACCGCCGTGCAATACACCGGCAGGGTCGGCGGCGTGAACGTCTACCGCAGCCCGCTGATCCCCACCGTCAACACCAACGCCCTGTCCGTGCAGGCCACCAGCCTGGATCTGCCCGCCACCGTCGCCACCTCGGTGGCCCAGGGCCGCTACCTCAACCCGGCCACCGCCCGCGAACCGGTCGCCGTGCTCGGCGGCGCCGCCGCCGCGCGGCTGGGTATCGACCGACTCTACCCAGGCGAGCGGATCTGGGTCGGCCCGACGCCGAGGATCGGCCAGTGGTTCTACCTGGCCGGCATCCTGCACCCGGCCGTCCTCGCCTCCGAGATCGACGCCGCCGTGCTGGTCGGCTTCCCCGCCGCCGAGACCTACCTCGGCTTCGACGGGCACCCCTCCCAGATCTACCTGCGCGCGGCCACCGACCAGGTCGACGCCGTCCACGCCCTGCTCGCCGCCACCGCCAACCCCGAACACCCCAACCAGGTCACCGTCTCCCAACCCTCCGACGCGCTGGTCGCCCGCGCCGCCGCGAAATCCGCGCTCAACGGGCTGTTCCTCGGCCTGGGCGCCGTGTCGCTGCTGGTCGGCGCCGTCGGCGTCGCCAACATCATGATCATCTCCGTGCTGGAGCGACGCTCGGAGATCGGGCTACGCCGCGCGCTGGGCGCCACCAAAGGCCACATCCGCGTCCAATTCCTGTCCGAAGCCATGCTGCTGGCCACCCTCGGCGGCGCCGCCGGCCTCGCCACCGGCGCCGCCACCACCGCCATCTACGCCCACACCAAACACTGGGCCACCGTCATCCCCACCCTCGCCTGGGCCGGCGGGCTGACCGCCGCCCTGCTCATCGGCGCCCTCGCCGGCCTACTCCCCGCACTGCGCGCCGCCCGCATGTCACCCACCCAAAGCGGAGGCAGGCCCGATGACGACCGATCACGCGGCAGCCGAATCACCCCAGCACAATCGAGGAATCTCTATATCTGACAGCCGATCCTGCCTTGCCTGTCGGGGTGGGTCTGGCTAGCGCCCGTGCGGTCACGGTCCGCCCGGGTCGGTAGGAGGCGAGATGCCGGTCCGTTACTTGTCCGATCCGGAACTCGCGCGGCTGGCAGGCTGGCCGGGCGAGATCGCCGATGAGGATGCGATCACCTTCTTCACGTTGCCCGCGGACGACCGGGTGTGGGTGCGCGGGTTCAACCGGGACGAGAACCGCCTGGGTGTCGTTATCTGAAGTCGTCAGCGAGGCGTTCATGACGTCCACCACGAGGGGTTGAGGGACCTCCGGACATCTGCTGGACGCGGTTATCTTCCGTCGTTCACCACGGATGAGCTGGAGGTGCCGTGCGCGTGCAGCGTGTGCTGATGCCCAACGCCGGCCTCGAGTCCTGGGCCGTCCTCGGCGACGACGGGCCCGTCGAGCCGGTCGATCGCTACCTGGCCTACCTGACCGCGATCGAGCGCTCCCCGAACACGATCAAGGGCTACGCCCACGACCTCAAGGACTGGTTCACCTACCTCGCCGGCCGCCGCCTGGACTGGCAGTCGGCCACGCTGGAGGACATCGCCGGGTTCGTGGCCTGGCTTCGCCTGCCGCCTGCGGCCCGCGACGGCCAGGTGGCAGTGCTGCCCTCGGTCGCCCACCACTGCACCGAGCGCAGCGTGAACCGCAAGCTCTCGGCGCTGGCCTCGTTCTGTGAGTTCCATGCCCGCCACGGCGTCGACCTCGGCGAGCTGCTGATCACTATGCGGCCAGCCGGGCGGCGTGGCGGCGCGTCGTGGAAGCCGTTTCTGCACCACATCACCAAGCACCAGCCCCAGCGGCGCCGCACGATCAAGCTCACCGAGCCCAAGGCGCTCCCCGAGGTCCTCACCGCCCGCCAGGTGCAGGCGATCCTGGACGTCTGCGAGCACCTGCGCGACCGGCTGCTGTTCGCTGTCTTGCTGGACAGCGGCGTGCGGATCGGGGAGGCGCTCGGGTTGCGGCACGAGGACCTGACGATCGCCGAGCGCGAGCTGACCGTGACCCCACGGGCCAACGACAACCGCGCCCGCGCCAAGGCCGGGATCTCGCGGACGATCCCCACCAGCGCCGAGCTGATGCGGCTGTACGCCGACTACCTCACCGGCGAGTACGGCGACCTGGACCTGTTGACCGTACTACCAGCAGGAACTCCCCAGGTCAGAAGCCAGATTCGGGTTATGGTCCCCGGCCATGAGCAGACCAGAGGAACCTTGCCGGGACCTGGCGATGATAACGGTGCCGTTGGTGGGGTCGCTGCGCGCGACCGGCGACCCTTGGGAGCCCTACCGGCTGGTTGACCCCCAGGGGGAGGCCGTCCAGCCCGTCGTGGCGTACTTGAAGGACCTCCAGGCGTCCGGCCGGTCCGCGGCGACCCAGCGCTCCTACGGGATGGACCTGCTGCGCTGGTTCCGGTTCTTGTGGGCGATCGAGGTGCCGTGGGACCTGGCATCCCGGGTCGAAGCCCGCGACTTTGCCCGGCGGCTGCAGCTGGCCGACAAGCCTGGCCAACGACGGCGCGGGACGGCGAAGGGAGCGCATCCGCCGAAGGCGCAGGCTGGGGGGTCGAGCCCGGTGACCGGCAAGCCGTCGCCTGGGCGCAGGTATGCCGCGGCGACCACGGCGCACGGCGAGAGCGTGCTGCGGCAGTTCTACGACTTTCACCTCGAGGCGGGGACCGGCCCGATCGTCAACCCCTTCCCGCTGGCACGGCCCGGCAGAACCACCGGCAGGGGCGCGAACGCGCACCGCAACCCGATGGACCCCTACCGCAACCGGCGGGCCGGGCAGTTCCGGCCCCGCCTGCCGCAGCGGGTGCCGCGCAGCATCCCGGATGAGCGGTTCAACGAGCTGTTCGCGCTGCTGCCGTCGCTGCGGGACCGGGCGCTGGTCGCGTTCTGGGTCTCCACCGGCGCCCGAGCGTCGGAGCTGCTGGGCGTCCGGCAGCGGGACGTCGACCCCGGCCAGCAGCTGGTCACCGTGATCCGCAAGGGCAGCCGGGCGTTGCAGCCGCTGCCGGCCTCCCCGGACGCGTTCGTGTGGCTGCGGCTCTACCAGGCGCAGTTCCAGGGGCTGCTCCCGGTGGGGCGTGACGAGCCGGTGTGGTGGACGCTGCGCCGGCCGTTCCGGGCGCTGACCTACCCGGCCGCACGGGCGATGTTCCTGCGCGTCAACGCCGCGCTGGGCGCCAACTGGACGCTGCACGACCTGCGCCACACCGCCGCCTACCGGATGGCCCGCGACCCCAACATGCCGCTGACCGACGTGCAGTGGGTACTCGGCCACGCCCACCTGTCCACCACCCAGGTCTACCTGTCGGCCCCGGTCGAGGACGTGATCGCCAGCGTCCTGGCCCACCACGCCCGCCAACACCACCACGGCGACGGGAGCGACACGGGCGATGGCAAGGCGGCGCACGCGGCGCCGCCGCTGCACTACCGGCCCGAGTCGCTGGACGTCCTGTTCGGTCGGGATCGGCGATGACAGGGTTGACCGCCGTCAAGGGCCGGCACCGCCACCTCGACCCCCAGCCACCCACCACACCCCGGCGGGCCGACCCAGCCGGCCGAGCCAGCGAGGACCTCGCCAGCCTGCTGCTCCGGTTTCCGCCCCGCGCTCCGGCGGCGACCTGGCCGGCGACCCAGCAGCCGCGCCAGCAGGTCCTTGACCGCCTGTTCCGGCCGCCGTTCCTTCCCGACAACCCCACCAGCGGGGCGACCCGCCGCCGCGGGCTGCGGCGGCTGCTGGACTGGCTCGGCGACCAGCCCGGCGACACCTGGCAGCACCGCTGGATCGCCAGCGGCGCCGACGCCGCGGGCAACCCCACGTGGCGGGAGCTGGTGGTGGGTTGGACCCGCGCCAAGGGGCTGGGGTTCTCCGAGGACTCCTACCTCCACCTGGGCAGCGCGCTGCGGACCTTGATCTGCGGCGACGTGCTGCGCCCCTCGCTGGCCTGGCTCACCATCCCCGGCACGGTCCGCTCCCTGGCCACCGACATGGGCCGCGTCCGGGACCCGGGCGGCTTCGCCGCGCTTGGCGCGTTGATCGACGCGGGCACCGAGCGGTCCAGGAACAAGGCCGAGCCGATGACCAGGATGGAGGTGCTGTGCCGGGTCGCGGTGGTCATGGCGGCCAAGGGCGGTGGGGTGCGCGACGTCACCGTCGGCGACTGCCTTGAACTGCTGCAGCTCATCTCCGCCCAGGGGACCGGCGAGCGGCGCCGACGCAGCAACCTCAGCTTCTACCAGGCGCTGCACACCCTGGGCGTGTTCCCCGACGACGCCCCCAGCACCGCCCGTGTGTTCCGCACCCACGGCCAGCAGTCGGTCGAGGAGCTCATCGACCGCTACGACCTCGCCTGCCGCCCGATCCGTGACCTGCTGGTGGACTACCTGCGCGAGCGGCAGGTCGGGCTGGACCACAGCACCCTACGCCTGCTCGCCTACGAGCTTGGACGGCTGTTCTGGAAGGACCTCGAGCTGCACCACCCCGGCATCGCAAGCCTCCGGCTAGAGGCGGCAGTGGCCAACGCCTGGAAGCAGCGGCTGCAGGTCGTCACCACCAAGCGCGGCAGCCGACCCCGGGCCGCCGCGCTGAACTGCCTGACCGTCGTGCGCGCCTTTTACCTCGACATCGCCCACTGGGCCACCGAGGACCCCGCCCGGTGGGGGCCGTGGGTGGTGCCCTGCCCCATCCGGCTGGAGGAGGCGTCCCACGTCAAGGAGCGCCAGCGCCGCAAGTCCCGGATGGACCAGCGCACCCGCGAGCAGCTGCCGATCCTGCCGGTGCTGGTCGCCACCGTCGATCGGGCACGACGCGAAAGCGCCGAACGGCTCCAGGCCGCCCAGCAGGTTGTCCCTGGTCAGGAGTTTGCCGTTGCGGGTCAGCGGCTGCGCCGCTCGGTCGTGACCCGGCACGCGGGCGCCCGGATCTGGGCCGACGACCTTGCGACCGGACGGCGGCGCGACCTCACCCTCGAAGAACACCGGGGATTTTGGACCTGGGCCGCCGTGGAGGTGCTGCGCGCCACCGGGTTGCGGATCGAGGAGCTGACCGAGCTCAGCCACCACAGTTTCGTGCACTACACCCTGCCCTCCACCGGAGAGCTCATCCCGCTGCTGCACGTGGTCCCCTCCAAGACCGACGCCGAACGGCTGCTGGTGATCTCCCCGGAGCTGGCCGACGTGCTGTCGGCCATCGTGGAGCGCATCCGCGAGCCCAACGGCGCGGTGCCACTGGTGGTCGACTACGACCGGCACGAACGGGTCTGGAACCCGCCCCGGCCGCTGCTGTTCCAGCGGCGCCTGCGGGTGGAGCACCGGCCGATCCCCGCAGCCGCCATCCGCAACCTGCTCAAGCACGCGCTGACCGAGACTGGGATCACCGATGCCAGCGGCCGGCCGGTCGTGTTTCGCCCCCACGACCTGCGCCGGCTGTTCATCACCGACGCCGTGATGAACGGGATGCCGCCGCACATCGCCCGGCTCGTGGTCGGCCACAAGGACATCAACACCACGATGCACTACAAAGCGGTCTATCCCGAAGAAGTCATCAACGGGCATCGGGCGTTCATCGCCCGCCGGCGCGTCCTGCGCCCGGCCGCGGAATACCGGCAGCCTACCGACGCCGAGTGGGAGGAGTTCCTCGGCCACTTCGAACGCCGCAAGGTCGCCCTGGGGGTCTGCGGCCGAGCCTACGGGACCAGCTGCATCCACGAGCACAGTTGCCTGCGGTGCCCGCTGCTTCGGCCCGATCCCGCCCAGCGGCACCGCCTCGTCGAGATCCACGACAACCTGATCGCCCGCATCGAGGAGGCCAAGCGCCAGGGCTGGCTGGGGGAGGTCGAGGGGCTCCAGGTCAGCCTGGCCGCCGCCAAGCAGAAGCTCGAGCAGATGCAGCGCGCCGCCAGGTCCGATCCCCGGCCGGGGTTGACCGTGCTGGGCACCCCGATCGTCCGCCAAGGAGCACGGCGACCATGACCAGCCCCACCTCGCCATGGCCTGCGGACCCGCCGGCCTACGGGCTGGTCAGAGCCGAGGACCACGCCACGACCGGGAGGTGGCTGGTGACCGTGGACGGCCAGCCGGTCGGCGCGGTGCAACGCACCGTCACCGCCCAGGGTGTGAAGCAGTGGACCGCCTGGCTGGGCGGCACCAGGCTGCGCGCAACAGCCGACCCGTCAAGCCGACCCCGCCCATTACCACCCCAGACCGACTTGACGCGGCACTAGGACAGGGTTCTTTCGGGGATGGGGCGCGCTATGGCAGCCATGAGTGCAGGTGTCGTTAATCGCTTGTCGCCCCTTGCGCATCGCCGATAGTTTGTGGCCATGGCGACGACCCGACGAGCCGACATGTTCACTGCAGACGGCAAGCCGTCTGACGACGACCCGCGTGAGAACGGACCAAGGTTGGGCGATGAGCGCACCACGTTGGTCGAAGCCCTGCGCTGTCAACGCCTCACGTTGGAGATCAAATGCTCAGGTCTTGATGCGGAGGCGATGGCGCGGCGTTCCGTCGAGCCGTCGACGATGTCGCTCCTGGGGATCGTCCGACACCTGGCCGAGATAGAGCGTGCGACGTTCCGGGCGATGATGGCGGGACAGGACGTGCCCCGGCTGTTCTGCTCCGACACCGACCGCGACGGTGATTTCGATGGCGCTGTTCCCGACCCCCGGGTGGTTGCGGAGGCGTGGGACGCATGGCGTGCAGAGGTGGACTTCGCCACGCGGTTCGTGGCCGAGGCGCCCAGTCTCGACATCACTGGCAACGATCCGTTGAATCAGCATGGCAGCGGTGGAGGGCCGATGTCGCTGCGCGAGGTGCTGGTCGGAATGATCGAGGAGTACGCCCGCCACGTGGGTCACGTCGACCTGTTGCGCGCCAAATAGCCGACCAGACATGCGGAAAACCGGTGTCGGCCAGGACGTCCGTTCCCCAAGCCCACCCGCCGATTACATCCCCACATCACCTGGACGCGGCACAAGTTCGGAGAAGACAGCGACTACGTGTTCGTCAACCTGTGGGGTCGCCCGCACGGGCACCCACTGACCTATCCGGCCGTCTACGACCTGGTCAAACGGCTTCGCCGCCGCACCGGCATCGACTTTGGCCCCCACCGGTTCCGGCACACCTACGCCACCTGGCTGCTGCGCAAGGGCGCCGGGATGGAAAGCGTGAAGGAACTGCTCGGGCACGCCTCGATCACCACCACCATCGACATCTACGGCCACCTGACCGTCGAGGACGCCCGCAAGACCCTGGAGGCGGCGGGCTGGTTCACCGGCCGGGAGGTGCGGCTGTGACCGCCGCGCAGCAGCCCACAAGCCCCAGTAGAGCCAATACCGGGCTGCTGGAACGACTCGTGGCGGCGGTGCGGCCCGAGTTCCGTGTCGAGCTGCTGCTGCCAGACCAAGACGACCCGGTCCTCGGCTGGAGGCCCTGCGCCGTGGCCGGGTGTGACCGTCCCGGGCACGACTACGAGCTGTGCCGGGGGCATGGCCAGCGGTGGAGAACCCAAGGGCGCCCGGATCGGGCCGCCTTTCTCGCCGACCCTGGGCCGCCGCTACGCGGGCGGGCCGAGCTGACCGGGTGCACCGTCCCTGGGTGCCGGTACGGCACCAGCGGGCACGGGCTGTGCATCCGTCACCGCGACAAGTGGGAGCGCGCCGGCCGGCCAGATCCCGCCGTGTGGGCGGCCACCGCGACCCCGCTCGAGCCGGCCAGCTACTCCCGCGCCGAGTGCCGGCTGTCGTTTTGCACGCTGTGGGTGGAAAGCGACCAGGGCCTGTGCAAGGCGCACGCCACCCGATGGCGCAACGCCGGAAGCCCGCCCCTTGAGGACTTCGTCGCCGACTGCGAGCACCACGGCGCGGCGGTGATCGACTTTCGCGGGCTCCCGCCGCAGCTGCGGCTCGAGCTGCAGTACGCCGTCCAGTGCCGCCGCGACGAGCAGGCGGCCACGCTGCCGTTGCACGTTGCGAACTGGGCGATCCGCCGGACCCGGGAGTCCGGCGTCGCCTCGCTGCTGGACCGCTCGGCCGGGCAGTGGCGGGAGCTGGCCATCTCCAGGCGCCGCACGCCCAGCGGGCAGCGGCTGCGGACCCGCAACGAGACGTTCCTGGTCTACGCCCGCGACGCCGTGGAGGCCCTCCGCGACGGCACCGGCTGGCAGGCCGAGTATCCCCGCGACGTCTGGCGCCTTTCCCGGCTCAACGGCCTCAAGCACAGCCCCGCCCGCCCGCGGTCCCGCAGCCACCTGCGCTTTGACCGCATCACCCAGCCCTGGCTGCGCGCGCTCGGCAAGCGCTGGGTGCGCTACCGGCTGACCGCCGGGCTGGCCGTTGCCACCGCCGTGGGCGACGTCCAGGCGCTCACCCGCTTCAGCGAGTTCCTCACCGCCGCCGCGCCCGAGGTCGGCGGGCTGGCCGGCGTCGACCGCCCCCTGCTGGAGCGCTACCTCGTCTGGCTGGCCGACCTGCCCGGCGGGCGCAGCGCCAACGAGAGCCGCGTCGGCGGCCTGCACCTGTTCTTCCAGGCCATCCGCCAGCGCGGCTGGGATCCCAGCCTGCCGACCACCGCGGCGTTCTTCACCGGCGACTGCCCAAGGCGCCGCCAACGCGTCACCCGCCATCTGGCCGAGCACGTCATGGCCCAGGTCGAGCAGCCCGCCAACCTCGACCGCTGGCCCTACCCCGAAGGGCGCCTGATCACCGTGATCCTGATCCGCTGCGGCCTGCGCCTGGCAGCGGCGTGCACGCTGCGGTTCGACTGCCTGGTGCACGACGGCCAAGGCGCCCCCTACCTGCGCTACGTCAACACCAAGATGGAGCGGGAGGCCGCGGTCCCCATCGATGAGGAGCTCGAGGCCGAGATCGGAGCCCAGCAGCGGCGGGTGCTGCAGCGCTGGCCCGACGGCAGTCCGAACCTGTTCCCGCGCCCGACAGCCAACGCCAGCGGACAGCGTCCGTTCAGCGCCGACGCCTACCGCGGCATGCTCAACCGCTGGCTGGCGACCTGCGACGTCCATGACGAGCACGGCCAGCCCATCCACCTCACCCCCCACCAGTGGCGGCACACCTTCGCCACCAGGCTGATCAACCGGGACGTCCCCCAGGAGGTCATTCGGGTCCTGCTCGATCACGACTCGACGCAAATGACCTCGCACTACGCAAAACTCACCGACCAGACGGTGCGGCGCCGCTGGGAGCAGGCCACCAGGGTCAACATCAAGGGCGAGCGGGTGACGCTCGACCCCGACGGGCCGCTCGCCCAGGCGCAGTGGGCCAAGACCCGCTACGGCATCGCCACCCAGGCCCTGCCCAACGGCTACTGCGGCCTGCCCATGCAGAAGCGCTGCCCGCATGCCAACGCCTGCCTGACCTGCCCGGTCTTCATCACCGGCCCAGAGTTCCTGCCGGAGCTCCGCGAGCAGCGTCACCGCACGCTCAGCCTCATCGACACCGCCGAAGGCAACGGCCAGGCCCGCGTCGCCGAGATGAACCGGCAGGTCCTCGGCAACCTGGACCGCATGATCAGCGAGGTCGAAAAGGACGAGCAGACGGGAGCCGCCGATGCGGGCTGACAACTCCCACCACGTCATTGCGGCAGCTCGGCGACGAGCCGAGCGGACCCGCCAGCGGGCCATCGCCGCACTGCGACGCATGGACGCCGCCGGCGCGCCCATCACCTTCGACACCCTCGCCCGCGAGGCGAATGTCTCCCGGTCCTGGCTCTACGGTCAGCCCGACCTGCGCGCCCAGATCGAGCGGCTCCGCGAACGCCACCGCCCGGCGCGCTCGGCAACCGTAGTGCCCGACCGGCAGCGCGCCTCGGATGCCTCGCTGCGGCGCCGGCTGGAGGCCGTCAACACAGAGATCCGCCGGCTGCGCGAGGAGAACCGGCGGCTGCGTGAGCAGCTCGCCTGGGCGCTTGGCGAGCTGCGCGCGGCCAGGTTCCGCGGGCCGCCAGGGCACGAGGGCATGTCGATGCGCAGCGGGTCGGCGACGATCGGGCCCTGCTCTTGAGCGCTCCGAAGACGGCTCCAATGACGGCTCGAAACCAGCCGGGACGGCGGTGCAACATGGCCAGGCGGTCAGGCGTGTTACCTGATGAGGACGCGCGCAGGGGGTCTGGGGTCGACATGGCCGGGGATCGGGACTTTGAGGCCTTCTACGCGGCCACCTACGACCGGCTGGTCGGCCAGCTCCTGGTCGTCACCGGCAGCCTCCCCGACGCCGAGGACCTGGTGCAGGAGGCGTTCGTGCGTGCCTGTGGCCGCTGGCCCCACCTGCGCGACTACGACCTGCCCGAGGCGTGGGTCCGCCGGGTCGCCCTCAACCTGGCCGCCAGCGGCCTGCGGCGGGCGCGCCGACGTGCCAGGCTACTGGTCCGCCTCGGCCCGCCGCCCGAGGTCCCCGCGCTGTCAGTCGAGGCGGTCGCGCTCACCCGGGCGCTGCGCAAGCTGCCGCTGCGCGGCCGGGAGGTGCTGGTGCTGCACCACCTCGTCGGCCTGTCGGTCCAGGAGATCGCGCGCGAACGCGGGGTCCCGGTCGGGACGGTGACGGCGCGGCTGTCGCGGGCCCGCGCGGCCCTCGCGCGCCTGCTCGCCGCCCAAGACGAGGACGAAGAGGAGGAGATCGGCCATGCGCAGGGATGACCTGGAGGGGCTGGATGCGCGGCTGGCCGGCCTGGCCGCCGAGGGGGCACGCCACGCCCGCCCACCCGCGCCGGCCACGATACGGCGCCGCGGCCGCCGACGTCACCGGCGCCAGGCCACCGGGGTGGTCCTGGTCGCCCTCGGGCTGGCCGGCGCGGTGGTCGCCGTCCGAGCCGCCCAGCCGGCACCGACCCTGCCCGCCGGACCGCGGCCACGCCCGGCCAGCCCGACCACGGTCGCGCCGGCGCCCGGCGGGCAGCTCGTCCCCTGGATCGCGACGCCAGCGCGACCATCCCCATCCCCGGACGCCTCGCAGGGGCCGCCTGCGGTCCCGCCCGGCACGCCGGCCTGCACGGCGGGCCAGCTCCAGGCGTCGGCAAGCTGGCAGGGCGCGACCGGCTCGCTGGCCGGTGCCGTGACCTTCTTCACCCGCCGCAGCCGGGCAACAGCGCCCTGCTTCCTGGTCGGCTACCCGACCATCACCCTGCTGGACCGGCACGGCCAGCCGCTGCGGCTGACCGCCGACCCGCGCACGGGGAAAAAGGCCCCGCCCCCGGTCCTGCTGCGGCCCGGGCTGGCCGCGCAGGTCGAGTTCGCCTGGCTGAACTGGTGCGGCCCGAAGCCCGGACCGGTCGGCCTGCGCGTCACCCTGCCCCCACCCCACCCTGGCACGCTGGTCCCAACCATGGACCCCGACATCCGTCGGGAGCTGACCCCGCGCTGCGACGCGCCCGACTCCCCGTCGCGGCTGTCAGGAGGCCCCTTCGTCGCCTGGGCGCCCGAGCCGCCGCCCGACCCGCTCAGCAGCCTCCAGGTGCGGGTCACGCTGCCCCCATCGGTGGTGGCCGGGCAGCCGCTGCGCTACACGGTGACGCTCGCCAACCCCACGACCGCCGCGGTGTCGCTGCGCGACTGCCCCAGCTACCAGGAGCGCCTAAGCCTCGAGAATGGTGGCACGGCCGATGAGCGCCACCTGCTCAACTGCGCCCCGGTGGCCGCGATCGGGCCTGGCCAGCAGGTGGGGTTCGCGATGGTCCTTGACCTGCCGGCGACGCTGCGCCCCGGCACGGGCGTGCTGGTGTGGCGGCTCCTCCGCGCGGCCCCAGTGGGCATGAAGGTGCTGGTCACCGTCACCGGGCCCTAATACTACAACGCCGGCGTTGTAGTACTAATTGGCCAGAGTTGAGTTCGAGATGCCCCGCACGTGGATGGTCGGCATCGCCGGCGCGGCGCTGGTCCTGCTGGCCGCGTGCGGCCGCGGCGCAGCAGGGGACCGGCCGCCGCCAGCAGCCAAGCGGGGCCGTCCGCTCAGCAACTGGGAGGTCCCCCTCCACGGCGGTCGGATCGTTGCGTCGGCCATGCAGGCAGCCCGCTATGTGCACTTCTTGGTCCACGAGCCCCAGTTCGCCAGCCGACCGGCCCTGATTCAGGTGGACGACCCGGCGCAGGTCCCGGTCGACGACCGCACGGGTCGCGTTCGTCTACCACCTTCCGGCCGCCGGAACGGTCGTCGTCGAGGAGCGCAGCGCGCACCTCACGCTGACCGAGCTGCGGCAGCGCGCGGACGCTCCCGGCGTGCCCGCCGACGCCTTCCAGATGGTCCCGGTGCGCGCGACGCAAGGGCTGCTGGTGAGCGGCAACGGCATCGGCGGTCTGCTGTGGATCGAGGGCGGCGTCCTGTTCGACATCACCGGTCCCAGCGTCAGCCCGTCACAGGTGCAGGCGCTGGCCGCGCTCGTCTGAGCTGGCATCGATTCGATAACAACCTATCCGCTCGCCGCTGCTCCCCAGGCCCCTGCCCACAGCGCGTCCCGCACACCATGCACGACGCAATGCTGCTGGTCAGGAAGCCGCCGCTTGGATCGGCTAAAGATAAGCTTCGCGGTGCAGTTGTGCACCTTGCCCTGGCTGGGCTGGATCCCGAACGACCTGACCGGCTGCCCGCCGATGGCGCTCGCGCGGCTATGTGCCGGACTCGCGATCGACCCGACGGCCGCGACCGTGCTGCTGGCTGGCTACGGCGGCTGGCAGGGCCGCACCCGCCGCGATCACCGTGCCCAGGTGCTGGCCCGGCTGGGCTGGCGCTGGTGCGCGACGGGTGAGCGTAAGCAACTCGACCAGTTCCTGCTCGCACGTGCGCTGGAGCATGACATGCCCGGGGTGCTACTGCAGCTGGCCTGCGACTGGCTGCGCGCCGAGCGGATCGTCCGCCCGCCGGTGGACGCGCTGACCCGGCGGATCGCCACCGCCCGCGACAGCGCCCGGGCAGAGACCTACCACCGCCTCGCCCCGCTGCTCGCACCACCGCGGCCGCGGCAGCTGGACGGTCTGCTCGATGTCGATCCCGACCTCGGGCTCACCCGGCTGGCCTGGCTGCGCCGCGGCGCGACCGCTGCCACGCCGGAGGTACTCAAGGCCGAGCTGGACAAGCTGCAGTTCCTACGCCAGCACGGCGCGGATCGGCTGGACCTGTCCCGGCTGCCAGCGGGACGGCGACGGATGCTCGCCGAGATCGGCCGACGCTCCACGAACCAAGCCTTACAGCGCGCCGACGTCGACCGACGGCACCCCGTCTTGCTGGCCACACTGGCCGAAACCTACGTGGAGGTCCTCGACGAGCTGGTGCAGCTGCTGGATCAGGCGTTGGCCGGTGCCGATTCCCGCGCCCGGCACGAACTGTCCCAGCGGCTGGTGGACCGGGCCAAAGCCGAAGCCGATCGTGCCCGGCTGCTCGACGAGGTTCTCGACGTGCTCGCCGACCCGGCGATACCCGACGAGCAGGCCGGACGTATCGTGCGCGAACGGGTTGGCATGCCGCGCCTAATTGCCGCCCGCCGACCGCCCGAGGAGCGGGAGCCCCGTGATCACGGCCACTTCGACCTGCTGGCCGCCCGCTACAAGTACCTGCGCACCTTCACCCCGGCGGTGATCGCCGCGCTGCCGCTGACCGGGAACACCGCCAGCGCCGAGGTCGCCGCGCTGCTCGACGCGGTCGGCGTGCTGCGTGACCTGAACGCCGCCGGACGCACCGTCGTCCCCGACCACGCGACCACGCCTACGGCAACGGTGTTCGTGCCGGCGCGCTGGCGCGGCTACCTGGACGCCACTCGCGGGCAAGCGCGCGGCGCTGCCTACCGGCATTACTGGGAACTGGCCGTGCTGTACGGAGTGCAGGCCGGGCTGCGCTCCGGCGACCTGTGGGTGGCCGGCTCGCGCCGCTACACCGACCCGGCCACCCTGCTGCTGCCCCCGGAGCGGTGGGTCAACCAGCGAGACGACTTCTGCGCCGCCACCGGCACCGACGCCAATCCGCGCCGGCAACTCGAGCGACTCGACGCCGAGCTGCACGCCGCGGTCGCCGCGTTGGATGCGGTCATCGCCGACCCGAGCGCCGAAGGATTGGCCCGGCTCGGCGATGACGGTGAGCTGATCGTCTCGCCGCTGCCGGCCGAGCAGCTACCCACCGAGGCCGAGGCCCTCGCCGGGGCCACCGCAGCCAGACTGCCGCGGGTACAGCTGCCGGCCCTGTTGATCGAAGTCGACAAGCTGACCGGGTTCACCGAGGAGTTCACCCACGCCGGCGGCGCCCAGCCCCGCAACCCGGACCTGAGCCGCAAACCTGTACGCGTCGCTGATCGCCTACGCGTGCAACCTCGGCTACGCCGGCATGGCTGATGCGTCGGGCATCTCCGAAGACCAGCTGGCGTGGACCTCGCAGTGGTACCTGCGCCAAGACACGTTGCGGGCGGCGAACACGCGGCTGGTCAACGCCCACCACGCGCACCCGCTCGCGGCGTTGTGGGGCGGTGGGACGCTGTCGTCCTCGGACGGGCAGCGGTTTCCCGCAGCGCGGCCGCAGCCTGACCGCCCGCGCGCTGTCGCGGTACTTCCTCGACGAGGGAACCACGACCTACACCCACGTCTCCGACCAGCACTCCACCTACGGCACCAAGGTCATCCCAACCACCTGGCGCGAGGCAGTCGCCGTGCTCGACGAGATCTTCGGTAACCCCACCGACCTGCCGCTCAGCGAGCACACCGTCGACACCGCCGGGCAGACCCTCGCCACGTTCGCGATCTTCCACCTGGCCGGGCTGCAGTTCTCCCCACGCATCCGCGACATCGGCCGGCTCCAGCTCTACCGCCTCGGCCCGGCCTCAGCATGGCGCAGCCAGTACCCGCACGCCGGACCGCTGCTCGGCCCGCCCATCCAGACCCAGCTCATCGCCGAGCACTGGAACGACCTGCTCCGCCTCGTCGGCTCGATGAAGTTCGGGCACACCACCGCCAGCCTGCTCATCGCCAAACTGCACGCCTCAAGCCGACAAAGCACCCTCGCCAAGGCACTGCACGAGTACGGGCGACTGATCCGCACCATCTACGTCTGCCGCTACATCGCCGACGAAGAACTCCGCCGCCGCGTGCGCCGCCAACTCAACAAGGGCGAAAGCCTGCACGCGCTGCGCCGCGACCTGTTCTTCGCCCACCAAGGCCACGTCCGCCGCCGCCACCTCGACGACCAGATCGACCAAGCGCTCTGCCTCACGGTAGTCACCAACGCCGCAGTCTTGTGGACCACCACCTACCTCGCCGACGTGCTCGACGCACTGCGATCCGAAGGCTTTCCGATCACCGACGAGGCCGCCGCCCACCTCACCCCGGCGCAGCACGACCCCATCAACTTCTACGGCACCTACTCCTTCGACATCGACGCCGAACTCAGCCGCCAAGGCCACCGACCGCTACGCCAACCGGCCTGACCTTCGTCAACCAGGCTGCGAAAACAACCAGATTCGTTCCGATGCTAAGCCGACCCGTAGAAGGCGCTCACGCCGTTGGTTGCCGGTGGCGCGCGGCATGCGGTGATCCTCCAAAACGTCGTGTCTGCTCGTCATCGTACGGGATGCCGCAGCGTGGAACGTGCCGGGCAGGCCGGTCAGAGCGGTAACGGCCGACACATTGGCCGACAACGGCCGAGGCGACGATCGCGAAGCCGACCTCAGCCGGGGAAGAACCTGGGCAGGTGGGCGCGGCTGCCCTCGAGCAGCGCGTCCAGCAGGGGGACGGCGATCTGGTGCTCGCGGACCAGGGGGTTGGCGAGCAGGGCCTTCAGCGCGAGAGCGCGGTCGCCGGTGAGGGCTGCCCGGACCGCCAGGCGCTCGTAGACCTTCACCTGCTGGACCAGGCCGAGCAGCTCGGGCGCGAGGGGCGCGAGGGGCAGGGGGTGGGCGCCGGCGGCGTCGATGCGCGCCGGGACCTCGACCACGGCGTCGGCCGGCAGGTCCGGGAGGGCCCCGTCGTTGCG
>WNGE01001830.1_pt1 | contig 26565 bp, 22 predicted proteins | sample 5400651 | NCBI WGS metagenome assembly WNGE01 (sample SAMN13153370, study PRJNA577476) | soil metagenome | isolation source: 60 cm soil or saprolite under grassland replicate 2 | place: USA:California | collected 2016-06-15 | reverse complement strand
GGTACCGGGCGCACACCCGGCGGCAACGGACGGACCCCGGGCGGCAACTGGCGACCCTGACCCGGCTGACCCGGACGGCCACCCGGCGGTACCGGGCGCCCACCCGGCGGTACCGGGCGCACACCCGGCGGCAACGGACGGACCCCGGGCGGCAACTGGCGACCCTGACCCGGCTGACCCGGACGGCCACCCGGCGGTACCGGGCGCACACCCGGCGGCAACGGACGGACCCCGGGCGGCAACTGGCGACCCTGACCCGGCTGACCGGGGCGCTGGCCGGGCTGGCCCGGACGGCCCTGGCCAGGCTGACCAGGTCGCGTCTGGCCAGGGCGTGGCTGGCCCGAAGGCGCCTGCCCGGGGCGAGGCTGCCCAGGCTGACCGGAGCCTTCCCGGGCCTGCCCCGGCTGGCCGGGACCCTGCTGTCCCGGCCGGCTGGCGCGGGTCTGGGCCTGCTGGTCATCCTGGGTGCGGGTCTGGCCGCTCTGGGCGCCGGCGTCCGATTGACGCCCGGCAGCCTGCGCAGCATCGTCCCCGCGGCCTCCCTGCGGACCGCCAGCGCCGCTGGCTCCGGACCGCTGCCGGCCACCCCCACGCATCGCCGAGCGCAGCTTGTCCGCGACGTCTGGCGACACGGTCGAGGCATGACTCTTGGCCTCCACGCCCATGGAGGTAAGCCTCGACAGGAGGTCCTTGGACGGGACCCCAAGTTCTTTGGCGAGTTCGTAGACGCGCGGATTGCTCAACCAGTCCTCACTTCCTCGTGTCAATCCATAGCGGGAGCTCCCATCATGCTGCCGCTTCCCAGTGTCGCCCTCACGGCCTCCACGGCGCACTGCACCTCGGCGGCGTCGGCCCCTCGAAGGGCTCGCTGCAAGGCACGCCGCTTGCTCGCCGGCTCCAGGCAACCCGGCCGTCCGCACACGTAGGCACCGCGGCCCGGTGCCTTGCCCGACGGATCGTACCGAACGGTGCCATCCGACGAGCGAACAATACGGTGGAGCGTGCTCTTGGCGGCCGAGCTCCGGCAAACCACACAGGTGCGCTGTGGTTCAACACGCCGACGCGCTGCCGCCATTCCCTGTCCTCCTTCATCCTCTCTAGCCGCTGAAACGCCCTCCGGCACCACCCTGCTGGGTGCTGGCCCTGCCGGACCGGCCCGCGGGACCGGCCGGCTCGTACACACGGTCCGAGCGCCGCTCGGCCGCCTGGCTCTCGCTCGAGATGTCGATCCGCCAACCGGTCAGCCGCGCGGCCAGGCGGGCATTCTGGCCCTCCTTTCCAATCGCGAGCGAGAGCTGGTAGTCGGGCACGATGACGTGCGCCGTCCGCTCCGCCTCGTCGATGTGGACACTCTTCACCTTGGCCGGCGACAGCGCCTCGGCGACGAACTGGGCCGGGTCGTCCGAGTACAGGACGATGTCGATCTTCTCGCCCCGCAACTCGTTCACCACCGAGCGCACGCGCATGCCGCGCGGGCCGACGCATGCGCCCTTCGGGTCGACGCCCGGGTCGTTGGAGCGCACCGCGATCTTGGTCCGGTGCCCCGGCTCGCGCGCCACGTTGGTGATCTCGACGATGTCCTCGGCGATCTCCGGCACCTCCAGTTCGAACAGGCGCCTGATGAGGTCGGGGTGGGTGCGGGAGACCACCACCCTGAGCCCGCGGGGCGAGCGCGACACCTCGGTCACGTAGACCTTGATCCGGTCATTATGCTGATAGTGCTCGCTCGGCACCTGCTCGGAGTGAGGCAGCTCGGCCTCGACCTTGCCCAGGTCGACGGTGACGTGGCGAGGGTCACGCTGCTGCACGATGCCGGTCACGATATCGCCCTTCCGGCCCTCGTACTCACCGAAGGTGACGTCGCGCTCGGCCTCGCGCAGCCGCTGCACAATCACCTGCTTGGCGGTGACCGCAGCGATCCGGCCGAAGTCCGAGGGCGTGTCCTCCCACTCCCGCACGACCTGCTCGTTCTCGTCGAGCTCCTGGGCGTAGACGGTGACCTCCCCGCTGCTGCGATCGACCACCACGCGGGCGTCGTCGGGCGCGTTGGGCCGCCGCTTGTACGCCGCGGCCAGAGCGCTCTCCAGAGCCGTGATGACTGTCTCGAGCGAGATGCCCTTCTCTCGCTCGAGAAACCGCAGCTCCTCGATTGGGATGTTCACGTCGCCGTCCTCTCGTCAGGGGTGGGAGTCGGGTGGTTTGGACCACTGGTTGTCACCACGGCAACACCACCTTTCCTCGCACCACTACGGACAGCGGCACCCTGAGCTGGTCGCCGCTCACCTCGAGCGTCACCGCCTGCTCGTCGGCAGTCACCACGACCCCGCGCATCTCGCCCCTGGGCTGGTCGCCCGAGGCCTCTCGCAGGATCAGTACCTCGTGCCCGCGCTGCCGCCGGAAGTCGCGCCCAGTCCGCAGAGGACGATCCAATCCAGGGGTGGTCACCTCGAGCGTGTAGCTACCCGGCAGTGGATCGTCGTCGTCGAGCGCGCGCGACAGGCCCTTGGTGACCCGCTCGATCACCCCGGCATCGACCGGCTCGTCCGAGTCGAGCACCACGCTGAACACCCGGGACCTGCCGTTGCGGCGGAGGGCGAGCTCGAGCACCTCGACGCCGTTCTCGGCGGCGACCTGCTCAGCCAACTCCCGGGCACGCGAAGGAAGCATCATCATGATGGATGACCTCCCTCACGCGTCTACGTTGCTGGTCGCCCTCTCGGTAGCGGCACCTGTTCGTCTTCATCTTGCCGACATGCAGCGATCCCCCGGACAAAGCAGAAGTGGGCCAGCGCCCACTTCGTCATTCTCATCGCCCGTCGCGGGGGTACCACACGTCAACTGCATGCACGATAGCACCAGCCACCTTGAGGCGGCAAGCGGATTGACGGGCTGGCCTGCGGGTTTGGTAGAGGGGCCGCCCCCGGCGCGCCGCCTCCGCCGGGCCGGCCGAGCAGTCCGAGCGGCGTCAGGTCGAACGGTCGGCGTGGACGCTCGGCGGCAGCCCGTCGATCAGCACCAGCACGGCCCCGTCGCCGATTCCGCAGACCCCGAGCGTGCGGTCGGCAGGCAACGGCGCGCCGCCGAGCGGCGCGAGCGCCAGCTCGCCACCGGGGCCCACCGCGCTCTGCCGGACGCCGCCAGAGCCGGGCGACGGCGCGTCGCCACCCACCACGGCGGTGGCAAGCGGCCGGAGCAGGTCGGCAACGGGCACGTCGGCGGGAACTGCGAGGTCGCGGCGACGGCCTCGCCAGGCCACGGTGACGACCAGGGTCGTCATATCACGGCGGATGCGACCTGAGCGCCGGGGTCCCGACCGCCGGGGTCGTGACGGGAGGCGGTGTCCAGGCGACCTGGACGAGGCCGCTCGTACCCTGGCGCCGTACCAGCAGGCCCCGGCCGGGCGGGAGCGGGACGGCCGCGCGACCGCCCAGCAGTGGACCGTCCCGCACGTCCCCGGACATCACCAGACCGGGGCTGCCCACCTCGTGCAGCCGGCGGAGGAACGGGTCAAAGGCAGCGCGCGCGGCCCCGCCGGCGGCGCAGGCGAGCACCACGTGGAGACCGACGTCACCTCCCAGGGCGAGCAGGTCGAGCAACGGCTCGAGCGGGTTGCCGCCACCGGTCACAAGGTGATAGTCGTCCACCAGGACGACATGGCGTGGCTCGCTCCGGCGCCGCGGGACGAGCGGCTCCGGCTCTGGCAGCCGCCGCTCGAGGATCCGGCGCAGCTGGGCGACCGCCTCCGCCGCTGGCGCCGGCGCGCAGGCGTAGGCGCTGCAGTGCGCCAGGTCGACCAGGTCGACCAGGGCCCGGCGGTAGTCCACGACGACGAGACGGACCCGCTCCGGGGAATGGCGGGCGCTGAGGCCGCCGGCGAGACACCGCAGCACGCTGCTCTTTCCGCACTCGGCGTCGCCCAGCACCAGGAAGTGGGGCGGTCCGGAGAACAGGTCGATCCACACGGGCGCGAGCCGGTGCTCGTGGAGCCCCAGAGGAATGGCGCCCGGAGCCTCCCCCGCGGAGGCGGGCAGGTCGCTCGGATCCACCACCGCGGGGAGCATGCGGAGGGATGGTGCCGCCGTGCCGTCCGGGCTCTGCACGGCACGGCACGCGATCTCCGCGACCGCGGTCGCAAGCGACCGGGCCGCGCTGGCCTCACGGACTGGCTCAGCGAGGACGGGCAGAGCCGCCTGGAACTGCAGGCTGGCCATGGTCAGGCCGCGACCTGGCGTGTCCGCCGGCAGCGCCGCTGCCGCCGCGCGGCCGACCGCCGACTCGAGCGGATCGTTCAGGCGCAGCTCCAGCCGGCCGCCGAGGTTGTCACGCAGCGCAAGGCGCAGGTCGGCCCAGCGGTTGGCGGTGACCACGAGGTGCACGCCGTGATGCAGGCCGGTGGCCGCCAGCGCCTCGATCTCCGGCTCGAGGTCCGGCAGCTCCTGTCGGAGCCTGGCCCAGTTGTCGACCAGCAGCAGCACCTCGCCGTGGCCGCTGTCGTCCAGACCGGACCACGGGCGCTCCACACCAGGGTCCCGGTCGTGCAGGTCCCGGTCGTGCACACCCCGCTCCCGCACACCCCACTCCCGCAGACTCCGCTCCCGGGCCGCGACCAGGGCGCCGAGCTCATGGATGAGGTGGCGAACCTCCCCCCGGTCGTGCAGGCCGCAGACGGCACCCACATGGGGAAGGCCCGCGAGCTCACGGAGCAGACCACCACCAAGGTCGACGCAGTAGAGCTGCACGGCGTCCGGGGCGTGGGTGAGCGCGAAGGCGGCGGCGATGGTGGCGAGCAGTGTGCTCTTGCCGCTCCTGGGCGCGCCCACGATGGCCAGGTGCCCGCCCGCGCCGGCGAAGTCCAGCAGGAACGGCTCCTGGAGCTGCTTGAGAGGCCTGTCGGCGACTCCGATCGGGATCCGCAGCCATCCGTCGGTCGCGGGTCGCGCCCCCGTTCGGGCGGGTCGGGGCATCTCGGCCAGCACCGTGTCAAGCGTGATCGTCGCGGCCAGCGGCGGCAGCCACACCCGGTCGACACGCCGGCTGGACAGACCCGTGCCCGACAGGGCCGCCACCACGGCGTCGATGTCGGTGCCCGCCCCGGCATGGCCACGCTCTGGGACGGGGACGGACGCGGCCGGGCTTGACGGGCGGCGGTCCGCGGGGACCGGCACCACCGCGGGGACCGGCACCACCGCGGGGACCGGCACCACCGCCTCGAAGGGGAGGATCGCGGGAGCGGAAGCTGGAGGGCGGCGGCTGAGCCCGGCGATCGAGACGACCGCGCCCTCGAAGCGCTGCTGCGCATCGCTGTCGACCTTGAGCCAGCCGCAGCCGGGGTACGGCGGCAGCGTGTGGGCATCAGGCGTGCCGAGGACCGCCACGGAGTCGGCGCGGGCAAAGGTCCGCAGGCAGATGCGGTAGCGCAGGTGGCTCTCGAGCCCGCGGACACGACCCTCGTCGAGCCGTTGCGACGCCAGCAGCAGGTGGATGCCGAGGCTGCGCCCGATCCGCCCGATAGCGGTAAGCAGCTCGAGGAACTCTGGCCGGGCGGCGAGCAGCTCGCCGAACTCGTCCACCACCAGCAGCAGGTACGGCAGGGGCTCCAGGCTCGGGTCGGCGGCCCGGCGTGCCTGGTACCGCGCGATCCCGTCGAGGTCGCCGGCGCTTCGGAGCAGGCGCTGGCGGCGCTCCTGCTCACCCTGGAGGGCGGCCAGCGCGCGGTCGACCATGGCCAGATCGGCCTGCAGGTTGGTGATCAGGCCAGCGGTGTGCGGCAGCGCGTCGAGGCCGGCGAAGGCCGCGCCGCCCTTGAAGTCGACCAGGACGAACGAGAGCAGCTCGGGCGGGTGCGTGATGGCCAGCCCGGTCACGATCGTGCGCAGCAGCTCGCTCTTTCCGGAGCCGGTGGCGCCGATCAGCAGACCATGGGGCCCCATGCCGCCCTCTGCCGCTTCCTTCAGGTCCAGGAGGAGCGGGTCCGCGGTGAGCATGCCCTGGTGGCGGGCACCGCGCAGGCCGACGGGGACACGCAGTCGGTCGGCCTGCGGACGGGGTCGCCAGGTCTCGGCGGGGTCGACGGCGCCAGGCCGGCCGACTCCCAGAAGCTCCAACAGGCGGACGGGAGCGCCGGGTGCCGTCATGGCGGGACCCTGGCACCGGGGCAGACGAAGCGGGGCGAGCCGCCGGGCCAGCGCCTCGCAGCTCGCGCGGTCGGCGCCGTCGGCCCGCGCCCGCACCACGGCACCGCCCGGCCCAGCCTCCTGAAGGACCAGGCCTCCGGCGCCGTCCAGCTCGATCCTGGCGCGGAGCTCAGCGGGCTCGTCGGTACGCCGGTCGACCAGGCAGAGAACCGTCGCGCCGAGCTCCGCCGCCCGGCGGCGGAGCTCGTCCAGGAGCGGAAGCCGCCCCAACGGACCGCGCGGCGAGAACCCGTCGAGGATCACCAGCAGGTGGGCGACCCTGGCGGCCGGAACGGGCACAGTGGAGGCATGGCCGGAGGGGGGGTGGGCCGTGAGGCGGGGACGGAGCGCGCGCTCGAGGTGAGCCGTGAGCTGCTGGGGGGTGGTCGCGACCAGGCAGCTCGGCACGGTCGCGCCCGGCCCGGTGGCCTGGTCGCGGACGTGCGGCAGCCACTTCAGCCAGTCCCAGATGGGGACGTCGGCGGCAGCGCAGGCGGCGATGATGCGCAGGTCCTCGGGCGCGTGCATGACGGTGAGCTGCGCCAGGAGGAAGCGGACCAGGGCGCGGGCCGGCGCCCGTGGGCCGGTCACCGCCAGCACCGCGGTTCGGCGCAGCGGGGCGACGACAGGGAATGCCCGGAGCCAGCCGGCGTGGCGCACCAGTTCCTCGGCCGCCGCCAGCAGTTGCGGATCGCGCTCGGCGAGCGGGTCGGGGCCGCTGTCCAGGCGAACCGGCGCCGCCAGTGGTACCGGCCCACGACCGATCCGCACGGCCAGGAAGTCCTCGTCCACCGTGCGTCGCTCCCAGAGTCGCTCGTCCTCGCCGGCCAGCTTCATGATTCCCGGCAGGTCGGGGTAGAGGTGCTCGGCGGCGGCTCGCTGGATGGCTGCGACCCGTTCGAGCGCTCTGGCGATGCTGCCGAGATGATGGAGATAGCGGGCGCGCTCGCGGCGGGCGGCTCGTCGCTGCCGCAGCAGCGGGACGAGCCCGGCGCCAAGCGCCAGCAGTGGCGAGACGACGATCGCCAGGATCAGCCAGCGGCGCCTCGGCGCGGTGGTCCCGAGCAGCAGCAGCGAGCCGGCGCTGCCGAGCAGCGGGAGCAGGGCGGCCAGCCAGCCGCCGGTGCCCCCACGGCGTGGCGGCGGCGGGGCGATCACCACCTCGGCGGTCGGCACCAGGCTCGGGTAGGAACGCGGCGGCCGATGGACGACGAACCGGCCGGTGCCGGCCTGGTCGGCGGCCTGATCGGTGTCGCTGTGGCGGTGTGTGATGTCGGTCATGCGGCGGGACCGAGCGGGTCGGGGCAGTCGTTCGTCTCGGCCGCTGGAACCTACAGCGCCGCGCCCGCGCTGTGGGACGTCGGGACCGATCTGTGGACGGCTGGGCCCAATTCCCGATGAGACCGATGGCCGGCGTGAGGCCTGGCCTCGATCTTATCCACTGCGTCCATGCGGGCACGCTCTGCCGCGCGTGTGGTCGTGCTTTGCCGCGCGAATGCAGCCTTGCCGCGCAACTTGTCGCTGGGGCGCCTGGTTTGGGGGGTTCGTGGAGCGATCTGCGCGGCAGAGCGGCACCGGCGCGGCAGAGCACCGCAACCGGCACGGCAAGGCACCACATCCCGCGCGGCAAAGCCCTCAGAATCCGCCAACGGTGTCCAACCGCCGCGGCAAGGCGCGCCTCGCCGTCCAGGGAAGCGCCCAAGCACCACGACAAACGCCTCGAAGACACCCGTGGGGCGGCTACGGCAGGATGATCGTCTGGAAGTCGTACGGCTCGCGGCGGAAGCCGATGCGCTCGTAGAGGGCGACCGCTGGAGCGTTGAAGTCATTGACGTACAGCGACAGGGCGGGCTGTCGCTCGAAGGCGAGCGCACAGCAGGCCGACATCGCCATCGTGCCCACCCCGCGGCCGCGCAGCTCCGGCGGGACGTAGACCCCCTGGATCTGGGCGCTGCGCCTGCTGGCGCAGCCGATGTCCATCTTGAAGAGCAGGTCGCCGCCGATCTCGTAGACATAGGTCCAGCCGCGGGCGGTGAGGATCTGGACCCGCCGGCGGTAGCCGGTGGGATCGCGGGCGAGCGGGTTCTCCCCCATCTCCTCGGTGTACATCGCGGCCGAGAGGCGGAGCACCCGCTCCTCGTCGGCGGGGGTGGCGAGCCGCGCACGGCCCCTGCGGCGACCTCCTGGCTGCACGAGCTCGTCGAGCTCCAGGGAGTAGACGTACTGGCGGACGCGGATCTCCCTGGGCGCGGGATAGCTGCGCCCGATCAGTCCCCAGAGGTGCTCAACCGAGCGGCGCTCGCCCACCAGCATGCGGGTGGCCACCGAGCCGGACGCCGCAGCGGCCAGCGCCTCGCAGGCAGGCGCGTCGTCGATCGCCGGGACCACGTTCGGGCCCACGTGCAGCACGCCGCGCAACTCGCCCGAGCTGGAGAAGGCGCCCCACAGCGGGCTCCAGCCGGGGGCTCGCAGGACCCCGTCGTTGAGCACCCGGCTGGCGATGAACACGTCCTTGGCCGGATGCCGGTCCAGGAACTCGAGCACTCGGCCCTCGTCGCTGCGGCCGAGCAGGCGGGTCTCGAGGCCAGGCGATCCGTGCGCCCCGCCTCCGGATCGCGCAAGGCGCATCTTCAGGCCCGGATCACCTCCGGCTTGCCACCGGCGCCCGCGCCGGTGGCCTTGTGCTCCTCGGCCAGCAGCTTGGCCTCCAGCATCAGGGCGTCCACGATCTCCGACTCCGGCACCGTGCGGATCACCTGGCCCCGCCGGAAGATCTGCCCCTTGCCCTTGCCGGAGGCAACTCCGATATCGGCCTCGCGCGCCTCGCCCGGGCCGTTGACGATGCAGCCCATCACCGCGACGCGCAGCGGCGCCTCGATCTCGCCCATCCGCTCTTCGACGGCGTTGGCGAGCGCGAACACGTCCACCTCGGCGCGACCGCACGACGGGCAGGCGACCAGGTCGAGCTTCTTGGGCCGAAGCCCCAGCGCCCCAAGGATCGCGTTGCCGACTTTGACCTCCTCCACCGGATGGGCGGTCAGCGATACCCGGATCGTGTCGCCGATCCCCTCGGCCAGCAGCGCGCCGATGCCCACCGTCGACTTGACGATGCCGTCGCGCGGCGTGCCCGCCTCGGTCACCCCGAGGTGCAGTGGGTAGTCGCATCTGGTCGCAAGCAGCCGGTATGCCTGGATCATCAGCGGCGGGTTCTGGTGCTTGACCGAGATCTTGATGTCCCCGAACCCCACCGACTCGAGGATCCCCACCTCGAACAGGGCCGACTCCACCAGCGCCGCCGGGGTGGGGCCGCCGTGCTTGGCCAGGATCTCCTTCTGCAGCGACCCGGCGTTGACTCCCACCCGGATGGGGATGCCTCTGGCCTGGGCCTCCTGGGCGATCAGCTTGACCTTGTCGTGCTTTTTGATATTGCCCGGGTTGATCCGTACTCCTGCGCAGCCCGCCTCGATCGCGGCCATCGCGTACTTCCACTGGAAGTGGATGTCGGCGACCACCGGGATGGTGGACTTGCTGGCGATTGCGGGCAGCGCCGCGGCGTCGTCGGTGTCAGGCACGGCGACGCGGACGATGTCGCAGCCAGACGTGGCCAGCTCAGCGATCTGCTGCAGAGTGGCGTTGATGTCGGCGGTCTTGGTGATCGTCATCGACTGCACGCTCACCGGCGCACCATCCCCTACCGGCACCTTGCCCACGCTGATCCGCCGCGAGCGCCGGCGACCCTTGCCAACTGCAAGGTCGGTCATCTCCAGGGGGGAGGACACAGTCGATAGCTCCTTTCCGAGACGGGGCCCGCAAGCTCAAGGGGGGCAAGCTCGCCGGGCTCATCCAGGCTGGTCATCTGAACGGGTTGGCGATCGGGTTGGTGATGTCCAGCCACACCACCACTATCACGAACACGAACAGCAGGCTGACGGCGACCGCGGCGACCGGCGCCATCTTGCGCAGGTCGACCTGGCGCCTGGTGACCGCCTCCCAACCGACCATCGCGAGGTAGCCGCCGTCCAGTATGGGGATCGGCAGCAGGTTGAAGATCCCCACGAACACGTTGAACTCGATCAACAGCACGATGAACATGGCCCACTGCCCGGCGGACACCGCCTGGCCGGCCAGGCGGCCGATACCGATCAGCCCGATCGGGGCCGACCCGCCGCCACCGCCACCACCGCCGCCGACCGCGGGCGGGCTCGGGTTGATGCGGTCGGCGAGCCCGGGGATCAGACCGCCGAGGCTCTTGAACGACCCAACGATCAGATCCTTGAACATCGTGCCGGTGGCGGCGATGCCCTCGACCGAGCCCCGCCGCACGACCGTCCCCGCGGGGCTGATACCGAGGAAGCCGTGCGCCTGGCCGTTCTCGTCGACCTCCCTGGCAGGCACCAGGCTGGTGGTGTGCAGCCGACCGTCGCGCTGGTAGCTGACGGTGATCCTGCGACCGGCCTTGTCTGCCAGGACGGAGCGGAGCTGGTCGAAGTCGGAGACGGGCCGCCCGTCGATGGCGACGATGCGGTCGCCGGAGTGCAGGCCGGCCGCGGCGGCCGGCGCGGCCTCGCCGCTGCGGGTGGAGGCCACCGTGGTCTGGATCGTGGTGGTCGGCGGCCCGACCTGCAGCCCGATCAGGACCAGCAGGGCGTAGATGAGCAGGAACGCCACCAGGAAGTGGGTGAAAGACCCCGCGGCCAGCACGATCGTGCGCTGCCAGGCCGGCTTGTTGCGGAACTGGCGCTCGGGTGGGACCGGCTCGGGCTTCTGGCCCCGCTCCTGCTCGAGGAAGTTGCCGTCCACCTCGTGCGGCGTCATCCCGGCGATCTTGCAGAAGCCACCGAGCGGCAGCAGCTTGATACCGTACTCGGTCTCGCCCCGCCGGAACGACCAGAGGGTCTTTCCGAAGCCGAGGAAGAACCGCTCGACCTTGATGCCGAACAGCTTCGCCGTGACGAAGTGACCGCCCTCGTGCAGGAAGATCGCCAGCACCAGGGCGAAGAGGAAAAGCAGGATGCCGAGCAAGCTCATGCGGTCTCCCCAGTGACGGTCAGGTTCTCGACCAGTGTACGGGCGCGCTCCCGGGACCACTGCTCGGCGGCGAGCACGGTCTCGAGATCGAGCTGCTGCGGCACGTGGTGCTCGGCGAGCACCTGCCGGACGACCTCGGCGATGTCAGGGAAGCGCAGGCGACCGGCCAGGAACGCCGCCACCGCCTCCTCGTTGGCCGCGTTGAGCACCGCCGGCGCGGTGGCCCCCGCGCGCCCGGCTCCGATGGCCAGGTCCAGCATCGGGAACGTGGTCCGGTCCACCGGCAGGAACTCGAGCGTGGTCGCCCGCGACCAGTCGATCACGCCCACCGGCCGCTCCGAGCGCTCGGGCCACCCCAGCGCCAGCCCGATCGGCAGGCGCATGTCCGGGAAGGAGAGCTGCGCAATGGTCGCACCGTCGCAGAACTCGACCATGGCGTGAACGATGCTCTGCGGATGGACGACCACCTCGATGCGGTCGAATGGGATACCGAACAGCAGGTGGGCCTCGATCACCTCGAGGCCCTTGTTCATCAGCGTGGCCGAGTTGATCGTGATCATCGGCCCCATGCTCCAGGTGGGATGGGCGAGGGCCTCATCGGGGGTGACGTCGGCCAGGTCCGCCGCCGACCTGCCGCGGAACGGGCCGCCGGAGGCGGTCACCAGCAGCTTCGCGATTTCCTCTTGGCTGCCGGCGCGCAGGCACTGGGCCAGCCCGGAGTGCTCGGAGTCGACCGGCACGATCTGTCCGCTCCTGGCGCGCGAGGCCACCAGGGGTCCGCCGACGATCAGGCTCTCCTTGTTGGCCAGGGCGAGGCGGCGGTCCGCGTCCAGCGCGCGCAGGGTCGGCAGCAGCCCGACCGACCCGGTGATGCCGTTCAGGACGACGTCGGCGCCGTCGGCCGTGGCCAGCTCGGCCACCGCCTCGGGACCGACCTCGAGCCGGCAGCCGGGCGGCAGATCGCGGGCCAGCTCGGCCGCCTCGGCCGCCTCGACAAGCGCGACCGCTGCCGGGCGGAACTCCCGCGCCTGGGCGGCCAGCCGCGCCGCCGAGCGCCGCGCAGCCAGCGCCACGACCCGGAAGCGGCCGCCGGACTCGCGGATGACGTCGAGCGCCTGCTCGCCGATCGAGCCGGTCGAGCCGAGCAGCGCCACGCCGGTCTCCCGCCCCGCGGCCCGCCCGCTCATCCACCCGCCCCCTGAGCCAGCGGAGCCGCGGTTGCCACCGGCAGGCCGGGTTGGCGGCCGGGGTGCCCGGCCACCGTGCGGAGCTGGCCGCAGGCGGCGTCGATGCCCACGCCGCGGTTGGCCCGCACGCTGACCGGCAGGCCGTGGGCGGCCACGGCGTCACGGAAGCGCCGCACGGTGCCGCGCGAGGGCGTGCGCAGGTCCAGCCCCGGGGTCGGGTTGTAGGGGATCAGGTTGACGTGGGCGGCGTGGCCGCCGCTCGAGGGCATGCGCAGTGGCGCGAGCAGCCGTCCCAGCCCGTCCGCCTGGTCAAGCCCGTCGTTCAGGTCGCGGATCAGTGCGTACTCGAAGGACACCCGGCGCCTGGTGACGGCGACGTAGGCGCCGACGGCCTCCAGCAGCTCCGCGATCGGCCAGCTCCGGTTCAGCGGCACCAGCCGGTCGCGCAGCTCGTCGGTGGCGGCGTGGATCGACACCGCCAGGTTCACCGGCAGCGCCTCTCGGGCGGCGCGGCGGATACCCGGAACCAGCCCCACCGTGGAGATGGTGATCGCCCGAGCGGAGAGCCCGAAGCCCTCGTGCAGCCGCCAGGCCGCAGCCCAGGTCGCGCTCGGGTTGGCGAACGGCTCGCCCATGCCCATGAACACCACGTTGGTGAGGTGGTCCGGCGCGGACGGCGCGGGCCGCAGCTCCCCGAGCAGCGACCACACGCGCGCGACCTGCTCGACCACCTCGCCGGTGGACAGGTTCCGGGTGAAGCCGAACTGCCCGGTCGCGCAGAACCTGCAGCCCATCGCGCAGCCGGCCTGGGTGGAGATGCACAGCGTCGCCCGCCCCTGGCGGCCGGAGGATGGGCCGGCCTCCCAGTCCCCCTCGGCCAGGTCCTCGCCGGCCGGCGGGTAGAGCATCAGCACCGACTCGACGCTGTCCCCGCCGGGCAGCCCGAACAGGAACTTGTGGGTCCAGCCGCCGTCGCCGACCTGGTGGCGCTCGAGGGCGAGGCCGGCGCCGGCGAGCCGCTCGGCGAGCCGGGCCCGGAAGCCGGCGGGCAGGTCGGTCATGGCCTCGAGATCGGCCACCTTGCGCCGGTCCAGCCAGCGGGTGAGCTGGCGGCCGCGGTAGGGGGGCTCGCCGGTCTCTTCGACCAGGCGTGCGAGGTCGGCCGCCTCCAGGTCATACAGCGACCGCGGGCCGGCGGCGACCGGTCGGGCACCCGTCATGGGGTGCCGAGAAGGTTGAACCATGCCATCACGTAGTACAGCGCCGGGGCCATGAACAACAGCGCATCGACCCGGTCGAGCATGCCACCATGGCCCGGCAGGAGCGAGCCCATGTCCTTCACCGCAAGGTCACGCTTCAGCATCGACTCCGACAAATCACCGAGTGGCGCCACCACGCAGGTGATGCCCGCGAGGGCGAGGCCGGGCGCGAGCGACCACGGCTCCCAGAGCGGCAGCAGGAAGGCGCCTGCGAGCAGGCACGCGGCGCTGGCGCCGGCCGCGCCCTCCCAGGACTTGTTCGGGGACACGGCCGGCGCCATCGGGTGGCGGCCGAGCAGCACGCCGGTGCCGTAGGCGAAGGTGTCGTAGACGACCGTCAGCACCGCGTAGCCCATGACCGCGCCGACGTAGTGGTCGGCCTGGCGTATCACCAGCGCCAGGTGCGCGGCCATGAAGGGCACGTAGACCGTTGCCAGCACGGTGGCCCCGACGTTTCGGGTCACCTCGGTACGCTGCCGGTCGATCAGGTACCAGCCGAAGGCCGCCAGGGTGGTGAGCAGCAGACCGAACGACAGCGCGGCGGGGCCCTCCAGGTAGGCGCCGATCACCAGCACCGCCGCCATGGCCAGGACCACCGCGTAGGCCGGCCGCATTGCCCGCGCCCGCAGCACCGCCAGCAGCTCCAGCAGCGCCAGCACCACGATGAGCAGCAGGAAGCCGACGAACGCGGGCCGCGAGGTGAACAGCGTGCCGAGCAGCACGCCGGCCAGGACCAGCGCGGTGGCGATCGCCAGGGGGAGGTTGCGTCCTGCCCCCGGCTCCCGCCGCGGTCTCGGCGCGGGCACAGGCTCGATCGGGGCCGGGTCAGCCATGGCGTCCCGACCCGTGCCCTCGACCACTGCGCCCTCCTCGATTCGGGGTCGTCAAAGGGTGGGTGACGCTGGAGGTGGCGCTAGACCTCCAGCAGCTCCCGCTCCTTGTGCTGCAGCAGCGAGTCCACCTCCGCCACGTACTTGTCGGTCACCTGCTGGAGCTTCTGCTCGGCTCGGTGGAGCTCGTCCTGGGAGATCTCGGCGTCTTTCTCGAGCCGCTCCAGCACCTCCTTGGAATGCCGGCGCACGTTGCGGATGCTGGTCCTGGCCTCCTCCGCGCGATGCTTGGCCAGCCGGACGTACTCCTTGCGTCGCTCCTCGGTGAGCGGCGGGAACGCGAGCCGGATCAACTGGCCGTCATTGGCGGGATTGATGCCGAGGTCGGAGTTGCGGATGGCCCTCTCGATCGCGGCGCTGGCATTGCGGTCGTAGGGCGAGACCACCAGCAGGCGCGCCTCCGGCGCGGCGATCGACGCGAGCTGCTGCAGCGGCGTCGGGGCGCCGTAGTAGTCGACCGTGAGCCGGTTGACCAGCGCGGGGTTCGCGCGGCCCGTACGGATGCCGCTGAACTCCTCTTTGGCCACGTCGACGGCGCGACGCATCTTCACCTCTGTCTCCTGCAGCGTGTCCTCGATCATCTGCGCTCCCTCGTCGCTAGGTGTCGCTGGTCTGGCTGCCCCGGGGGGCATCCAGGTCACTGGCGCTCATCGAGCCGACGACCGTCCCGATCGGCTCGCCGCACACCGCACGCCGGATGTTCCCCTCGGTGAGCAGGTCGAACACGATGATGGGGAGATCGTTGTCCTTGCACAACGACAGCGCGGTGGTGTCCATGACCTTGAGCTCGCGCCGGATCGCCTCGAGATAGTCGAGGTGCAGGAACTTGCGCGCCTCGGGATGCCGCTTCGGGTCGGCCTCGTAGACGCCGTCGACGCCGTTCTTCGCCATCAGGATGGCCTCGGCGCCGATCTCGAGCGACCGCTGCGCGGCGGTGGTGTCGGTGGAGAAGTACGGCACGCCCATGCCCGCGCCAAAGATGACGATGCGGCCCTTCTCCAGGTGCCGAACGGCGCGGCGGGGAATGTACGGCTCGCCGATCTGGGTCATCTGGATCGCGGTCTGCAGCCGGGTGACCACCCCGCGGCGCTCCAGGGTGTCCTGGAGCGCCAGCGAGTTGATCACCGTGCCGAGGATGCCCATGTAATCGGCGCGGTTGCGATCCATCCCGACCGCCGCGGCAGCCTGGCCACGGACGATGTTGCCGCCGCCGACCACCACCGCCATCTGCACGCCCAGGTCCACGATCTCGGCGAGCTGGCCCGCTATCCCGTCGATCTTGCCGAAGTCGAGGCCGAAGCCGGAGTCGTCGGCGGCGAACGCCTCACCCGACAGCTTGACGAGGACCCGCTGGTAGTGCGGCTTGCGATTGAAGGGGTCGGGCGCCCGCTGCTCGCCCGCGATCACGAAGGCCACCCGTCTCTCCCTTCCAAGGGTCCCGCCACCTGCACGCGACGAAGCCGCGAGCGCTATGCGCTCTCCCCAACCTTGAATCGGCAGAACCGGCGCACCTCGAGCTTCTCGCGGACCTTGCTGGAGTAGGCGTCCAGCAGCTCCTGGACGGTCTGGCTTGCGTCCTTCACGAACGGCTGATCGAGCAGCACGACCTGCTTGTAGAAGTCGTTCAGCTTGCCGTCGACGATGCGCTCGACGATGTGCGCCGGCTTGCCCTCGGCCTGCTTGGCATAGATCTCGCGCTCGCGCTCGATCACTTCGGCCGGGACCTCGTCACGGCTGGCGTAGCCGGGCTCCGCGGCCGCGATGTGCAGGGCGATGTCATGTGCCAGCCGTCGGAACTCGTCGGTCTTGGCGACGAAGTCGGTCTCGCAGTCCAGCTCGACGAGGACCCCCCGCTTGGCCGGCAGGTTCGGGTCCGGGGTATGCAGGTATGCCTCGATGACTCCCTCGGTGGCGGCACGGCCCGCACGCTTCTCGATGCCGGCCTTGCCGGTCTCGCGCAGGATCTGCTTGGCCTTCTCGAAGTCGCCATCCGCCTCCTGCAATGCCCTCTTGCAGTCCATCATCCCGGCGCCTGTCGCGTCGCGCAGGGCCTTGACCTGGGCGGACGTGATCTCCATGTGAAGCGTTGCTCCTTGTCGTCAGGTCGCCTGCCAAGCCGCTGGGCTTGGCAGGCGACTGCTCGTCATGCTCGTCGGCGAGCTGGCTACGGCCGGCTCCCCTCGCTCTCCGAGGGCTGGGACGCCTCGGCGGTCTCGGCGACCTGGCTCTCGCCGGCTCCGTTCGAGCTGGTCCCCTCAGGGACCTTCGCCTCAGAAGCCTTCTGCCTGGCCTTGGGAGCCTTCTGCCCGGAGGCTCCCGCCTCGGAGGCCTCCCGCTCGGGGGCGCTCCCCTCGGGGGCTTGCTCGTCGGGGGCTTGCTCGTCGGGGGCTTTCTCGTCGGTCGCCTCGTCCGCGCCGGCGGCGAGCCTGGTGCCCACCAGCGTGGCCGGCTCGACCTCGACCTCGCCCTCGAGCAGCTCGCGCTCCCACTCGGCCAGCGGCTCCTCATCGGCCGGACTGGCCGCCACCGGGGTCGCGCCCTCCCGTGCCGCCTCCTGGGCACCGTACACGCTGCGCAGGCGCAGGCCCTCCGCCACGGCGTCGGCGACGATCCGGGTGAGCAGGCTGCCCGCCCGGATCGCGTCGTCGTTGCCGGGGATCGGGAAGTCGACCTCGTCGGGGTCGCAGTTGGTGTCGAGGATGGCCACCACCGGGACACCGAGCTTGCGCGCCTCGGTCACCGCGATGTGCTCCTTGCGGGTGTCGACCACCCAGACCGCCGCCGGAGGCCGCGTCATGTCGCGGATACCGCCGAGGTTGCGCTCGAGCTTCTCGCGCTCATGCCGGAGCTTGAGGACCTCCTTTTTCGGCAGCACGTCCATCGCCCCTGTGGTCTCCATCGCCTCGAGCTCCTTCAGGCGCTGGAGCCGCCGGTAGATGGTGGCGAAGTTGGTCAGCATCCCGCCGAGCCAGCGGTAGTTCACGAACGGCATGGTGACCCGCTCGGCCTGGAACTTGATCGCCTCCTGGGCCTGCTTCTTGGTGCCGACGAACAGCACGTTGCCGCCCTTGGCCACGGTGTCGCGCAGGAACGCGTAGGTCGCCTCGATCGCCAGCATGGTCTTCTGGAGGTCGATGATGTAGATGCCGTTGCGCTCGGCGTAGATATAGCGCTTCATCTTCGGGTTCCAGCGCCGCGTCTGGTGCCCGAAGTGGACGCCAGCTTCCAGGAGCTGCCGCATAGTGACGACTGCCAAGGTGATCCTCCTTGGTCGATCCGGTTGGGCCTCGGCCTGCTGTGTGTCCCACGGCGTCACTTCGTGGGGTTTCCGGGTGACCCGACCCGCTCCGCTGGGAGCGGGCACCGTTCGGGCCCCGTAGGCAGGCGTGCGTTGTAGCCCGGGCAAAACCCGGGCCCCGGCGGACGATAGCACAGCATCGATGTTCCTGCCTCGGCCGACTTGGGCGGATCAGCGAACCTCCGCACCAGGCTCAATGCGGACCGCCCGGCTCGAACAGAGGCGCCAGGCGTGGCCGCCCGAAGCCAGTGAGCCAGGGGAATGGGTCCATGTACTCCCCATCGACTCGCAAGCTGAGGTGCAGGGTGATGGGATGCCCGGGACTCCCGTGGCCGGGCGCCAGCTCCGCAACCTGCGTTCCCGTGGCGACATGTTGCCCTCCGGCGTCAACCAGCGCCCGCAGCGGCCCGAACGTGACCACCACCCCAGGGGCGACCTGGACGCTCAGCCAGACCGTCCCGGCCACGCTGCCGGCAAAGGCCACGCGTCCCGGCGCCGGCGCCCGGACCGCCGCTCCCAGCGTGGCGGCGAGGTCCACGCCTCGGTGACCGGGACCGAAGGGACCCGCCGGCGCCTCGAAGCCACGAACCAGCGGTCCAGCCACGGGTGGCAGCAACGGTGGTACCCGCACCGCGGGCAAGGGCTCCGCGGAGGTCCCGGTCAGCGGTCCCTGAGGCCGCCACCCTTCAGAGACGGCGGTGGCGCCCGGAGCAGCCGCCGCGGCGAGCGCCAGCGCGGTCGACGGAGCGAGCAGCGTGGCAACGAGCCAGATGAGCACGGAGGCGAGGGTCGGTTGCCACCGGCTCCGCGGCGGCTCGGCTCCGCTGGCTCGGCCGGGACGCCAAGGGCACCAACGATGCCCGCCGGAAGACGGGCGCGCGGTGCGGTTGGCACGCATGGAGGCCTCCTTGACGCTCGGCGGCGCTCGAGGCGCGCCGCGGGGGGCGAGCGGCTGAGGGAAACGCTACGGCGTGGCCCGGCGGCTGTGGGATGCACGGCGAAGAATGTGGACAAGTTCGCAGATTCCGGCTGCCTGCGGCCTCGCCCCTCCCGCGGGATCGCGTGCGACCCGCGGAACAGCGGGTGCCAGCCCCGAGGGCGGCCGCGTGCCGGACCGGACCGACCGGACCGCGGACCACCTGCGCCGGGCCGGGGCGAGGTCAGGACAGCGACCGACGCTCCGGTGCGCTCAGCGAACGTCCTGGAGCTTGCCGCGAAGCTGGAGCACCGCCTTGGTGTGCATCTGGCACACCCTCGACTCCGTCACTCCGAGCACCTGGCCGATCTCGGCCAAGGTCAGGCCCTCGTAGTAGTAGAGGGTGATCACGATCTTCTCCCGCTCAGCAAGCCGATTGATCGCGGCCGCGAGGATGGTCTTCATCTCCTCGGACTCGAACGCCTCCACCGGGTCCTCGGCCGCCTTGTCCTCCAGGGTGTCGACCAGGCTGAGCCGATCTCCCCGCTCCGACCCGACCGACAGCAGCTCGTCCAGAGCCACCACCGACACGAACGAGATCTGGCTGAAGATGTGGTGCAGCTCAGTGGTGGTGATGCCCAGCTCCTGCGCGACCTCGGCATCGGCCGGGGTGCGGCGCAGGCGGTTCTCCAGCTCGGCATATGCCTTCTCGACCTCCCGGGCCTTGAACCGCACTGAGCGTGGGATCCAGTCGATCGCCCGCAGCTCGTCGATGATCGCGCCCCTGATGCGCGAGATCGCATAGGTCTCGAACTTGATCCCCCTCTCGAGGTCGTATCGCTCGATGGCATCGATCAGGCCAAAGATCCCATAAGAAACAAGATCGGCCTGCTCGATGTTCGGCGGCAAGCCGACCGACACCCGACCCGCAACATACTTGACGAGCGGAGCGTAATGGAGAATCAAGCGCTCTCGCGCCTCGGCGGACGACTTGAGCTTGAACTCCTCCCACAGCCCATTCACGGACGACGGCTCGTCCAAAGAAGCCCCCCCTTTGGCCGTCCGGCGCTCGATGAGCCCGTCTGGCGTTTTTCGTTGCCCCCGGTCGCGGCCGGCCGAGCCCCCTCGCCCTGCCCCCTTGGGGGATGCCCCCTGGGGAAGGGGCTCACGCTCGCGGATGAGCCTGCTCGTAGACCCTGCGCAGCCGCTCGTTCGATACGTGAGTGTAGGTCTGGGTGGTGGTCAGGGCAACGTGGCCGAGGAGCTCCTGTACCGAGCGCAGGTCCGCACCGCCCTCGAGCAGGTGGGTGGCGAAGCTGTGCCGCAGGGTGTGCGGGCTCGCCTCGCTCGGCACTCCCGGGCCGGCGCGATAGTGCTGCACCATGCCGCGCACGTCCCTGGGCGTCATCGGCCGGGCGCGCTGGTTGAAGAACAGCGCACGCCCCCCGGCCGCCCCCGCACGCCGCCCGCTCCCGGTAGCCGGAAGCATCACCCGGCGACCTTCGATCAGGTACTGGAGCAGTGCGGCCCGGGCCGGCTCACCGAACGGCACGAGGCGCTCCCTGCCGCCCTTGCCGTGCACACGGACCAGGTCCGAGGCGAGATCCACGTCGCCCAGCTCGAGAGCGCACAGCTCGCCCACGCGCATACCGGTGGCGTAGAGCAGCTCGAGGATGGCCCGGTCCCGCAGCCCGACCGGGTCGAGCGGCCGCGGTCGCGCCAGCAGCTCCTCGACCTGGCGCTGCTTGAGCACGACCGGCAGGCGCCGAGGCCCGCGGGGCGATCCGAGCCCAGCCGCCGGGTTGGCGTCCACCAGTCCACGCCGGGCCAGCAGGCGAAAGCACGCCCGCAGCGCGGCGGCTTTGCGCGCGATCGACGAAGCCGCCAGGCCGCGGGTCGCAAGCTGGGCCAGGAAGCGCCGGAGCAGCAGCGGGTCCACCCCGCCGGGATCCACCACCCTGCCTCGCGCCGCGAACAGGAAGAACTGCACCACATCACGCTGATACGCCGCCACGGTGTTGGCCGCCAAGCCCCGCTCATCCCGCAGGTGGGCGATGAAGGCGTCGACCGCATGCCGGGCCAGCGGCGGCAGTTCCGCGGCGAGCAGCGTGGCGGGTTCCAGCGGCTCCGCCCGCCGCGGGTCGCCACGCCGGATCGGGCTCCTTCGCTGGTCCGAGCTGGAGGTCATAGCGGCATGATCGCTGGTGCCGGCGCTCGCCTCAAGCACCTCGGGGTGACCAGGCGCGAACGTCCCGGATACGGCTGGTCCGGGTGTGGCCGGTGAGGAGGGGCGCGGCTGCCGCCGCCGGGTCCGCTCAGCCGGCGATGCTGGGCTCGACGAGTGGTCATGGCAGACGCTCACCAGTCGACAGCGGTGAGCACGGGACGGTCAGCGCTTCAGCGCCGGCGGCGGAGCGGCGCACCAAGCCCGCAAGCTCGAGCTCGAGCACAGCCGACGCGACAGCGGGTGAAGGGAGACCAGTCGCCGCCGCGAGCCGGGCGACGCCGAGCACCTGGCCATCGGCGAGCGCGTGAAGGACCGTCCGGGCCGCAGGCGTGGCGCCCGCGGGCCAGGCCCTCCCGGGCGCCATCGACCCGTTCGGCACGCACGACCCACCTGACGGATGAGACGGCACGCCCGGCAATAGGTGCGCACGGTCAGCCTCGCCAGGGCGGTCCCGTAACCGTCCGGCAGCGCCGGCAGCAACGGTGCCGAGCGCCTCCAGCACGTCGTCCAAGCCACCGACCAGGGTGGCGCCGTCGCGGATCAGGTCGTTGCAGCCGGTGGCGCCAGGGTCCCATGGCGCACCGGGCACGGCCAGCACCCGACCCGCGCCGCGGCTGCCCGCCGCACGGGCGGTGGAGAGGCTGCCCGACCCGCTGGCCGCCTCGACCACCACGACCGCTGACGACAGCGCGGCGATCAGCCGGTTGCGTGGCAGGAAGTTCGCGGCGAGCGGAGGCGTGCCGAGCGGATGCTCGCCGAGCAGGGTGCCGCCCGCGGCCCGCACGCGGCGGAACAGCGCGACGTTGCCGCCGGGGTACGGCACGTCGAGGCCGCAGCCGAGCACCACGACGGTGCGACCGCCAGCGTCGAGCGCGCCGGCATGAGCGGCGGCGTCGACCCCGACCGCGCCGCCGCTGACCACACACAGGCCCGCACCGGCCAGACCTTTGGCGAGCGAGCGTGCCGTTGCCTGGCGCAGCACCGAGGCTCTGCGACCGCCGACCACCGCGACCGAGGCCTCCGCCGCGGGCGGATCCGGGCCGGCCACGAACAGCCACGCGCAGGCAGGGTCAGGTTCCGCGCTCGAAAAGGGCCACCCTGGGGCCCCCGGCAGGAGGAACCGCAGACCGAGGGCGCCGAGCCGTGCGGCGACCTGACCCGGCTCCGGGCTGTCGGCGCACAGCAGGCTGGCCGGGTCCTCGCCGGCCGCGAGCCGGGCCGCCGTGACCGCGGGCAAGGGGCCCGGCGTGGCCGCGAGGCCCAGCAGCACCCGACGCGCCGGCAGATCAGGCGACCACCATGCCGGCAGCGCACGGGGACGACTGCGGCGACCGCTCATCGCCGGGTCGCCCCAGCCCACCGCCGGACCGTCCCGGCGCCCGTGCGGCGGGCGCGGTGGACGTCCGGCACGATGCTCACGCCGCACCGGCCTGGTCGTCGGGGCTCAGCGGGATGTGGCGCAGGCCCAGTGCCTCGCGCACGTGCTGCTCGTCCACGCGCTCGTGGCCGGCAAGGTCCGCGATGGTCCGTGCGACCCGCAGCGCACGGTGGAACCCGCGCGCGGAGAGCCCCAGGCGGTCCACGGCCAGCGCCAGAGTGCGCCTGGCCCCAGCGGTCGGCCGGCACAGCCCGGCCAGCTCGGCCACTGGCATGCCGGCGCTCTCGACCCCGGCGCGCGCCTGCCCCAGCGCGCGGGCCGCGGCCACCCTCGCGCGCACCGGCGCCGACCGCTCCCCGGTCGCGGAGTCCTCCAGCTCGCCAGCGCCCACCCGGTCCACCCGTACGTACAGGTCGACGCGGTCCAGCAGCGGGCCGGACAGGCGACGCGCGTAACGGCGCACGTCCTCTGCCCCGCAGCGACACCCCCGCTCGCCGTCGCCCAGGTACCCGCACGGGCACGGGTTCGCCGCGGCCACCAGGGCGAAGCGGGCGGGGAACCGTACGCTGGCGCCCGAGCGCACCACCGTGACCTCACCGGACTCGAGCGGCTGGCGCAGCGCCTCCAGGGCGGCACGGGGGAACTCGCACAGCTCGTCCAGGAACAGCACCCCCCGGTGCGCCAGGCTCACCTCCCCTGGGCGCGGCGCCCGTGAGCCGCCCCCGACCAGCCCCGCCACGCTGATGGTGTGATGCGGCGCGCGGAACGGCCGCGCGCACACCAGCCCGGCATCCGGCGGCAGCAGGCCCGCCGCCGACAGCACCTGGGTGACCTCGAGCGCCTCGTCACGCCCAAGATCGGGCAGCAGGCCGGCCAGCCGCCGGGCGAGCATGGTCTTGCCCGCGCCAGGAGGGCCGACCAGCAGCAGGTTGTGCCCGCCGGCAGCCGCGATCTCCAGCGCCCGCCGAGCCAGCGGCTGGCCGCGCACGTCGGACAGATCCTCGGCGGCCGGGGCGGGCGAGAGCGTCCGTGGCGGGCTGGCCGCCTGCAGCGCGCCCTCGCCACGCAGCCACGACCGCGCCTGCGCCAGCGTGGAGGCGCCCGCCACCTCGACCCCGGGGACCAGGGCGGCCTCGCACAGGTTGTCGGCGGGCACCAGCAGCAGGCGCGCCGCGGCGTCGCGGGCGGCAAGCGCCGAGGCCAGCACGCCCCGGACCGGACGCAGGTCGCCACCCAGCCCCAGCTCGCCGATCGCCCACAGGCCGTCCAGCGCGGTCGTGGGCGCCAGCCCGGCGGCGGCCAGGAGCGCGATGGCGATCGGCAGGTCGAAGCCGGAGCCCTGCTTGGGGAGATCGGCCGGAGGCAGCGAGACGGTCACGCGCCGGTCGGGCCAGTCGAAGCCGGAGTTCCCGAAGGCCGCGCGGATCCGGTCGCGCGCCTGGAGCACCGCGGTGTCCCCCAGTCCAACCACGGTGACCGATGGCAGGCCACGGCCGATGTCCACCTCGACCCCGACCGGGTGGGCGACGAGGCCGACGAGCGCGGTGGTGGAGAGCCTGGCCAGCATGTCAGAACACCCCCTCCAGATGCTCCAGGGTGGGAGGGGAGCCGCCGCGTGGCCAGTTGACGGCTATCACGTCGAAGCGGACCCGGCAGGGCGCCTGCTCGACGCTGGTCAGATAGGCGGCGGCCAGGCGGCGAAGGCGGGCCTGCTTGATCGGGGTGACGGCGGCGGCGGCGGTGCCGTAGGCGTCGCCGCGCCTGGTCTTGACCTCGCAGAAGACCAGGAGCCCGGGGCCGGCGGCGATGACGTCGATCTCGCCGAGGCGGCAGCGCCAGTTGCGGGCCACCACCAGGAGGCCGGCCTCGGCGAGACGGGCGCAGGCGAGCTGTTCCCCTTGGCGGCCGAGCTCGCGGCGCCGGTCGGGTCCGGCGCGGCGCGGGGCTGTGGCGCCCGTGACGCGGTTGCGTGGGTCGCTGGACATGACCGGAACCTACCGGGCCGGTGGGCCCAGCGGAGGTCTCCGGCCGAGAATGTGGATAACCCGCGTGCGCGCCGCCTGCGGGCCCAGCTCTGACCGGTGGCCGCCTGACCGCCAGTGTCGGGACGGGCAGGGCGCGCCGGCGTGGCGTGACGCGCGTTGGTCTTGAGGTAGGCTCGCGATCCTGATGAAGTCGACAGCGCAGGGTCGCTGGTCGTGACCAAAGCGAAGGGCCGTCATCGGCGGGAGAGTCAACTTCCCGAGATCTCGGGCGCGCCCGAGGTTGCCGAGGCATCCCCAGATGCCGATGAAGGAGATGAGCCCGGGAAAGTCGAGGAGTACAAGGCTCCCCTTGGAGAGAGTGATCGGGTTGTCGTGCGCATAGTGATTGGTATGCGGGGTCAACTGCTCGACTTCGCGCTCATACAGCAAGTGAGGGATGGCGGGCGATGGCGTGACGTGGTCAGATACGACTGCTCCCATGGCGAAGTTCACGAGGACAGGTACATGAAGGGGCAAAAAGGCGCGACCAAGAAGGAAATCTGCGGTCTCGCGGAGATTGAAGATGGGTACAAAATTGCCGAAGACGCCATCTTCGATGGATGGGAAGAGAACCGGCGGAGGTACTTCGATGGCTAGCGGGATCAGTCAGGATCGGCTCCAGGCGGCGCGTGAAGTCGTCACGCTGCTCAGGACGGACCGGTCCTTCCGGGACTCCATCGTGGTCAACCCATGCGGCGAGCGACCGATCCTGGTGGCGACCGTCGACGACCCAATGGAGGATGTCCTCAGGCGGGTGGAGTCGACGGGGCTGCCGGTGACGCTCTGCGTCCGCGCCGGGTCGGCGAGCATAACCGTCGCGACCCTGCGCCCCGTTGAGCCCGATGACCACCCGGGCGACTCCACACCCATCGACCCCCGAGCCTCTGTTGGCATGTTCATCTCACTCGTGTGGATGAACCGCACTGTCGCCTTCCATCTCGAGACGTGCAACGCCAGAGCGGCAGAGTACGAACTCGAGTTCGCCTAGTGCTACGTTCCTCAAAGGCGGTACACGAAGACCCGCCGTCGGTGGCGTGGGGACGGTGGTGGGCGGCCCCACACCCACGGGCGGGCGCGGACGTTGAGCTGCAAGGTCGCGACCCAGGTCGCCAGGGTGATCTCGTCGGGGGTGGCAAACGACTGCCCGGCCAGCGCCTCGCGGCGAAACAGCCGCCACCAGCCCTCCTGCAGGTTGAGCCAGCAGGCCCGCTTGGGGATGAAGGCGTGCTGGATGCGCGGATGGTCGGCCAGCCACGTGCGGGTGCTGGCGCTGGTGTGGCTGGACAGGTTGTCGGTGATCACCATGATGGTCCCCTGCGGGTTGGCCGTCTCGACGGCGGCCAGGAGCTGCTGGTAGCCGACGGAGTTGCGGGAGGGTGCGGTCATCGTCACCTCGTGCCCGTCACCGACGCGTAGCGCGCCGTACACCCAGGTCTTCTCCGGGCCGCGGCTGTAGTCCAACAGCGCCTTGACGCGGTGGCCGTCAGCGGTCCAGCCGGGGGCGGGTGGGAAGCTGCGCGGGATCACCGCCCCCGAGCTCGTCGGCGCACAGCACGGTCATCTCCGGCGGCGGGGTGGTGGAACAGGCGATGACCTTGGCTCTTTTGGGGCGAAGTCGGGGTCGGTGCTGGTCGTCCACGAGCGGGTCCGCCGCCACCGCACCCGCTCGGCGCGCAGGATGCGGCGGACCTGGCTGCGGCCCACCCGGATGCCCTCGGCCTGGGCGGCGGTCGCCAGCGCGTCCAGGGTCCAGTGCGCCGGCGCCTCGGGCTGGGCGGGGGCCAGCAGCCCCTCGCCGCCCTGCTGCAGCCGGCCGGGCGGCTCGGTGCGGGCCAGCTGGATGATCCGACCGCGATCATGCTCGGTGAGGCGCCGGGGCAGGCCCGGGCGGGGCAGGTCGGCCAGCCCGTCAACGCCTGTGGCATTGAAGCGGTGCAGCCACTTGTAGACCGTCTTGGGGTGGCAGCCGAGTCGTTCGGCGAGCTCGGCGACGCTGGCGCCGTCCCAGCTTGCGGTGATGATGCGGGCGCGTTGGATCAGGCTGGCGGGCGCGTGCCGGGCGCTGGCGAGCTTGCGCAGGGCGTGTTCCTCGGCCGGGTCGGTGGGTGGTCGGGCGGGCAGCGGCGGCCTGGCCATGGGTTCCCCCTCGTCCGCCGGCGGCGGCACGACTGACACAAGGCGGACA
>WNGE01001828.1_pt1 | contig 26566 bp, 24 predicted proteins | sample 5400651 | NCBI WGS metagenome assembly WNGE01 (sample SAMN13153370, study PRJNA577476) | soil metagenome | isolation source: 60 cm soil or saprolite under grassland replicate 2 | place: USA:California | collected 2016-06-15 | reverse complement strand
CGAGTCTCGGGCCAGGAGCTCGTCCCATTCCCGGCCCCACACGACCTTGATCACGTGCCAGCCCGCGCCGCGGAAGATCGACTCGAGCTCCTGGATGATCTTGCCGTTGCCCCGGACGGGGCCATCCAGACGCTGGAGATTGCAGTTCACCACGAAGATGAGGTTGTCCAGGCCTTCCCGGGAAGCGAGGGACAGCGCGGCCATCGACTCGGGCTCGTCCATCTCGCCGTCGCCGACGAACGCCCATACGCGCTGCTTCGAGGTGTCCTTGATCTCTCGGTTGTGCAAGTAGCGGTTGAACCGCGCCTGATAGATGGCCACCAGGGGTGAGAGGCCCATGGAGACCGTCGGGTATTCCCAGAACTGGGGCATGAGCCGGGGGTGCGGGTACGACGAGAGGCCCGGGTACAGAGCCTCCTGGCGGAACCGGTCGAGCTTCCCAGCGTCCCATCGGCCTTCCAGGAACGTCCGGGCGTAGATGCCGGGCGCCGCGTGGCCCTGGACGAACAGGTGATCCCCGCCGCCGGGGGAGTTCTTGCCACGGAAGAAGTGGTTGAAGCCCACCTCGTACAGCGAGGCCGAGGACGCGTAGGTCGAGATGTGGCCGCCGATTCCCTCCAGGTGCTTGTTGGCCCTGGACACCATGACGGCCGCGTTCCACCGGACCAGCCGGCGGATATGTCGCTCCAGCTCCTCGTTGCCGGGGAAATAGGGCTCCTCCTCCGGCGGGATCGTGTTGATGTAGTGCGTCGAGACCATCGAGGGCACGCCGATGCGACGGGACCGGGCGTGATTCAGAAGACGATGGATGAGGAAGGCCGCCCGAGCCGGTGACGTGTCGATCAGGTCGTCGAGCGCCTGGATCCACTCGGCGGTCTCGTCTGGATCGATATCTGGAAGTTGGTCCTTGAACGCGTCGAACGCCCGCACAGCTACCTCCGAACCATCGGCGTCTGTACAAGACTAGGCCCTCTGGCCGTCCAGTTCATGGAATAGGTATCGGCGCCGCTCAGGCCGGGCTTTTTGCCCTGGGCTGATCCAGAGCGTCGAGCAGGCGGAGATCCGCAGAGATCAGACCCGCGCCGAACACGTCCCCGAAGGCCGCCGCCACCAGCGGGGCCATCTCCTCGACCGTCACCTCGCGGCCGGTCAACTCGGATAGTGAAGTCACTCCGTGGTCCGCGAGGCCGCACGGGACGATGGCCTCGTACCACGACAGGTCGGTGGTGCAGTTGAGCGCGAAGCCGTGGAGCGTGACCCGGGCGCGGCTCACCCTGACTCCGATCGCGCACACCTTCCGGTCGCCCGCCCATACCCCGGAGTTCACCGGATTCCTGCCAAGCTCCGGCACGCCTGCTTCGGTCGCCGCACGGATGATCACTTCCTCCAGCTTCCCGACATAGGCGACGACGTCCCGGCCGGGGCCGAGGTCGACGATCGGGTATCCCACGAGCTGCCCGGGGCCATGGAATGTCACGCTGCCCCCCCGGTCTACAAGGTAGAAGTCGGCCCCGGCGGCTCGCATGGCGTCTTCGGCCCAGACGAGGTGTGCCGGATCCCACCGCTTCCCTGCCGTGTAGACGGGCGGATGTTCCAGCAGGATCAAGGTGTCGGGGATGTCGCCGGAAAGCCTCCGCGCGGCCAGGGCGTGCATGGCCTCGTACGCCTCCCCGTAAGGGACGAGGCCGACGGGCCGGATCAGCCAGGCGTGGCCGGTCATCCCGTCCGAGCCGGCAGGCCCACTTCCGGACCGAAGTCCCAGGTCTCCAGGTTCTGCTTGACGCGGCCCAGGAACTGCGCGGCCGTGGCGCCGTCGATGATCCGGTGGTCCCATGACATCGAGATGTAGACCATGTGCCGGATCGCGATGGCGTCGTCGACCACCACGGGGCGCTTCTCCACGGAGTCGAAGGCCAGGATGGCACACTGCGGCGGGTTGATGATCGGCACGCTGATGATGGAGCCGAAGGGCCCCGGGTTGGTGATCGTGAAGGTCCCCCCCTGCACGTCGTCGGGGACCAGCTTCTTGCTCCGGGCCCGGGTGGCGATGTCGTTGATGGCCCGTGAGAGCCCGACCAGATTCATCGTGTCCGCGCCCTTGACCACCGGCACGATCAGCCCTTCCTCCAGGGCCACCGCGATGCCCAGATTCACGTACTGCTTCCGGATGAGCTGGTCCTCGCGGAGCTCCGCGTTCACGTCGGGGAAGGCCAGCAGGGCCTCGCACACGGCCCTTGCCACGAATGGCATGTACGTGAGGTTGACCCCCTCCCGCTGGCGGAAGGTCTCCTTGCCCGCCTCCCGCGTCCGGACCACGTTCTCCATGCTGACCTCGACCAGGTTCCACGCTCGCGCGGTGGTCTGGATCGAGGCCACCATGTTGCGGGCGATGGCCTGGCGCATCCGGGTGAGCGGGATGGCCTCCTCTCTGGTCTGGGCTGCTGGACGGGGGGCTGGAGCTGCCTCGCGCGCGGGCGTCGGCTGGGGAACGGCCTCCAGGCGTGGAGCAGCCGCCGCCGGGCGGCCCTCCTCGGCACCACGGGACTCCAGGTACGTCATCACGTCCCTCTTGGTGATCCGGCCGCCGGTGCCACTCCCCGCGACCTGCGACAGGTCGATCTGGTTCTCCTCCGCAAGGCGCCTCACCAGCGGCGAGAGGATCTGGCTGCGGGGGCCGCCACCGGCAGGGGCCGCAACGGCCGCCCGGGCTGGAGCTGCCGCCTCGGTCTCCTCTGCGGGACCTCGACCACGCTCTTCCTCGGACGGTGCCCTTCGAGGCTGCTCCTCGGCAGGCTGCTCCTTCTCGCGTTCTTCCTTCTCGGCAGCCTCCTCGGCCTGCTCCGCCTCTTCGGGCTCGTCTTCGGCCTTCGGCACCGCCCGCTGGGTCTCGGCTTTGGTCTCGGCCGGAGGAGCTTCCGCCTCTTCGGCTCGAGCTTCGGTCGGCTCTTCGGCCTCCGCGGTCTTCGCCGGCGCCGATGCCGCCTGGCCGTCCGTTTCGATCATGGCGAGCTCCGTTCCCACCTGGACGGTCTCGCCCTCCTGAACCTTGATCTCGACGAGTTTGCCGGACACCGGCGACGGCACCTCGGTGTCGACCTTGTCCGTCGAGATCTCGAACAGAGGCTCGTCCCGCTCGATCGTCTCACCTTCCGTCTTCAGCCACTTGGTGATCGTTCCCTCGACGACGGTCTCGCCGAGTTGCGGCATGGTTACCGGGGTGGCCACCTCACGACCTCCTTTCGGCGGGGGCTACCGCTTCGCTGCTTGAGCCCCCGCACCCCAATCCGGCGGGGGCTACCACTTCGAGAGCTCCTGCACGGCCTCCACGATCTGATCCACCTGGGGGAGATAGGCGTCTTCGAGCGGTGGGCTGAACGGCACGGGCACGTTGGGCGGCGCCAGACGCTTCACCGGCGCGTCGAGGAGGTCGAACCCGTCCTCCGCGATCGTCGCGGAGACCTCGGCTCCGATCCCCAGCGCACGATGGCTCTCGTACAGCACGAGGACCCGGCTGGTCTTCTCCACCGACTTCAGGATGGCCTCCTTGTCCAGCGGTTGCACGGTGCGCAGGTCCACGACCTCCGCGGACACGCCGTGGTCCTCGAGGACGTCCGCCGCCTCGAGAGCTTTGTGCACCATTGCCCCGTAGGTGATCACCGACACGTCGTCGCCCTCTCGCTTCACCTCCGCCTTTCCGATGGGCACGGTGAAGTCCGGATCGTCGGACACCTTCTCCTTGACCCGCCGGTAGATCCACTTGTGTTCGAGGAACACGCACGGGTTCTCGTCTCGGACGGCCGATTTGAGCAGGCCCTTGGCGTCGGCTGGGAAGGCCGGGCAGATCACCTTCAGGCCGGGGGCGTGGGCGAAGTAGGGCTCCGGATTGGTCGAGTGGAACGGACCTGCCCGGACCCCGCCGCCGGACGGCGCTCGGAGGACGATCGGAAGCGGCACGCCGGACCGGTAGTGATACCTGGCGGCGTTCGTCACGATCTCGTCGAAGCCGCACGTCATGAAGTCGGCGTACTGGAACTCTGCCACCGGCCGGAAACCTTCCATCGCCGCCCCCACTGCCATCCCCACGATGGTCTCCTCGCAGATCGGGGTGTCCATGACCCGGTCCGGCCCGAACCGGTCGATGAATCCTTCGGTGACCTTGAACGCGCCGCCGTAGATGCCGATGTCCTCGCCGAGGAGAAACACGTTGTCGTCGCGTTCCATCTCCTCCCACAGAGCTTCGGCGATCGCCACGAGGTAGGTGGCCTCGCCCTCTTCGGAGCGCTTGCCGCGGGGTTCGGCGCCGTGGCCGGCAGCCCCCGCCTCCATCTTCTCCGCGCCCTTGGAGCGGCCCTCTCCCGTCTTCGCTCTCTCCGGCTTGCCCTCCGTCATTCAGCCCTCACCTCGCGCGGGCTGCCCTTGCCAGTAGCCGTCCTCCACCCACAGGCCCTTGGTCACGTCGTCGGGCTCGGGAAGCGGAGAGTCCTGCGCGAACTCGAAGCCTTCGCCGAATTCCTTCTTGATGCGGTCTTCGACTTCCCTGACTCCGGCGTCATCGATCGTGCCGAGGGCCAGGAGGAGCTCCTGGAACCTCTTCACCGGATCGCGGTAGGTCATGTACTCGTCGAGGACGGCCTGCGGCACGTACTTGGCCGGGTCGTGGCCCGCGTGCCCGCGCCACCGGAGCGACACGGTCTCCAGCAAGGTGGGACCATTCCCGGACCTGGCCCGCTCCACGGCCTCGTGGGCGGCCTCGTATACGTCGAGCACATCCTGGGCGTCGACCCGCACGCCGGGCATGCTGTACGCGCCTCCCCGGTCGGCGATCGACCCGACGGGGAACTCGATGGTGTTCGGCGTGGAGTACGCCCACAGGTTGTTGTTCACTACCCACACCACAGGGAGCTTGGACACGGCCGAGACGTTGAGGGCCTCGTGCCACCGGCCGTTGGACGTGGCGCCGTCGCCGCAGATTGCCATGGCCACCCTGTGCTCGCTCCGGCGCTTGTAGGCCAGCGCGGCGCCGCACGCCACCGGATACGCGATGGGCAGATGGGAGATCACCGTGAAGGTGTGTGCTCCCTCCCAATCGCCGAGGTGGCTGTTGCCGTCCCGGCCCCGCGTGTACCCGTCGATCCGGCCCCAGTACTGGGCCATCACCCTCTTCAGGTCGAGACCCTTCACCAGCTGGGCGGAGAGATCCCGGTGGGTGGGGAACAAGGAGTCCTCTGGGCGCAGGGCGTACGCCACGCCGACGTGGGCGCCCTCCTGGCCTCGCCCGGAGTAGATCGCTCCGGGCAGCTTGCCCTGCCGGTACAGCGTCTCCATGCGCTCGTCGAAGTAGCGGCACAGCTTCAGGAAATAGAGCAGATCCTCGAGGCTCTCCTCCTTCAGCCCGAGCCGTTCGATCTGCTGGGTCGCGATCGTCGGGTCGGGGAGAGCCTTCGGTTGCTCCTCTTTCTTGGTCTCCTCGGTCTTCTGCTTGGTGGCCACGCAGCCTCACATGGTGTGCAGCGGTTTGCCTGCCAGCGACAGGAAGGCCTCGCCGATCCCTTCGGACAGGGTCGGATGCGGGTGGATCAGCCTTGCCACGTCCTGGGGCCAGGCTTCCCAGTTGTAGATGAGGGTGGCTTCGGCAACGAGCTCGGTGACGTGCGGTCCCACCATGTGCACGCCGAGGACGGCCCCGTCCTTCTCTGCAACGACCTTCACCATGCCGCTCTCGCCGACGATGTTGGCCTTGGCCAGGACCTGGAAGTTGAACTTGTTCGTGACGACCTCGTGGCCGCGCTCCTTCGCCTGGGCCTCCGTCAGCCCGACCGACGAGATCTCGGGTGCGGAGAAAGTAACCCTGGGGATCCCGGCGTAGTCGATCTCGGGAACCTCCTGGCCGGCGACGCGCTCGGCCACCGCGATGCCCTCCAGGAACGAGGAGTGGGCGAGCTGCAGGGGAGTGGCGGCCACGTCACCGACGGCCCACACGTGAGGGACGGCGGTCTGCAGGGCGGAGTCCACCTTCACGTAGCCCCGGTCGAGCTGAACGCCCGCGTCTTCGTATCCCAGCCCGTCGCTGATCGGACCGCGCCCCACCGCAACCAGGCAGAGGTCGGCGCTCACAGTCTTGGCGTCCTTACCCTCGGCCTGGTACGTCACCTCCACCTGGTCGCCGGCGTCCTTGACGTCCTGGACCTTGACCGCGGGGAACGCATCGATCCCGCGCTTTTTGAACGCCCTGGCAGCCTCCTTGGAGATGTCCTCGTCCTCGAGCGGCGCGATCCGGGGAAGGGCTTCCAGGACGGTCACTTTGGCTCCGAACGAGTTGTAGACGGTGGCGAACTCGAGGCCGATGGCGCCGGCCCCGATGATCACAATGGAATCGGGCACGTGGTCCATGACCAGGGCCTGGTCACTGGTGATGATCCGCTGGGTGACCTCCATCCCTGGGAGCATCCTCGGGTACGACCCGGTAGCCAGTACCACGTCTGGAGCTGAGACGGTCCGGCCATCGACCTGGACGGCCGGGCCCCCGGCGAGTTTCCCGGTGCCTTTGACGACGTCGATCTTCCGCGCCTTGATCAGCCCGGTCAGGCCGGAAACCTTCTTCTCCACGATGTGCTGCTCGAACTCGAGGACCTTTCCCCAGTCGACCTCACCCGAGGCCTTGATGCCCCACTCCTCGGCCCGGTTGATGTGCTCCATGACCGAGGCCGACTCGAGCAGGGCCTTCGACGGGATGCATCCGCGGAGCAGACACGTCCCCCCGAGTCGGTCGTCCTTCTCCACGATGGCAACACGCTTACCGAGGACCGCGCCCCGCAGGGCGGTTGCGTAGCCTCCCGTCCCCGATCCCAGGACGACCAGGTCGTAGGTGTCCTCAGGCACACTGGTTCCTTTCTCTGTCAGGTCATGAGCCGCTTCTATGCATCGAATGAACACTCGCCGGCCGTACAGGCATACTACCGCCGGTGGAAACAACGAAATGACGAACGCCGACAGCCAGACGATGAGCACGCCGCTCGCGGCGGAGCATCGAGCCCTGGGCGCCCACATGGCACCCTTCGCCGGCTGGCTGATGCCCATCGAATACAGGGGAACGCTCGCCGAGCACCGGGCAGTCCGGGAAGCAGTGGGACTCTTCGACTTGACCCACCTGGGCAAGGTGATGGTGGAGGGGCCGGAGTCGATGGATGTCCTTCAGCGAGTCTTCACCAACGATCTCTCACGGGTGGGAGTCGGTGGGGCGCAGTACAACATGCTGCTGAACGACCGCGGGGGGATCGTCGACGACCTCATCGTCTACCGCATCCTCGCCCAGCGTTACCTGGTGGTTCCGAATGCGGCCAATACCGGGAAGGTTCACACAGCCTTGCTCGATCAGGCTTTGCCCCGGGTCGACGTGGTGCTCCGGGCTGACCTCTGCCTGCTGGCTCCCCAGGGCCCGAAGTCCTTCGAGCTCGTTGAACAGGTGTTTCCCGAAGCCACGTCGCTCGAGTACATGCATGGGCGGGAGATGAGCTACCGGGATCTTCCGGTGGTCGTGTCGCGGTCGGGCTACACAGGGGAGCGTGGGTTCGAAGTGTTCGTGCCCGAAGAGGTCGGGGTGGAGCTGTGGCGGGAGCTGCTTCGCCTCGGCGCGCCCCAGGGGATCGAGCCGTGCGGGCTCGGGGCCCGGGACACGCTCCGGCTGGAGATGGGGTACCCGCTGCATGGCAACGACATCTCCGAGGAGCGCACGCCCCTGGAGGCGGGGCTCGGCTGGGCCGTGGCCCTGGACAAAGGCGACTTCATCGGGCGGGACGCCCTCCTCCGGCAGAGGGAAGAGGGGATCCCGTCGAGGCTGTGGGGCCTTCGGATGAAGGACAAGCCCATCCCTCGACCCCACTACCCCGTGCTGACCGATGGCGAACAAGTCGGGGAGACCACCAGCGGCACGTTCTCTCCGACCCTCAGAGTGGGGATCGCAATGGCCTATCTGTCGCCGCGGGAGCGGTTCGAGGCCGGTGACGAGGTCGCGATCGATGTTCGAGGCAGGACCGGTGTGGCGGCGGTGGTGAAGCCTCCATTCGTGGGCTCATCGCCGAAGTGAGCGCTCAGCTCCCGTTCCTGGGATGAGCCCGATCCTTCGGATCGTCCTCATCGCCAGGGGAGTGCAGCAGCCAGATCCGGTCGCTTCGCTCGTAGCTGCTACCCCCCTGGACCCCCCTCTTTCTCCTCAGAAGCGTTCCGCTTCCAGCGGATCGCTTCGTGAGCCAGGGGGTCCGCAGCTGCCTCGCTTCGCTCGTAGCTGCTACCCCCCTGGACCCCCCGACGCCGCCAGCTGATCCCGGATCGCCTGAACCCACTCGTCCACCTCTTCCGTGTACAGGGCGTTGGAATTGCTCAGGTACGCGGCCACCGCTGTTCGCGGGTTGGGCAGGCCCGTCGAGTACATGTCGGGCGGTTTCACGAAATAGAACAAGACCACCTCCGGAACCCCGGGCGTGGACACTCGCAGCTCGAGAACGGGGCTGTGCCTGGATCGGCTGACCTTCCCGATGTCGCTATTCGCGAACACCGTCTCGCCGAGATGGTCGAGCTTCGTTCCCGTGAGCTCCGGCCGGAAGATCAAGCGATCGGCTTCCAGGATCAGCTCACCCGTCACGCCCTGCTGGCCAGTGGACTTGTGGACCATCCACACGGTCGAGGGATCCGGAGCCATTGGCCAACCTTAGACCACCCCGCCGAGCTGAAAGCGAACTTACGACTGGGCGAGATAGCCGAGGAACAGCGCTTCGGCCAGGCAGGATTTCTCCAGGTCGGCCAAGTCGACGCTCTCGTCCTCGGAGTGGGCGTTGCATTTCGGGTCGCCGGCTCCGGTGAGCATCAGTGTGGCCTTCGGGAATTGCCTGGCGAACTCCGCCACGAAGGGGATCGAGCCTCCGGCACCCATGAGCACGGGCTTCTTGCCGAAGGCCTCGGTCATGGCCCGGCGCATGGCGTCGTAGGCGGTCCCCTCGGCCTCCAACGCGAAAGGCGAGCCGACGCCCTCGCGAACGATCTTTACCTCAGCGCCCCACGGGACGCTCGACTTCAGATGCTTGACCAGCGCGTCCATGGCCTCATCGGCATCCTGTCCGGGCGGGATCCGCATGCTGACCTTGGCCCGAGCGAACGGGACGAGCTGGTTGGACGCCTCGGGCGTGCGAGGAGCGTCGATCCCCAGGACGGAGATGGCGGGCTTCGTCCACATCCTCTCGGTCAGTGTGCCCTCGCCGATGAGGGTGACCCCCGGCCGGACTCCCGCCCAGTCCCTGAGCTCCTCCTCAGTGAGATCGAGCGGGTCGGCCGGCCCGGAGGCCAACCCCGATAGCGCCACGTTTCCCCTGTCATCGTGGAGAGCGGCCAGGGTTCGGCACAATGTGGTCAGCGCATCCGGGATGGCACCTCCGTACTCGCCGCTGTGGACGGCATGATCGAGTGTTCGAACCTCGACGAAGCAAGCCACGATCCCGCGAAGTGAGATCGTCAACGCCGGCTCTCCGGTCCTCCAATTCCCCGAGTCGGCCAGGATCACCGCGTCGGCCTTCAACAAATCACCGTAATTGGTGAGGAAGGCGCCGAGGTGCTCGGAGCTGGATTCCTCCTCGCCTTCCACGAACACGGTGACCCCCACAGGTGGCCGACCGTCCCATGCCCGCATGGCGGCGGCGTGCATCACGATGCCCGCCTTGTCGTCCGAGGACCCCCGCCCGTACAGACGGCCATTCCGCTCTACGGGTTCGAATGGCGGCGAGGCCCACAGGTCTTCCGGGCCCTGGGGCTGGACGTCGTGGTGCGCATAGAGAAGGACGGTCGGCGCGCCATTGGGCGCCGGGACCTGTCCGAGGACGGCGGGATGGGCCCCCTCGACCTCCAACAAGCGAGTCTGCATCCCGCACGCCTGGAGGATTTCTTCGGTCGCTGCGGCCGATCGCCGCACCTGCTCGGGGTCGAACTCCGGAAAGCTGACCGAGGGGATGCGGACCAGCCGCTCCAGCTCGACCCGGATGTCCGGCATGAGGGCGGAGATCCTCTCGGGGATGGCTTCGAGTGTCTGATCGATCATGGTGGCGGAAGCCTACACGTTCCGCCCCGCTCGCTCTTTCCTCAGTGGATCGCGATCGGAGTGCCCAGGGGAAGGATCTTGACCAACCGGATGATGTCGCCGTTCCTCATCCGGATGCACCCGTGGCTGCTTCGCCTGCCGATCGACGAGGGGTCGTTCGTCCCGTGCAGGCCGATGATCCCGCCGAGCTTCCACGTGTCCAGCACCTCGGAATAGCCCGAGAGGCCGTAGGCATAGGGTCCGTACAGGGTGCCGGTGTCGGGGAGCTTGATCAGAGACGTCAGGTAGAACCGCCCCCTGGGGGTGGGCGTCCTCCCGGTGCCGATGCCAACCCGATAGGTCTTCAGTAGGTCGCACCCCTCGTACAGCCTCAGCTTGAACCGCCGGACATCCAAATCCAATCGGTACGGAGTGATCCGGACCTGGAGGTTCTTGCCTTCGATGAAGCCGACCGTCCCGTTCGGCTTGATGGGGAGGAACGCCCTGAACCATGTGCCGCCGTCTTCGCCCGCAACCTGCTCCAGGAGGAGGAATACCTGCGGCGACCCGAGGGGCGTGATCCTGGCGAAATCGTGAACCGCTCGGGCCGATGGGGCCGGGGCAGCCCTGGCCACGGTCCGTTCATGTACCAGCGTGCCGATCACGGATTCCTGGGCGCATGCTCGCAGACCAGGTGAGAATCTGGGCTGGGGCGTTCCCGTCTGTGCTGATGCCTTGCCAGAAGACGGGGTCCCTGGAAGGAGGTCGTCTCGCCCCATCAACGTTTCACCCACGGGAGCCATTACCAGCCCCACTATCAGGAGTAGCGCGACCGACAGCCCGTAGTCGAGCAATCTCGACCGTCGTCGACGGCGCGGCGGGTCTGCCGTCCGCGTATCCTTGGAGTCGCTCGTTCCGTCCACCTGTCCTTCCTGACGACGTCGGGTCTCTTACGGCAAGGAAGAGGGGGTGCCGGACCACCGGCACCCCCTCGGTGTCAGCGCTTCCTCATCTCACGTGCCCGTGCATCCCCCTACCCGGTGAACGGGGCCTGACCCGGGACCGGCTGGGCGGGAGCCGCGCCCGGTGTGGCCGGCGCACCCGGCGCACCCGGCTCACCCGGCGCACCCGGCTCACCCGTTGGCTCGGGGCTCGGGCTTGGGCTCGGGCTCTCGCTGGGGCTCGGACTCGGGCTCGGCTCTGGGGCCGGTCCCTGGCATCCGTCCGAGATGACCAGATTGTTCGCCGAGCCATCCGGGCTCTCGTCGGCGTACGCAGTCAGGGTGTCCGGATCGTAGTACGGGGTCACGGCATGAAGCGCCGCGCTGTTCCCCCGGTGCTCCATCTCATATGTGTCACCGTTGACATAGAGCGTTGCGCTGTCTGGCTTCTCGTCCCCATCCGGCGTGAGCACCCAATGGAGGTACGGATCCTGACCCTCGTCGCACTCCTTTATGGAGTCCGATCCATTGCCCGTCCACGGGACCCGAGCGATCGCGATGCCCGCGAGGCAGACGGCCAGGACCATCCCCAGCAGCGCCGCCATCTTGAACTTTCTCCCCATTCACTTCCCCCTTGTCCGCTCTTTCCCTGCCCTTTCCGGGCCGGAGGGATGGAGCACCTGCACCGACAACCTTCACGGCCTACTCCGTCCGCCTGAATGATGGATCCCCCCTCGATGTGTAGTCATCCGCCAATGGGATGCAATCAGTGGGGTTCGGATCGGCAATTAGCCTGTCCGGTCTCTAGTACGAAGGACGGAGATATTGGGCAACCGGAAGGCCGGACCTGTTGACGAGATTCGATCTGGTCGAACCGGGACGGCCGCCTCAGGCGTCGCGTTGCTCGGGGATCACCGAGTGTTGCGGGCGGCCTGGAGGAACTCGGAGATCGAGGTGTCGCCGAACCGGGCCGCTTCCAGGATCTGCTTGAGGAGCTGCCTCGCTCCCGTCGCCGGGACCACCGCGATGACCACGTACAACCCGGACGTGGGGATGCCCATCCGTCGCATCGGCCCGAACCCCGGGGCGGCAACGACGTAGGCCCACCGATTCGACCTGCCCTCGGTGCGGCAGGTGCCGGTGGCCGACATCACGTAGTCGCCCGGAGAGAAGCGGCGACCCGTGAAGTCCGGCGGATGGTCGATGTAGACCTCTTCGCTCGCGGAGCGGCAGTTCTTGTTCGAGGCCAGCGCGGCCATGGCCGGGCCCTGTGCCACCAAGTAGTAGTAGTCGGAGGGGATCTGGAGCTTGGCCACGTCGATCCAGAACGCTTCCATCCCGCCCACCGTGCCCACGGCGCTCTCCCATTGCTCGATCCGGGGCGATGCGACGAAACCTTCTTGCGGGTAGCGCGCGGTCGGCAGAGGCTGTGCGTCCCATCCTTCCGGAATGAGAGCCTGGACGCTCCCTGCCTGCACCTCGATCCGCAGCGGAGAGGGACTGGGCGGAAGATGGTGGACGGTGAAGACGGCCGGTGGGGCCGAGGCCTCGTGGGCAGCCGGGGCATTCGTGCAGGCCGTCAGGGCGACGACCATTGCGGAGATCGCGACTCCTGCGCGCATGGTGTCTAGGCCGAAGTGTAGGGAACTCGCGGATCGTGCGCCACCCGCAGGAGAACGCGTGCAATCGAATATCGCGCCTCGTGGTTGCCCGACGTGGAAGTGACGACGGGTGGTGCGGTCGGAGGGGCAGTCCGCAAGGCCGTGGAGGTTTAGTCGACCAAGCCCTTCCGCAGGGCGATCGCCACGGCCTGGGCTCGGTCGTTCGCGCCCAGCTTCTCGAAGATCCGCTCGAGGTGGGTCTTCACAGTGTGCGGGGAGATGCTCAGGTCGTGCGCGACCTCCTTCGTGGTCGCTCCGTACGCCACCTTCTGCAGGATCTGTGACTCCCGCCTGGAGAGGGGTGTCTCCCGGGGGGTCTCGACGTACTGGATCTCTTCGATGAACGCCCGGGTGAGAGTAGGATGGATGACGGCCTTTCCTTCCAGAGCAAGCCGCGCCGCCTGGATCAGCTCATTCGCGCTCACGTCCTTCAACAGGTAGCCGGAGACCCCGGCTCTGATGGCGTCGGCTATGGCTGCGCGGGACTCCTCGATGGTGAACAGGATGACCTTCGTGTCCGGAGCGATGTCCCGGATGACCCGGGTGGTCTCCAACCCGTCCATGCCCGGCATCCGCACGTCCATGAACACGACCTCCGGGGAAAGCTCCTTCACGGCCTCGACGGCCTCTTCCCCGTTGGAGGCCTCTCCTACGACCTCCACGTCGTCAGAAGTGGACAGAGCCGATCGCAGCCCATCTCGCGTGACTGGATGGTCGTCCACGATGAGCACCCGCATCTCGGCCCCCTACGGTTTACGCCGTAGCCCCTCTACTGTGCGCCCCGCCTAGAATAGCCCCCAGGGAGCCTCAATGAGCCCAAGGAGTGCTCGATGAGTGAACAGCCAGAGATAGACGAATCGTCCGAAGGAGCGTGGGATCCGTCAGGCAACGGCGCCCCAGGCGACCCGGAGACCTTGAAGGAGCAGATCATCGAGGCGCTGAAGAACGTGGTGGATCCCGAGCTCGGCATCAACATCGTGGACCTGGGGCTCGTGTACGGGCTGGACATCCAGGAGAACTCGGTGCACATCACGTACACCCTGACGACGATGGGGTGCCCGATCGGACCGCTGATCGAGGCCGAGATGAAGCAGTTCCTGTCCGGCGTCGAGGGAATCGACCAGGTCGAAGCCGAGATGGTGCTCCGCCCGCCTTGGACTCCAGAGATGATGTCCGAAGAGGCCAAGGCCGCTCTGGGATTCTTCTAGAGGCAGGGGGAAACGCGCCTTGCGTTGTTGCGAGGCCCTTTGCATAATTCCTAGTTCGGGGATGGGATTTGATCGAAAGGGGGGTATCGATGGCCGAATACGCCAATCCTGGTGTGCTGGTCGAGACCGACTGGCTGGAGGAGCGCCTGGAGGATCCGAGCATCCGGATCGTCGAGGTGGACGAAGACACCCAAGCGTATGAGAAGGGACACATCCCGAACGCGCTCGGGTGGAACTGGAACACCGATCTGCATGCCCCGGTTGGACGGGACTACGTGGACCAGGAGGGCCTGGGGAACTTGCTCCAGAAGGCAGGAGTGGGTCCCGACACCACCCTGATCCTGTACGGGGGCAACAACAACTGGTTCGCCGCCTACGCTTACTGGCTGCTGCGCTATCTGGGTTACGGCAACGTCAAGCTCCTGAACGGAGGACGCAAGAAGTGGGAGCTCGAGAGCCGGACCATGACCAGCGACGTTCCCTCGTTCAAGGCGACCACCCTGCAGATCGACGCGCCGGTCAACGGCGATTTCCGTGCGTTCCGCGACGAAGTCCTGCAGAAGGTGTCCTCCGGGAAGTCGACGCTCGTGGACGTTCGCTCTCCGGAGGAGTATCGGGGCGAGAAGCTCGCCCCTGACCACCTGCCGCAGGAGCAGGCTCAGGTCCCCGGCCACATCCCGGGAGCAGCCAACATCCCCTGGGGCAAGGCGGCCCAGGAAGATGGATCGTTCAAGTCCGCGGACGAGTTGAAGTCGCTCTACGAGGGCGAGGGCATCACCTCCGACAAGGAGGTCATTGCCTACTGCCGTATCGGCGAGCGTTCGTCGCACACGTGGTTCGCCCTACACGAGCTGCTCGGCTACGACACCGTGAAGAACTACGACGGGAGCTGGACCGAGTACGGGTCCCTGGTCGGGGTCCCTGTGGAGAAAGGCTAGCTCAGGCCACTGCGTCCGGCAGGAAGACCTTGAACGACGCCCCGCCGCCGGGGCGCTGGACCCACGCCCGGCCGCCGTGTAGCTCGGCGAACTTGGCCACGAGCGACAGGCCGATGCCCACGCCGGGTGAGTGGCTGGGCGAGTCCTGGCCCTGGCGGAAGGGCTCGAAGATGGACTCCCGGAACTTCTCAGCGACCCCCGCCCCATCGTCCTCGACACAGATGGACGCCGCCATGCTGCGGGGAGACCCGGACCCATATCGTCGTGTCCGGCGGAGTGTGGCGCGCCGCGTTGGCCAGGAGGGTCTCCACGATGCGCTCCACCTTCGGTGCGTCGACCGAGACCACGATCAGCTGGGCCTCAACGCGAACCGGCCTCGTGCCGAGGATGTCCGAGTTCTCCACGGTCCGCCGAACCAGCGCCGCCACGTCGGTCGGCTCGCTCACGATGACGTCGCCATCTTCGCCGTAGGTGTTCTGGAAGACGGCCACTCGGTCGACCTTGGCTGCTGTGGCCAGCCGCCTCAGCACTTCCCGGGTCCCCCCGGCCCCGGCGCGTCCGACCAGGAAACGCTCGGCGGCAAAGACGACGGCCTCGAGGATGCGTCCCCGGGCGTAGAACTCCTCTTCGGTCCTCTTCCGGGGCGAGACGTCTCGGCTGATGCCCAGGACGCTGATCACCTCCCCGTCGTCCATGAGCGGGGTCATGGTGAACTCGCCGTTCAGGTATTTGCCGGAGCTCGCTCGGACGCGCAGCTCGAAGGGTGGGAGTTTGCTCGGCGCTGAGGGCGCGGGCCAGCATCTCGAGGGCGATTAGAGAGGTCCTCCGGATGAACGAGCTTGTGGAGGGGTTTGTCGAGCCACTTATCTCGAGACCATCCCGTCATACGCTCGAAGTCCGGATTGAGCGAGGTCAGGCCGGCCTGCGGGGAGATCGTGAAGATCATGTCCGGGGCAGCCTCGATGAGCGCTTGGTAGAGATGTTCGGTTTCGCGAAGAGGTTTCTCCGCGTGCTCGCGCTCACTCAGGCCGAACATGCCGTCATTCCTCCACAGGTCTTCCTGCTCGGGTTATCGACGGCTGCGAGGCCTGGATGAAGCGGGGGAGAGGGGTCGCGCCGTCCGATAGAATGGGCTCTGACCTGGGGTTGTGAATCCTAGGCTCGCGATCGACTTTGAACGCGCCCGCAGTGTAGACTGGCTTTGCGATGGCTATCACCCAGGAAGAACACCTCAGAGAGCTGACCAAGGGATATCGCTTCGGCTGGAAAGACCCCAGCCATTCGGTGTTCACACCGAAGAAGGGTCTCTCCGAAGAGGTCGTCGAAGAGATCTCCCATCTCAAGTCCGAGCCGGACTGGATGCGCAAGTTCAGGCTGAAGGCCCTCAAGCATTTCCGAGCCAGGCCCATGCCGTGGTGGGGCGCGGATCTCTCCGATATCGACTTCGACGACATCTACTACTTCATTCGGTCGACGGAGAAGCAGGCCAAGGCCTGGGAGGATCTGCCGGAGGACATCCGGGGGACCTGGGACAAGCTGGGGATCCCGGAGGCGGAGAAGAAGTACCTCGGTGGCGTCAGTGCCCAGTACGAGTCCGAGGTGGTGTATCACAAGATCAAGGAGGAGCTGGATTCGATCGGGGTGATCTTCACCGATATGGACACGGCTCTCCGCGAGCACCCCGACATCGTCAAGCAGTACTTCGGGACGATCATCCCGCCGAACGACAACAAGTTCGCGGCCCTCAACTCCGCCGTGTGGTCAGGGGGATCGTTCGTCTATGTCCCCGAAGGCGTGCACGTGGACATCCCGCTACAGGCCTATTTCCGGATCAACGCGGAGAACATGGGCCAGTTCGAGCGAACGCTGATCATCGCCGAGCCGGGTTCATACGTGCACTACGTGGAGGGCTGCAGCGCTCCCATCTACACGACCGACTCGCTCCACTCCGCAGTGGTCGAGATCATCGTGAAGCCAGGAGCTCGGGCCCGGTACACCACGATCCAGAATTGGTCGACCAACGTGTACAACCTGGTGACCAAGCGGGCCGCCGCCTACGAGGACGCGGTCATGGAATGGATCGACGGCAACATCGGGTCGAAGGTAACCATGAAGTACCCCTCGATCTATCTGCTGGGCAAGGGCGCCCGCGGCGAAGTGCTCTCGGTGGCCTACGCGGGCCCGGGGATGCACACGGACGCCGGGGGCAAGGCCATCCACGTCGCCCCGTACACGTCTTCAGTGATCACCTCGAAGTCGGTGTCCAAGGGCGGTGGCCGGACCGGTTATCGCGGCCTGATCCGTGTGGAGCCCGATGCTCATCACGCCAAGTCGATCGTCCGATGCGACGCCCTGATCCTCGACGATCAGTCCCGGTCGGACACCTACCCGTACGTGGAGGTGGAGGAGCAGACCGCGCAGCTCGGACACGAGGCGACCGTCTCGCGGGTGGGCGAGGATCAGCTCTTCTACCTGATGAGCCGGGGCCTCTCCGAGGCTGAGGCCACCGCGATGGTGGTGAATGGCTTCATCGAGCCGATCACCCGCGAGCTCCCGATGGAGTACGCGGTCGAGCTGAACCGCCTGGTCGAACTCCAGATGGAAGGCGCGATCGGCTAGCCACTGGGGGAGACCGATCCTTTATCTGCTACGGATCCCCAACTGTTACTGCGGCGGCGCTCGTTCCTCCAACACCCACCCCATCAGGCCGCCTGAAGACAGGACGCCCCACCGACGGCTCCAAACGGAAGCCGCCAGGTTGATGGACCCGCCGGTGATGGCGCCGGCACAGGAACAGAAGATGGGGCAGGGCCGTCGGCCCGCCGTCGGCCCAGTGCACGACGTGGTGGACATCGCACCACGTATGCGGCGGTCGCAGCCGACGAACCGGCAATGGCGATCTCTGACTATGACGGCACGCCGCATGGCCGGGTGAATCACCGGTGTTCGACGTCCGACATCGAGTGGCTCCGATGGGCCCGCCATGACGACGCGCCTGATGGACGCATCACACGCCAGCCGCCGGGCAACATCTGACTGAACCGGATTCACGTGGTCGAGCTCGCCGGGTCCATCGGCGCCGTCGCGCAAATCGTCGACGCCGACCGTCACCGTCACGTGCGGGTTCTCACCTCCTACGGTCGGCCGTTCGGCCAGATCGAGCCACTGACGGCATATCTCGCCGAGCGCATCGGCTCGTCTCTGCGCAGGTATCCGGGCGTGTCCCTCGGGCCCCAATGGAGATTCGGGGTCGAGCACTGCGCTCAGGGCGGTGAGCAGGGTCTGGCCCGTCTCCGGATCGAGGTTGCCATCGACCCGAACCATACCCAGGAACGTCACTGAGGCATGAAGCCGGCGTTGCGCTCTGACCTTCTCGTCGCTGTCGAGTGCATGATCGCGCTCCACGGCCTGGCGCAGTAGGCGAAAACCCGCTGGAGGTCGGGCATTGAGTGGATCCGCGCCGCCTCGACCAGCGCCGGCTCGCTTCCCCGGAAAGCATCGGAGTCGGCATCTCGCGCCGCGACGAGCACCCGCACGGCCGACATCGATAGGTCGCCGGAGTGCAGGGCCTGGCACGTGGCCGGCATCCCCTCGAGCGCGCGAGCGATGCGGACGTGCTCTCGGGCCGTTCCCCACGCCACCTGAACGTGCTGGCCAGCCACGACGCCACCGAGAGATGTCCATCTCGCTGGTATGTCGCCCGGCGGTCAACCTCGGCGAGCCGGCGCAGACGCTCCAGCTCGAGCAGCTCTGCCGCCCGTTGCAGTTCGGCGAAGTCCTCCTCGATGCGCGCATCTGGCAGGTCCGCCAGGACCTCCGATCGAAGCCCCTCGATTGCCGACCGCAGTTCGCTCATGCCCCAGCCTGCCTCGAACATACGTTCGGATTGTACAGCCCGGGTACGACAAAGCCATCGGACGATGTCCCGCAGGGTCATCGGGACGGTTCGACATTGGGTTCGTCCGTTCTCAGCTCGCGCGGGACTCTAGCGCCAACGCCACCTGAGTCAGATCGGATCGCATCCCGTCCAGGGATGGCGACCAGGTCCATCCGATCGTCCCTCCCCCGGGAGGGGCCTGAGGTCCAGTCAGTCTTCCTCTGAGAACGACTCCTTGAGCAATAGGCTCTGCTGCTGGAATGCCCGCCTGGGGTCCTCGCGCTCGTTCATGAGCGCGAGCTCCTGCGTCAATAGGCGGGCGAGGTGTCGGGTGAAAGTCTCTCGTTTCGCGGCCTCGTGCCGGTACAGCGGATGGTCGCGGTTGATATAGATGATGATGCCCTCGGTGAATGACTCGGGGCCATCCTCGCCGAACTGGTCGATGCAGCAGGTGAGGCCGGTCTCGCCCATGCGGACCTTCTGGACCACCGCGTTCGGCGTCAGCCGGCGAACCCGGGGCCGCACGTCCCGGGCCACCTCGATCACGGCAGTCTCCTCCCTGTGGGCCTCGGGTTCCCCGAGCTCTTCGGGTTCGAGTGGCTCGGCGGCTACATCTTCGGGACCAGTTTCGCGGTCAACGTCGAGGTCCGATCCCTCGGTACCGGTTGGGCCCGTCCGTTCGGCCACCAGAGCGGCCTCCCCTCCGCCCTCGACCTCTTCGCCTATGGGGATGGCTCCGAACGGGGACAGGTCGGGGTGCCGCCGGAGAGCGGTCTCGATGCGGTCGAGCGCCTCCAGGACCGCTCGGCGGGCCACCCGGTTCTCCTTGCGGAGGGCGATCTGCCTGAGGGCAGCCTCAACTTCGGCCGTGACCTTTCCCATGGCTTCGAGGAACGCGGCGTACTCCGGAGAGTCGACCACGAAGTTGCTCCGGTCGGCGGTGAGGGGCAGGAAGTCCGCGTTGACCTCGCCCCGGACCCGCGTGACGAGCTTCCCCCACGCTTGCATGCCGAACAGCTCGCGCCGGATCGTGACCCCTCGGACCTTCACCTCCAGCCCCAAGGAGTCGGACGCGCGGGATGCCGGCAAGATCACGGCCTCCCCGTTGACGATGCCGAACGGGGTCCCTTCCAGGAAGGGCATCCGCCGCCCGGCCAGGCTTCGCGGGATCAGCTTCAGCCCGTTCACGTAAACGGCGAACTCCGGCGCCTTCAGTGGAACGCTCTCTACGAGGTACTCGCGAACCGCGTTCGGGTCGAGCCGCTTCGTGAGCTTCGTCAGCCGGACCGTGGTTCCGTCCCGCGTGCGGCCCGGCTGCGGGTCGATCTCCATGGGGAGCTGCCAGCCGCCCTCGCCCCGTTCCCATTCGTCCCGGTCGAACACGACCTTGGCCGAGAACTCGTCGCGCCGCGTGAAGACCTCGAAGCGCCGGCACGCTGCCAGCGTGGCGAACTTTCCGATTCCGAACTGGCCGATCCGATGGCGCTTCAGCTTCGGGGAGATGGGGTTTTCCCGCTTGTCGGGCACACCGACCTGGAAATAGCGGAGCAGGCCATCGCGGTCCATGCCCGAGCCGTCGTCCTGGACGACGACCTCATCTGCCAGGACCTGGACCGAGACCTCGGAGGCGTCGGCGTCGTAGGCATTGTTCACCAGCTCGCGTACCAGCTCGAGCGACCGGGCGTAGAGCTTCTCCCCGATCACGATGAGGTGGCTCCGGTCGACGGTGACCGGGAGGGTCTCCATGGCCATCGGGCCGAATGATAGAGAACGGCTCACCGAGAGGGAACGACCCTCGGCGAATCGGTGTCCAATCCGTCAGCGCCGCCCGGTACCATCGGGCCGGTGAGGACCGAGCGGGTCGAAGGCATCCTGGAGGGGCTGAACGACGCCCAGCGCCAGGCCGTCACGGCTACCCGGGGGCCGGTCGTCATCCTGGCCGGGGCGGGCACGGGCAAGACCACCACGATCACTCACCGCATCGCCTACCAGGTGGCGAGTGAGGCGTTCGGGCCGAGCCAGATCCTCGCCGTGACCTTCACCGAGAAGGCGGCCGGCGAGCTGAAGGCCCGGCTCGCCCAGCTGGGAGTTGAAGGCGTGGAGGCCAGGACCTTCCACGCAGCAGCTCTGGGCCAGCTCTCCGGGCTGTGGCCGCAGCACACAGGCACACCAGTCGGGGACATCCTGGAATCGAAGGCTCCCCTGATCGCCTCGCTGGCGACCGCACTCCCGCCGCCGCACAGGTTCGTTCCCCGTCGCGATCTCGCCTCCGAGATCGAGTGGGCCAAGAACCGGATGGTTCTGCCCGACGGGTACCTGGACGAGGTGGTCGCCGCGAGCCATGTGCCGCCGATCCCCGCCGAGCTGATGGAACGGGTGTACGCGGGATACGAGCGACGGAAGCGGGCCATGGGCAGGCTCGACTTCGAGGACATGCTCGGTCTGGCCGTGTGCATGTTCGACGAACACGACGCGGCGGCCCACCAGGTCCGCGCTCGCTACGAGGCCTTCACGGTGGACGAATATCAGGACGTCAATCCACTGCAGCACGCCCTCCTCGATCGCTGGCTGGGCGGGCGGGACGAGCTGTGCGTGGTCGGGGACGATTACCAGACGATCTACGGGTTCACCGGCGCGACGCCCTCCTATCTGCTCGCGTTCCGGGATCGCTTCCCCGCGGCTCGAGTTCTGCGGCTGGAGGAGAACTACCGGTCGACGCCGGAAGTCCTCGCAGTCGCGAACCGCATGAGCGGCGGGCTGGGGGGATACCGGAAGACGCTCCGCGCCACCCGCCCATCTGGCCCGGCACCGGTGATTCGGTCAGTACCAGGTGAGGCGGTGGAGGCGAGTTTCATCGTCGACCAGGTCCGTCGGCTCCATGCTTCGGAGGGCGTCTCGTTCGAGGAGATGGCCGTGCTGTATCGGATCAACGCCCGGTCGGAGCCGTTCGAAGAGGCGCTGGCGGATTCGGGCATACCTTTCCAGGTCCGCGACGGGGCGTTCCTTCGGCGCCCCGGTCCCCGTGCAGCTCTGGCGCGGCTGCGTCGGGAGAGCGCAATCGCCCGGTCGGTCGCCGAGGCCGCCGAGCGAGTCACCTCGGGCCTCGGGTTCGACCCGGAAGCCGAACCCGACTCGGAGGAGGAGACCACCCGACAGTCCGACCTGGCCCGACTCCGCAGCCTGGCCAGGGAATTCGCAGCGGCCCGACCGGCTGCAGGAATCGAGGACTTCCTCGAAGAGTTGGCCCGTCGCTTCTCCGCCGAGGCGTCCGGACACGGTGTCAGGCTGATGACCTATCACCGGGCGAAGGGCCTGGAGTTCGAAGCGGTATTCCTGCCCAGGCTTCTGGACGGCGAGTTGCCGTATCGCTCGGGCCGGAACCGAGCGCCGGTGGACGAGGAGCGGCGCCTCCTCTACGTGGGCATCACGAGATCGAAGCGGTTCCTGTTCCTGACCTGGTCCGCCGACAGGCGGGGCGGTCGCAGTCCGTTCGTCGACGAGCTCACGTGGCGACCCTCATCGGAGCCGCGCCTCGCTTCGCGACCGGAGGCTGGACCGAAGGCCGCTGTTCGAGCAAGGGGTGCGACACCCGTTGGCGACCCACTCTTCGATGTCCTGAAGCGGTGGCGCCGGGACCGTGCGGAGCGAGACGGTGTGCCAGCCTTCGTCGTCTTCCACGATTCGACGCTGGCGGCGATCGCCTCGCGTCGCCCCCGGACGCTGTCCGATCTTCTAAAGGTCTCCGGCGTTGGGCCTGCAAAGCTCGAGCGGTACGGCCAGGAGGTCCTGGCCGTTCTCGGCGGAATCTGACAAATCTGACTGGCTTTTCAGAGGATGTATGCATCTGCGTGCGAATGCATGTACATGCCAAAGTGGACGACGATCGAACTGGATGAGGAGCTTCTGGAGGGGCCAAACTCGCTCTTGGGGCCAGGACGACTCGGACATTTTCCTCCTGCACCTGAACGAGGTGATCGAAAACGCGGTTGGGCTCGCCGGGGCGGCGAACATGCCGGCGACGGTCCACCAGGTCGATGGGCCCGCAGCCCGGCCTCGGAGTGGTCCGTGGGGCTGCGTTCGAGCCGAGGCTGTCTGCGGACTACCGCTGGGGACGCCTATACAGCGTGGCGGCGGCCAAACCCGCGACGATCGTGTTCGGGATCTGTCAGGGCAACGCCCTCGTGCTCGAGGGGTCCAGCCCAACGGTTGGGTTCGCTCTCGGTCGTGGCGGTGGACGGGCGGAAGGGGACGTTCGACTCCGGTGACAATGGGGCCTTGGCGGCTTTCAACGTGCTGGTGGATACCTGCCCCGGGGATACCGTTACTCTCGGTAGGGTCAATAGCGTTCTGGCAGCCGCCGAGTGCCGTAGCGGCCAAATAGCGGACCGGTTCTGGCGGGGAGGGCGAATCCGATCATATTGGTAGAATTTCTGTTGCGTCCCCGCCGACAGAGGGGACCTGAGGCAAGGACCGAATTTCTTGGCTGAGCTGGCAACAACGACGGGGTTCAACAGAGACGTACTGGATGAGATCTCCCGGCGCGATGGCAACGGATTTCTCTCAAGCCTCCGAAGGGGCGCTTTCGAGCAGTTCGAGGCCGCGCCGATGCCGTCCCCGGAGACCGAGGAATGGCGGTACACCGACCTTCGTGAGTTCGACCTCTCGCGGTTCACCCCGTTCGCGGAGGAGCCCAGAGCCGAGACCCTCGACGAAGTGAAGCCCGATCTCCTCGAGGCCGCCGGAGAGGTAGGGGAGCGGAGCGGCCTCTCCATCCAGCACAACTCGACGGTGATCACGACCCATCTCGATCCGGCCGAGGCGGCCAAGGGCGTGGTGTTCACCTCGCTCGACGAGGCTGCCCGGACCCACGGGGACCTTCTCAATGCCCGGCTGCACGAGGCAGTCCCCACCGGCCGCACCCGGTTCACCGGCCTGCACGGCGCCTTCCGCACCGGCGGCACGTTCGTCCATGTGCCGGCGGGCGCGCGTGTCGAGCTTCCCCTGCAGACCCTCGTGTACGTCGACCGGGACGGCGTGGCTGTGTTCCCTCACACCGTCCTCGTCCTCGAGGAGGGCGCGGAGCTCACCTACATCGACCGCTACGTCTCGCCCGACCTCGGCAGCGTGCTTTCCGACGCGGTGGTCGAGATCTACGCCGGACCCAACTCGAAGATCCGCTACGTGGCCCTGCAGGAATGGGGAGACGGCGTCACGCACCTTTCCGTCCAGCGGGCCGTCATCGACCGGGATGCGGACCTCCGCTCGCTCGGGGTGGCGTTCGGGGCGAGCCTGTCCAGGGCGGAGGTCGAAAGCGTCCTGGAGGGCGACGGCGGGTCGAGCGAGATGCTCGGCGTCTACTTCGCCACCGGCAATCAGCACTTCGACCACCGGTCCATCCAGGATCACCAGGGATCACAGACCTCCAGCGACCTCCTGTACAAGGGCGTCCTCAAGGAAGAGTCGCGGACGATCTACTCGGGCACCGTGATCATCCAGAAGGGCGCGCACAAGTGCGACGCCTATCAGACGAACCGGAATATCCTTCTCTCGGACAAGGCCAAAGCCGACTCCATCCCCAACCTCGAGATCCTCTCCAACGACCCCGTGCGATGCGGCCACGCCGCCAGCGTGGGTCCGGTCGACGAGGACACCCTGTTCTACATCCAGACCCGGGGCATCCCCTTCGACGAGGCCCAGAGACTGATCGTGTTCGGGTTCCTCCAGGAAGTCCTGGACAGGGTGACGCTCCCCGAGGTCCGCAAAGGGCTCGAGGCGGCCATCGCTCAAGAGATCGAGCGGGGAGAAAGCTGATGCTGATCGAGGTAGCCAAGACGACGGACATCCCCGAGGGCGAAGCCCGTCGCTTCGTGGTGAACAGGATCGAGATCGCCGTGGCCAACCTGGGCGACGGGACCTTCCTGGCCGTAGACGACATCTGCTCGCACGCGGAGTCCTCCCTGTCCGAGGGCGAGGTCGACGTCGACCTGGAGACGATCGAGTGTCCGAGGCACGGTTCCACGTTCGACCTTCGGACCGGGCAGCCGAAGTCGCTCCCCGCGACCGTGCCCATCCCCACGTTCCCGGTGAAGGTTGACGGGGACACCATCATGATCGAATTGGAGGGCTGACCGAATGGCGCAGACGGCTACGCGGACAAGGGCGGCGATGCTGGAGATCGAGGATCTCCATGTCGAGGTGGAGGGGAAGGAGATCCTGAAGGGGATTGACCTGGCCGTCCGGCAGGGCGAGGTCCACGCGCTGATGGGGCCGAACGGCTCGGGGAAGTCCACGCTCGCCCAGGTCCTGATGGGCAGGACCAGTTACACCATCACGCAGGGAACGGTTCGCTTCCGTGGCGAGGACATCACCAAGTGGACGGCGGACAAGCGGGCCCAACACGGCTTGTTCCTCGCATTCCAGTACCCGACCGAGATCCCGGGGGTCTCGGTGGTCAATTTCCTGCGTTCCGCATACAAGGCGGCCAAAGGCGAACAGATCTCTGCGCTTGCCTTCCGCAAGCGACTGAAGGAGAAGATGAACCTGTTGGGTGTGGAAGACCAGATGGTCAACAGGTACGTCAACCAGGGGTTCTCCGGCGGGGAGAAGAAGAAGAACGAGGTGCTCCAGCTCGCCGTGCTGGAGCCCGACATCGCCATCCTGGACGAGACCGACTCTGGCCTGGACATCGACTCGCTGAAGGCCGTCGCCACCGGGATCCAGCAGCTGATCGGTCCGGATCTCGGCGTGTTGCTGATCACGCACTACCAGCGCATCCTGAACTACATCACGCCGGATAGGATCCACGTCATGATGGATGGGAAGATCGTGCTGTCCGGTGGTCCGGAGCTGGCCCACGAACTGGAGCAGAAGGGATACGAGGGGTTGCGGAAGGACCTGGGCCTGGAGGAGTCGCCGGCAGAGCAAAGCGGCATGCCCGCGGTGAGGACGTGACCGAGATGGCAAGGATCGTGGAGCCGAAGGGGGAGGCTCTTGACGTCGAGCGGATCCGCAAGGACTTTCCCATCCTCGAACGGACCGCCCATGGGAAGCCCCTGGTGTATCTGGACAGCGCCAACACCAGCCAGAAGCCTCGGCAGGTGATCGACGCCCTCACGGATTACTACGAGCGCCACAACGCCAATCTGTACCGTGCGGTGTACGAGCTGGCCGAGGAGGCCACGGCGGCCTTCGAGGAAGCTCGGGCCCGGCTGGCCCGATTCATCCGGGCTCCCGATCCGGCGTGCATCGTTTTCAACCGCGGGACCACGGAGTCGGTGAACCTGGTGGCCCACGGTTTCGGGCGCAAGTTCATCCGGGAGGGCGACGAGATACTCGTGTCCGAGGTCGAGCACCACTCGAACATCGTTCCCTGGCAGTTCTGCGCCCAGGTCACCGGGGCGCACCTCCGGTACATCCCCCTGGGAGACGACGGCACGCTGGACCTCTCAGGCCTCGGCACGCTCATCACCGAGCGGACCAGGATGGTGGCGATCACCGGGCAATCGAACGTAATCGGGACGCTGCCTCCCCTGGAGCGCCTGGCCGAGGCGGCGCACGCGGTGGGAGCGGTGATCCTGGTCGACGGGGCCCAGCTGGTCCCGCACAACCCGGTGGACGTGACCCGGCTGGACGTGGACTTCCTCACGATCTCCGGACACAAGATGATGGGGCCCACGGCCTCGGGCGGGTTGTATGGGAAACGCGAGTTGCTGGAGCGGATGGATCCCTTCCTCGGGGGTGGCGAGATGATCATGGAGGTCTACCCGGACCACTCGACGCTGAAGGACCCACCGCACAAGTTCGAAGCCGGAACGATGAACATCGCCCAGGAGATCGGGCTGATCGCCGCCATCGACTATCTCGAGGCACTCGGCATGGATG